>Ga0325414_1007068_pt1 | contig 11914 bp, 4 predicted proteins | sample PopdelMetagenome_8_FD_206183 | JGI IMG/M metagenome (GOLD analysis project Ga0325414, IMG submission 206183) | Populus deltoides microbial communities from Bellville, Georgia, United States - Leaf-PdKOR-R3 | ecosystem: Host-associated > Plants > Phyllosphere > Phylloplane/Leaf | place: USA... | reverse complement strand
TTCATGTATGGCTGCCATCAACATTATTGCGGTGGTCGAAGCACCTGTAATAATTCCCAAACTATGGCTTTGCTTCTCTTTCATTAGAGGAATTTCACGTTAGATGCATGGAGCTATAAATAAATAAATAAACATGAATATATATATGTGCATTCTATCCCACTGTTAGTGTTTGTTGTTATTATTATTATATAAATCAACTCTAGTGTGAGAGTCGGCACTATTTATTATAATAATGTTTTTCAATTTTTTTAGGTTTTTAATACATTTATCATTTTTTTTAATTTTTTTTTATACATTACATTTAATGGGATTTAGGATTAATAATTTATTTTTATGTGTTTTCATTGGAATATCATTGTGTAAAAAAAATTCCCGAAGTTATTTTTTTTGTTTACCGGCTATTCATCACCGGATTTTTCTAGATTTTTTACCTTCAAACTTCTTTCACTTTTATTTTTTGACTCTTTAGTTTTAAACTCTTCAGATTTGGTGCAAGAGTTTACTTTATTCGCATTTCAGTACTTAAGTATGAGAAAGGAGAAAGAAAGCTCCTGAAAAATAGAAAAGATAAAATGATTGGTTGGTTTGATTTTGTTGAGAAAAATAATTAATTCCTTTTATTAAAAAAGTGATATATATTGAGATGTTTTTAAGAATTCATATTGCTAGCAAAAAAAAATTAGATCAGAGTTGGGAAAATAAATATTTATATTTTTAAATTAGATTTTTAACATGATTTTATAATATTTATTAGTAGTTTTTTCTTCAATCACATACAAAATATCGAGATATTATTTAATATTTTTTTAAAACCTGCTTTTAAAATCATAATAGATGTTTTTTATTTAAAAAATAATGCTTACAATTAAAAAACATGTTTTCGTCATGAGATTTATTAATAAATAAATGGAGTTTAGATTAGAGAAATTCATTTTCTTCCTTATTTCAAATGCATATTCCCAACTTATTTTAAATGAATGAATTTTTTAATAAATCTTTATTTTGATTACAGGTGTATTTTCTAAAAAAGTGCTCATTATAAAAAAAATATAATATTGCATTTAAGAACAGTATATTTTTTTATGATTATATTATTTATTATTTTATAAATAACTATGTATTTGCCAAATATGTACCATTTTTAGAATAGTTTTTTCATTAATATTGAACGAGAATAAATTATTTTTTCTTAATTTTTTATTGTAAATGTTTCATATAATTTTTCAAATTTATTATCCTCATTTTTTTCATGTAGTTATGGAGAGGTAATTAATTCATAATTTTTTATTTTCTAATTGAATGTTGCTTTCTAATGAGTTTTTTTGCTTAAAAAATAAAGCTCCTCATACAAAACATGTTTTTGTTAAAATTCTAAAATAAAATTCATTAGTAAGAAAATTTATTTTCTTATTAAAAATATATATTTTTCTTTTTATTTTAAATTGATATAGTTTCTCCAAAAACAATTCTATCTTTGTTGCCTTTTATTCAATGAACTCTATTGCTATTAAAAGAAACAAATTTTGTTGTCACAAAAAAAATATAAATAAAAAAATCAATTTCAATTAGAAAAATATATTTTTCTTTAATAATTTTATTTGTTATCTTCATTGTAAATATTTATTTTTATAATGATTTAATTAAATAAAAAATGAATTCTTGGCTGGGTTTAGTAACATTACGGACAAGTTCTCCATGGCAGCACTCGGACGGAACCCGAGCCCCAAACTTTCCAAGCTCATATTTTTATAACACGAGCCATATCCACAGATCACCAGACGACGTATCACTCACCTTCTTCTTCTCCCCCTAAAATCAAGTCTAAATATTTATCTTCCTGGTTCGTATCCACCTCCGACATAAAAGACACTGATCCAAGACATACCAGCAGATTGATTGTTAAGGCAAAAACCAAGACACCGTTTGCTTAATTTTTACCCTTGTTATTTTAACCAACTCCTTTTCGGTCCCATTTTTATTTTTGGCGTTAACCAAGATGGGAATACTGCATGAAGCAAGGAAACTGGGGTTGCCATTAATGAATGTTGTGAGATTCAAAGGAATGCCCATTTTAGAGCAACTGTTTCTGGAGGAAAAGCTGCTTCGTACTTCTTCAGATAATTGGTGTATTGTTAACGATGGAACTAATACTCCTTCCATTGTCATGGGCTTGTCTGGGTAAAAGACTTCTTAACTCCCATCTCCTTTTCTTTTTGCTGACTGAATAGGGGTATCTATATTAGTTGGTTGTTGTCATTTGGAATCTCAGCTGAATTTTGGGTAATCTTAGCCCTAGTTAGAGATTGCTTACCCACTCTTTAAATAGACTTTTTTTTTATTATTGTTATTATTATTCGACACTAAGGGATATCCTCAAGTCTGCTTGCGCGTCGACCCCCAGTAAGTTTTGTACTCTTTAGTTATCGATGGATTCAATGAGACTCTTCATAGCTGTGGTTTTTTCCTTTGGTAGAGAGTTGGTAAAATTAGCAGTTTCAAGGTTATATTTGGTGTTATCCTTTGTTTTATAGAAGATTTCAGATGAATGTGGTTCATCCAATCCTTTCCCACCATATGGCCGTTTTAGATAGCCATGATCTGGGAAAGTTTAATGTCTTTGCTTTCCACTGTCTTGCCCCTTCCTTTCGTACCCAAATGATGATGATGATAAAATAAAATAAAAGATTAGGGAGAGTTTCTTTAAGAGCGACTGATTGGATGCTCCACAGTGAGATTTACTTGTTGTGAGTCTCACACATGGACATGCTTCTGTATTTCACCTGCATTGTGATCTAGAGTTTTTAAAAGTGTTGTGCTTAGTTGCTCTTCAATTAATAAAATGACATGTCTCATGAAATTTTCCATTTTTGACTTGTTATTTGAATAAATGAGCAAGCATCTGTAGATGACTGGATTTTTTTATTTCTATCCTTGTTTCATTTTCTTGGGATACGCATACTGATAGACGTGAATGCTTTGCGTAGGAAAGCTTCAGAACTTCTTGAACTTGGGTTTGTTTTACGAGATGAGGTTCCTGTCATCAGAAGGTTTACTGGTGGTGGAACTGTTATTGTTGACCATGGGACTATTTTTGTCACTCTTATATGCAACAAGGATGATGTTCCTGGAGTTCAACCATATCCTCGTTCCATCATGTCTTGGAGTGGTCTTTTGTATGGTCAGGTGTTGCGAGGGATTGGTGATTTCCAGCTCCGTGAGAATGGTACTGCATAGATGAGCTTTGGATTAAAAGGATTTTCACTCTGTTAATATAATGTGTGGGACATTGGTGGAAGTGACACTTTTTAGACAGTTACATGCATGGTGTTCCCGATCATGGATATCTAAACTTTCATGTCAATGTTTCTCGTTTTTTGTTTTTTGAAGAAAAAATTGTTTTTAGTTTTGCTCTTATAAGCCAGGAGACCACTGCAAACTTCTGGCTGCATATGATGCCTATATAACTGTATGATCTATCTTACACGTAAACACTATTTGTTTTCAGATTATGTTTTTGGTGATCGCAAATTTGGTGGAAACGCACAATCTATAACCAAAAATCGTTGGATACACCATACTTCCTTTTTATGGGATTATGAGGTCAAGAACATGGCTTACTTGAAGCTACCAGCTCGGGCTCCTGAATATAGACTGGTATTTTATTTCCTTCTCCACCATCTTTCTTTCTTGAGCTCTCTGTTCTGCCAATAAGATTATTTTACCCTGAAAATCATGCTGTAATTGTATTGGTTATTTCTTGGTGAATCAATCATTATCTTTCTCCTATTGCAAATCCTATGACCATTAAAACAAACAAAAATATTTTCAGGGGATGCTATTATTTCAAAGATCAGTGTGAAATCATTGTATCCTTGATAAGTTATGGATGGCCTTAACTATAACAAACTAATAATCTTTGGACATGCACTTGATGAACCAGGTTGGTCATTTTTCATGTAATAGTTTCGATTGGTTTTGCAGTTCTTAGATATCTTGCATTTTTTTTTCCACTGATGAACTTTCTTCATCCTTTTGGTTCATGATGCATTCCATGGCATTTTATATATGTGCAACCATAGAATAAACACGCAGTAGTTGTGGCAGCAGATATAATAAGAAGAGAACAGAGAAAAATTACTTCAGAATCTGTGTTTTTCTTTTCATGTGCCTTTTGGGTTGTACCTATTGGGACTTTGGAATATGGAGTGCAGAAAATTTACTTTTGATATGATAATTACTTGAAGAGCAGTTAATGAAGTCTATATTGCCACTTCACTGTGCAGGCAAGAGACCACAGTGAATTCATTTGTCGCGTGAAGGAATATTTGCCAAGATCACTTTTTGTTGAGAAAACCACGAAGGCTCTTGAAACCCATTTTTCACTGCAACCAGTGAATTCTGAGACAATTGGTGCAGTTCATGAAGGAGGATTTGTTCACACCACTAGCCTTCTCACGAAGCAGGAACTCAAGGATGCTTTGGCATCTTCACTTGAGAGTATTGCTCACAGCAGTTAGATTTCTTACACTGAATACTATTTCATTAGCAAGGGATTTGGACAAGGACATCTGACTAGCTTTATACCGGTTGCCAAATTAAACGTTCATAAAAATGACTTTTTTGTGTTACTCTATTGTGACATTGGAGCAGCATTCTTGCTCTTGTATGTTCAGAGCAAAACTGTAGTATTTTTTCAATGATTATTCAGAAACATGTGAAATTTCTTACAGATGCTGAGCGAATGCGGTTGATTTTTTAACCGAGAAGGAAGGTTCAAAATACCTTTGACATTTTTTTATTTTTTTTCATATTTGTTTTAGTGAACCTTTTCAATAAGCACCCTGTAATTGTGAACTCCAGAGGTAATATGCTGCTTTGCTTGTATAACCCTGACTGCTGATTCAGGAAGGCCAAAGTCTTTCCTTTTTGGCTAGTCTCTGGCAACAAATTTTTCCAGTGTCTTTCAGACTGTGATAGAAGGCTAGGAGGTTTTGAGCTTGAATTTAACTCTGTTTCTCTTAGTTGACTTGGTTTATGGAAGGTGGCAGCCAGTTAAGCGTTGTGGTTACAAATGGAACTGTAATTTGCTACGCCTACGGGTGGAGAAGAAGTTCAACATGCATTGCATGGAGTGGTTTTTTCAAATACAAAAGTTCGAAACTGTCCAGGTCACTTGTCTCTTTGAATCAAAGATTGTAGTGGACATTATGAGGATGGGGAGATGCCGCCCTGTTTTTTGAATTGTTATTTGTCAGCCCCACCACAACTGTTGCTTCTGCCTTGTTTCAATCAAAAGTTAGCCTTGTACCCATCTCTCTACCAACCAGTGTACAATTTCTCTCCACTCTTCTGTGCCACATTGGAAAAGGAGCTTTAAGAATTTGAAGGAGTCGCAGACATTAAAGAGTGGGAGGGTCTAAATTCACTATTTATAATATTTGTTAGAAACGGGAGATGGGGCAGGAGAGACGTTGTGAAGTTATAAAGACAGAGTGATTGTTCACTGCTTTAAATTTGCAAAATATATCATGATGGTCACTTATTACAAAGGAGCAGGCCATGGTGATGACAAAAGCTCATTCTGGACCATCTAAAAGTAACAGTCCTTTCACTTCTCCTTGCCTTCAATGATACCTGTGCTACCATATGCAACAGAATTGCTTCTCATATACATGTTGCAGGTTTTGGAAACTCTGGCACTTCCCGTGGCTCCTACTCCAAGAAAATCTATAAATGGTGGTGATGTAGTAGTGATCTCAAAGGAGCTGGCTTCTGTGTTCTCTGCAACTGATAGCGATGATGATGATGGTTCACTTACTGTGGCTTGAGTTGCTGATGATGCCATGGCGTCTGAGAAACCTGGAAAGTGACGGTTGCTTGATTGTTGCATGGCATAGAAAACAGTGCATGTGTCACTATCTCGTAGCATATTGTAGTGCATCTGGTGACCTGCTAATTTTTAATTGGCCCATATGAAAGATGAGAAATAATAAACAAGGGATTTCACCATATTAGCTCCAATAAGTAATCTAAATGAGTAAAATTTTATAAAAGGAAAAGAAAGTTAATAACACTTCATGGGTCTTTGGCTAATGTATTTCTGTCCAATTGGTGTTTAGAATTACCGATTGCTTCTCTAAAAATCTCAAAAAGAAAGAAAAACTTTAAACATTAAGAGAATAACATAGGAAACGAATGCTATTCTCTGACAAAGTACTTGAACCAAATCAGAGGACTAAATGAACACGAAAATTAACCACGCCGAGCTTTAGAATGTGAGGACAAGGCTTGATGTAAGTAAACATGGAAGAATGTGCTAAATTTGATGTAAAGATGCCAATGTGAGGAAGCACAGAAGCCCAGATGCACAAAATGCATAGAATTAATGAGACAGTGTAGAAAGTGGAATGACAAAAGGGACAAACCTGAAAAAAATCTAGGTGTCTCTTCTGCAAGAGATCCATGGTGACTTCTAGAAAACAAGAGTCCCGCAGTCATCTTGCCGTGGGTACTATTAGAGCCACCAATCAGAGGTGAAAAGGGGAGGCAAGATGGTTTGATGATTCTGCTATTGCAGATAATGTTAGAGTTGGGATCTGTGTTCTTGACTGTATTTCTGCTCACATAATCACCAGCATTGTCTACCCTTCTTTGAACAGCTTGAGTACGCTTTCTCCTCCTGTAAATGCAGGATTGCTCTCTGTATTTCCTAGCCATTACAACATGCCAATGATTTTTAACAGCATTATCAGTCCTCCCTGGGAAAAATCGAGCAATCAAGGCCCATTTGTTACCATAAACTCTATGAGCTGCCATTAGCCTTTCTTCTTCGTCTTCATTAAAAGCTGTTCTGTTGATCTTTGGATCCAACTGATTGAACCATCTCAATCTACAGCTCTTACCTTCAAACTCAACGAAGATGACAAGTAAAACAAAACGCACACAATAATCAGAACTATTAAAAACCGCCCAAAAAGAAAAAAAAAAAAAACTTAATGTGGACTTGCAGCCTCTTTTATTACCTGATCTTCCTCGCAACTTTTCTGCTATAAGGTTCCAGTTTTGAGGTCCATAAAGAGCAACAAGTTCCTTGAGTTTAGAGTCTTCTGCTGGTCTCCAATGCCCTCTATTACAAATCTTCAGCTCCCTACCTTCCATTATGTCTTTCCCATTCACTAAACTCTCCTCAATGTTTTCTATACGTGCAGCCTTGTGTCTTTGTTCTTTCCCACCATCACCAACTTCTTCACTGCACTGGTTATTCTCCAAGCTATTGCTGCAGCATTTTCCTTCTAGGGCAAAACCCCTTTGGCCCATGTCAAAACACACTGAGGAGCAAATATTCAGTGGCATTCTACTGCTAGGATCAACAGAGAGAGAACACATGTCATTAAGAGTTTCCATTGCTGATGAGTTGCAAGGTGTAGCAGTAGAGGTGGTATAATGACTGGGAATGCCATCATTTTCTAGGTGACAACAAGTGATGTTGTGGGAGTGTTGCAAGGTCATCTCCATAGGCCAAAAACGGAAAAACTAGTGCAGGAGAAAACAGTGAAAGAAAGCAGTGGAGATTGGAAGGAAAGCATGAAAGCAAAGCAAGGTCTGCAAATGTGTTTGTTTTTGTTCTTGTTGTAACAGAAATCCTCACGGCCTCTCTTCCTGCCCTGCCAAGCAGTTCCGCTGCTCTGACTCACTCTGACCTCTAATTTGACTCTTTCTCTATCACATTACCTCACAGCGCGTGTATAACAACACCTTACAAATACGGTTCAGTTTTTTTTATCAGCTCTCCACAGCGGCACAGCCTTCCAAACTAGGGGAGTAAAAAAATTAAAAAATTAATTAAATTAAAAAAATAACTGAAAAAATTAAATTAAAAAATCAATTAAACCGATTAAAATTTAAAAAAGCTAGTCGGTTTGGTTCTGTTTGGTTTCGGTTTTATAAGCAAAAAACCGAGTCAAACCAGAAAAACCGATCCAAACCGGTGTGAACCGGTTTTTCACTTAAAAAACCGAATCGAACCGAACTGAAATGGGTCGGTTTGATCCGGTTTTAGTTCGATTTTAGTTTTTTTAAAAAAATTTGGTTTAATTATTTTTTTAACAAAAATCAAACCAAACAAAAAATGATCATCCTTATTACAAACCGATTCACCGGACCTTGAGTTGTACATCAAACGCCTGCCTGAAAATACGGTTAGTTTTGATGTTATTAAAAAATTAAAAATTAAAAATATATTATTTTAATATATTTTTAAATAAAAAATATTTTAAAAATATCAAACGCTATCTGTATATATCCTCTTCATCTGCGAGTGGTACTGGTAACAATGATTTTAACATTTTCTCACTCACACGTGTGCATGTCATCTCTCCTGTCAGTTGTGATGTCACAGACTACACATGTAAAAAATTCAGGGGGGACTGTAGTTTACCTTGACAGAAGAAGGATACCATGATGCTGAGACCGGTAGCGGCAGTTTTATAAGAAATTAATTTTTTTTATTTTAATATACTGATATTTAAAATAATTTTAAAAAAAATAATAAAATATTATTTTAATATATTTAAAAAAACTTTAAAAAATAAATATTATCACTCTCAAAAATATTATTATTAAAAAAAACAAACTATAAATGTTGAATCCAAACACCATGGATCAAGAGTAAATTTATTATGCATTATAATAGTAAAACGACTTAATCACTACTAAAATAAAATTTTTATAAATATCTTAAATCTACTTGATCACTACTAAAAGTAAAATTTTTTAAACCTGGTTATATGGAATTTAATGTGTTGTTTTCTTTTTTAAAATAATTAAATAACACATTTACCCTTAAAATTAATTTTTTAAAAAACTTTGGTCAAAGAACCTTTAAGTCTATTCATATTGAGCTTAAAAAAAACAATAATGAAGATGTTAAAGGGGCTTTTTTGTAATTGACTTAATATAGATATTATTAAAAAAATCAAGTTTACATGTGAGGCAGATATATCAACATGTGAATTGTCCCCGCACCTTTTAGGTGGTGCGTGGGACGTCATGTGGTGGTCATACGGTAGCTTTTAGGGTGACATTCGGTTTGTCTCATCTTCCTTTCCATCTAAGTGCAATGCATGTTCCAAATAGATCTACAGTTTGGCACATGTGACCCTTTTTTTTTTTTTCTTCTCCTTGATTTCATAGTTTACCATGCAAAAATTAAAAGCAACCTTTCATTTTGTTATTTCTTCATATTTGGTTCCTGTGTTTTATTGTTATTTGTTTATTTAAGATGATTTATGAAATTGAACCTTTTTTTCAACTTCATTCCCCTTTTTTTACATATTTATTTGTTTATGATTTTATCCTTTGTGAGTTTTTTTTTCTACCAGTTTGATTCTTATTATTTTAATTACTATATTTTTTCATTGAAAATTTTTTAAAATTGATTTTTTTTTATTTCATGCTTCAACATTTTATTTGTTGGAAATTGAGCTTCTTGATTAAGCTCAGGTCTAAGATTTCATGAGTTGCAAGTTTAGTAGATTAATCCAAATTTAGAAAATTTGCTTGGGATTGCTTTTTTTTTTTTAAGCTCATTTTTTTTCAACTTCATCTCTTAATATTTATTTAAATGGAGATTAGACTCCCTTTTAATTTGTTTTATGAATGATTTTTCACTAATTTTGATAATAAATCATGTTGTCTCGAGTCTTTTTATTTGTCTTTCTATGTTCAATTTAACTTTTTTTTTCTTAGAAATTTTGCTTTAAAATTAAATTAAATTAATTGATTAAATATAAACATGACTTTTTATTTTAAATCGTTGCTCTAATGGCATTTGTGACCTCTTCTAGTGTTGACATAGAGTCTTTCACAATGACATTTGAGCTGTCTCGATAAGCTATTTGTGGTGGTTGAACAATGTCCATGGCAAAGCAGCATTAGGGCTTTGATGAGTCTTTATTTCTTCTCCTCCTGATTATGATTAATTATTTCCTCTTTTTGTTCATGTTATTTATGATGATTTTTAAAATCATATTATTAAATTAACTGACTTTATTATACTCATTTGAGTCAATAATTTGGATGTCATATTTTTCTTTCTTAAAAAACTCTAGCCTCATCTTAACATTTTCTTTATGTTAGTAAAAATTTTACCCGGCTCATAGGATAAAACAAATCATTATCTAGTTAACAAAAAATAAAAGAGGTAATTCTTTTACTGTACACCAACTTACAAAATATTATTCATTACAATAATGTTTTTTTTTTTTACAATTAACAATAATATGAGAATGCTAGTTAATTAAATATAAAATTGGGACATTTAAATTAAAAAAAAAATCCCAAATACATATGATGGCCCTTATTTTTTGAAGTAAAAACATGGGAATATAATTAAAGGGTTTCGTTCCCCTTAACATCACCAAGCCCATAATAATATCGAAACAGAACAATTTTTTATACATTTAAAAATATTCCAATAAAATAAAACCGATAATTTTTGTCAAAAATCTCATGCTCCAATTCATCATCCATTGTCACGTAAAGGCTGCTCTTAAAATTACAGAACAAGACTATCATTTTGCAGCTCACTCCGACACGTCAAATAAAAATAACTTAGGCTGCTCTTAAAATTACACACGGGGTTTGTAGCTCAGTGGTCTTGGCAGGCTTTGCCTTGCCTAAGTGCCATGGTTCGATCTCTCATGTGTACCCAGCACTTGAGGGTCTAACTGCTGTGATTCATTGTGGACTTGTTTCGCTTTTTTTTCCGGGTTCGACCCTCTATGTGCATGCTTGTCACCCCCGCGGTGCCTTATCTGCTCCTGGGCTTGCAGGATGTCCAGTGGGCCGTGGGGAATAGTCGTGGTGCGCGTAACCTGGCCCGGACACCCCACATTAAAAAAAAAAAAAAAACTTAGGCATGGCGTGAGAAACCTTAGGTCATGGCTTCACAGGTTACTCTCTCTTCTCTTCATTAAAGGAATGTAAAACATTATCGTGTTTTACTATTCATATTCCTCTCATCGTATAAACAGATCCGCACCTCAATTTTTTTAAAAAAAAAATTCAAACCTTTTCTTCTCTTCTTCTTTTTTTTAAATAAAAGATTTCTAACTTTTAATTTTTTTTTAATTTTATCCTTTCATATTTTATTTCTTTTGAATTAATCATCATAATTTATTTCGGTTTTTTTTATATATAAGATTATCGTAGTCTAAAATAAACATCTCAACATTTATTTGATACTCAATTTTTGAAAGTATCTATTTTTTTATCATGTCATTAAATAAAAAATAATTAAAAAAATAATTTTTTTTCAAACCCAATAAAGTTCATAATTAAGTTGCGAGTTTTGCAAGTTAAGCTGCAAAGCTCCAGATTAATCTAATATATTATTATTTCAATATTAAAAAAATTTTATCTTAAAATTTTTATAAAAATAAATTATATTTTTATTAATTATCAAAATAATTATTTTTCAACTCTTCAAATCAACTTCAAATCAACAAGTAGAATATATTCTGAGCAAATCAGAACTTTAAAAAAGAGCCAATAAATGTGGGTCTAGTGGGCCCTCATAGCCCTAAAAAATTAAGCATGCTTGCAGGGACTTGCAATGGCAAGCCCGCGCACTTGGCCCATCTTGTTTTTCTTTTAGTTAAGCTGAGCTAACAATGTGTAACATTTGGTTCAACTATGGACACCTCAAGTGCAAAAAATAAAAAATAAAAAAATATGAGTTTCTGATTTTTAAAAAAAAATCTTTATTTTTAATTATTATTTTACTCGAAAATACTTAAATAACACACTTAACACCTAAATAAACTTATTTATAATTTTAAAATTGTCAAAATAAATTAATTAAAACTAAAAAATTAACCCTAATCAAAAACATTTTTAAACCCTGCTCTTT
>Ga0325414_1007067_pt1 | contig 11915 bp, 14 predicted proteins | sample PopdelMetagenome_8_FD_206183 | JGI IMG/M metagenome (GOLD analysis project Ga0325414, IMG submission 206183) | Populus deltoides microbial communities from Bellville, Georgia, United States - Leaf-PdKOR-R3 | ecosystem: Host-associated > Plants > Phyllosphere > Phylloplane/Leaf | place: USA... | reverse complement strand
AGTACTATTTTATTGTCACTTGTACCAAAGATTTTTGATGAACTATAGGAATTTTGTTAGATAAGGTCTCAACTCTTTTCTCAATTTAGAATGTAGAAAACAATGGTGTCTCCAAACTGAATTTTTCGTATATTAATTATGTTCCTTCTAAGACGAAATATATAGACAGAGCTCAGAATAGGCAACAATCCTATTCCAAGGAATTGTAATCAGAATAGGCAATAATCCTATTCTAAGGATCTGTAATAATATTATACAAGATTTAATCTTACTCCTATAATTAATCAGATCCATATAATTACTGTCTATATAAGATTTGATTTAGTTCCTATAATTAATCAGATTACAAAATCACCTGCTATATTTATAATAAACAACTAATTAACAACTCATCATGTCAACACTCCCTCTCAAGTTGGAGCATAAATATTGGTCATGCCTAACTTGTTAATTATTCCATGAAATGCCTTTCCTGAAACTGTTTTAGTAAGAATATTAGCTAATTGATGTTCTAACTGGACAAATGGAAATTGTATAAGTTTCTGATCTAATTTTTCCTTAATGAAGTGATGATCAATTTCAACATGCTTTGTGCGGTCCTGTTGAACACGATTATGCGCAATGGAAATAGCAACCTTATTATCACAATGTAAAGTTATAGGATTTGTATAGTGGACCCTTAAATCTGTCAGAACCTTCTGAATCCATAATAATTCGCATACACCATGATCCATGCTTTGAAATTCTGCCTCTGCGCTCAATCTGGCCATAACTTTCTACTTCTTACTTCGCCACATAACAAGGTTACCATCGACAAAAACGAAGTATCCAGATGTAGATTTTCTAGTCGTTTGATCCCCTGCCCAATCAGCATCTGTATATCCCACAATGCTAGAGACACCATGTTTTGAGAACAATAATCCTTTTTCCTGGAGTACCTTTCAAGTATCGTAAAATTCTGTTTACTGCATTCAAATGTTTTTTGTTAGATGCATGAATAAATTGACTTACAACGCTGACAACATAAACTATGTCTAGTCTCGTATATGATAAATAAATCAGTCTACCAACTAACCGTTGATAACGACCTATGACAGTTGGAACTTGATTGGGAAAGATTCTAAGCTTATAATTTATGTCCATGGGTGTTGATGTTGGTTTGCAAACAAGCATTCCAGTTTATGTCAACAAATCAAACACATATTTTCATTGTGACATAGAAATCCTGTAAGCTGATCTTGCAACTTCAATTCTTAAAAAGTATTTGAGTTGTCTAAGGCTTTTCATTTCGAATTCAGCACCTAAATATTCCTGTAACAACACCATCTCTTCTAGATCATCTTCTGCCAACACTATGTCATCCACGTACATAATGAGAGTTGTTACCTTCCCATTTTGGTGTTTTATAAACAGAGTATGATATGAACTACTCTGTTTATAACTGAATGCCTTCATTGAAGAGGAGAACCGCCTAAACCAAGCTCTAAAAGATTGTTTCAACCCATATAAAGATTTCTTCAATCGATAGACTTTGCTTTTATTTACAGAATCGCACTGCACACCCGGTGGTAATTCAATGTATACTTCTTCTTCTAGGTCTCCATTGAGAAACGTATTTTTAACATCAAACTATTTCAAAGGCCACTCTCGACTAACTACTATAGATATAAAGATGCAGATTGTGTCAAGCTTGACAACCGGTGCAAATGTCTCTTGGTAATCCACCCCGCATTTTTGTGCATATCCCTTTGCAACCAGCCTTGCTTTATATATGTCAATGCTGCCATCTGTTCTAAGCTTCACAGTGAACACCCATCAACATTCGATTGTCTTCTTTGTTTGGGGTGGTGAGACAAGTTTCCAAGTATAGTTCTGTTGTAAAGCTTGCATTTCTTCATTTATTGCCTTGCCCAAGTTGGATATGTCAAAGCTTCCTGCACATTACTAGGAATGGATGCATTTGATAATTGATTAACAATAAATGTATATGATTCAGACAACCTATGGTTAGAGATATAATTGTTGATTGGATATTGAACATTGACTCTATGATCGAGTTTATATTATTTCTTTGGGACACTCTTATTTGATCTTTGTAAACATCTTGGGGCTATATTATCCAGAGGGACAAGAGAATTATCAGTAAATACATTGGACTCATCAGATATAGGTTGTAAGAGTACCTAAGATTCAATATTCTGAGGGGATTCGTCAGTTAATGGTGTTAACAAAGACAACTTTATATTTATTAGTGACTCTTCATCAGTGCTTATGATCCCAAGTTTTTTAGTCATTTCCTCTAGCTTAAAAAATTCATTACTGTCGCACTTTTACATCAAATGTTCGTTGCTAGGTTGCTCCCCCTAATAAGAAGTGATTGAACACCTTTTTGAATAAAATGGTTCGGATTCATGGAAAAAGATGTTTAAGGTTACGTGTACTTTTTTAGTGTGAGGATCATAACACCTGTATCCTTTCTGCAAGTCTAAATATCCAACGAAAACACATCGGGTGGCACATGGATCAAGTTTAGTTCGCGAAACCTTTGGAATGTGGACGTAAGCAGTACATCCAAACACTCTAGGTTCAAGATTTTGAAGATGTGGAATTGACAGTAAGGAATGCACACGTTGTTGGGGTGTCTGGAAATCTATCACATGAGAGAGTGTCTGATTGAGTAGATAAATGACAAACTTCGCAGCTTCTCCCCAGTAGTACCGAGGCATGTGCATGCCAAAAAGCGAAGCACGAACCACCTTTAATATTTGTTTATTTTTCTTTCTACCAATCCATTCTATTGTGGAGTATAAGTATATGAAGTTTGATGTCGAATTCCATAGTGGTGTAGATACTTCTGAACCGAAGTATCAAGAAATTCCATGGCATTATTAGTTTGCCAACTGTGAATCTGTTTCTGATGTTGAGTACCCACTATACTATGAAATTCTTGAAATGTTATAAGAACATCACTCTTTTTATGAAACAACGACATCTAAGTCATTCAAGTACATTCATCGATAAATATGACAAAGTAACAACCTTTCAATATGGAAGAAATTTTTGCAAGACCCCATACATCAGAATGTATAATGGCAAAAGGTTCTGAACTTTTATTCAAACTTGGTAAATAAGAAATACGATGGCTTTTAGCTAATTCACAAATATTGCAATGAAACTTTGAATCATGGACTACGTTAAAAAGATACGGTTGTAATTTTCTAAGATACCCAGAAGAAAGATGTCCCAATCATTGGTGCCATAACCATATTGTTGGTTGTTCTGTATCTGAACTTTTAGTCTGATATGCTTGGTTGGATTTTTATCCTCTATTTTCTGTAAGTTCTAAATAATAGAGTTTGCCTCGTTGAACACCATAACCAAGAATCTTTCGGGTTAGAATGTCTTGAAAAACACAGAATAAAGGCTAGAAGGTTACAGTGCAATTAAGAGCAGAAGTAATTTGGGACAACTAGGATTAAGTTTAAAGTGAGAGTTTGAGTTAAGATGGCAGTGCCTTCACCAACAATAAGTGAGGTACTGCTATTAGCTGTAGAAATAAAAGAATGTGTAGATGAATGAAGGGATTGTAAATGACCAGTGTCTCTAACCATATAATCTGATGCACCTGTATCAATAATCCAAGTATTATTCTTAGAAGTTGCAGATAATGCATTTGCCTTATCAACAATACTTAGGTGAGCAATATTAGTAGTAGGTTGCAATTTATCTTCAATAGTAGGCTGAGCTTCGGCAGTAGTGGTCTCCTGTAAACTTCTTTCTTGGTTTCTTTGAGAAATCCCACCACTTATGATAACCAATGATCTCATAACACCTTTGCTTTGAATGACCTAATTCACCACAATGCTCGTATACCAGACTTGTATACTTTCCAGCAGATGGATTATTGCGGTTCTTCATTATTCCAAATGTTAATCCCTATCGGGATTGGTTTGTGATCATGACAGAGTGTGCAGAGTGCTCAGTAATTAAGCGATAACTCCTCATTGTCTGTCTTTGTTGAAACTCCCTCCTTACACAAGCGTATGTGCTCTCCAAGTCCAATTTTAGATCTTTGCGTAATATTTCTTTGCAGACTTGATCAAACTCAAATCAAGTCCACTCAGAAATATATGAACCCAAAGTCGAGTCATTTTTTAATGTAATTGGACCACGCCTTCAACTGTCTCTCATTAGGAAGCAGTTCTGTGATCGATTTCCTAAAATAGAGCAATCAGTTCATTGTAATATGTTGACACAGATCTACCATCTTATTTGATAGAGAAAGACTTTTGATTTAATTCAAACAGACGAGTTTTGTTTGAGCCATTATAGAAGGTCTTCGACACAGCCTCCCATATTTCCTTAGCTGTGGACAGGCGAATAAATTGATGCATCAGTAACGGACTCGATGAATCAATAAGCCAACTTTTTGTTAAATAATATTTATGAAGTCTTATTTATTAATGGTAGAATAGTACTTTCAGTTTAACATATATATACCTTATTTATATTTAGGTTAAGAATAAACACTCATAATATACAGATTATTTAGAATTCTAGCCTTCTTTTTATGTTTGATCTTAATTATTTTAACATGGCATCAAAATTTTTTGGAGTGATATTTTATCTTCCACTTCTGCAAAATTTGGTGTTTCATCTTCCTTTCAGCTTCTACAATTTGATATTTGCATTCAGTTTCTGCAATTATTTTGATATTTCATCTTCCCTTCGGTTTCTATAATTTGGTATTTGCGTTCAGTTTTTGCAATTATTTTGGTATTTTGTCAAGAAGATATTTGTTTAGTTTCGGCAATCTCTGTTCAGTTTCTGCAATTTGGTATTTTGTTTTCTGCTGCTTTTGCATTCTGGTTCTCTGTGACTGTTGATTATGGCTACTGAAAGAGATGATTCGCTTTAGTCTATAAGTGTGAGGTTGGATGGGAAGAACTATTCATATTGGAGTTATGTAATGAGAAATTTCCTTAAAGGTAAGAAGATGTGGGGGTATGTTAGTGGAACTTATATGATACCTAAGAATATTGAGGAGGGGGGTGTTGTTTTGATAGATATATGAGAAGCAAACAATGCAAATATCATTACTTAGATCAACAATTCTGTTGAGCATTCGATAGGTATGCAGTTGGCGAAGTATGAGAGAACAAAAGAGGCTTGGGATCATCTGCAAAGGTTATTCACACAATCAAATTTTGCAAAACAGTATCAATTAGAGAATGACATAGAAGCTCTTCATCAGAAGAATATGAGTATTCAAGAGTTTTATTTTGCTATGACAGATCTTTGGGATCAATTGGCTCTTATAGAATCGGCAGAACTAAAGGCATGTGGTGCCTATATTGAGAGTAGAGAGCAACAATGATTGGTACAGTTTTTAACAGCACTTCATTGTGATTTCGAATGACTTAGAAGTTCAATTTGCATCGTTCTCCATTGCCTTCTGTTGACTCTGTTGTTAGTGAGTTATTGATTGAAGAAATACGTCTTCAGTTTTATTCTAAAAAATGAATTCTTTCTGCTTCAAATTCTTCTGTACTAGCAGTACCTTCTAAGTCATTCTCTAATCATCAGAACAAGCCTTACACAAGGGTTGGCTTCGATGAGTGCAGTTTCTGTAAGCAGAAAGGTCATTAGAAGGCTCAACGTCCTAAGTTGAGACAGCAGAATTAAGCTTGGAAGTTTGGGAGTCAGTTACAATCTAATGCTCATAGACCACCTCAGGGTTATAAACCACCACACCATAATACGGCAGCAATAGCTTCCCCAAGCTCTATTACCGATCCCAATACTGTGGCTGAACAATTTCAGAAGTTTCTCTCCTTGCAACTACAAGCAATATCTGCTTCTTCTTCCATATACCAGTTGCCTCATAGTTCCTCAGGTATGTCACACTCTGAATGGGTATTGGATTCTGGTGCTTCCCATCATATGTCTCTAGATTCCTCATTTTTTACCTCTGTGTCCCCTTTGTCCTCCATTCCTTTTATGACTGTTGATGACACTTCTATGCCCTTAGCAAGTGTTGGTTCTGTTGTTATACCTCACTTATCCCTCTTAATGTTTATCCTATTCCAAAACTCAAATTGAATCTTGCGTTTGTTGGTCAAATATGTGATTCTGGTGATTATTGAGTCATGTTTTCTGATTCTTTTTGTTGTGTACAGGATTTGCAGTTTAAGAAGTTGATTGGGACAGGCCATAGGGAGAATGAACTATATATTTTGGATGAGTTAAAAGTGTCAATTGCTGCTGCTGCCGTTGCTACTACTATTGTTGATTTGTCTTCCTTTCATTTGAGTCTTTCATTTTCTAGTTTTTATTTATGACATTCACGTCTAGGTCATGTTTCGTCTTCTTGTTTGAGATTCTTGGCATCCACAGGAGCTTTAGGAAATTTGAAAACTTGTGACATTTTTTATTGTAGTGGATGTAAACTGGTAAAATTTTCTGTTTTACCTTTTATCGAAGTATTTTTGTTTCTTCTTCACTATTTGATTTGATTCATTTTGATGTATGGGACCTTCTCCTATTGCCATAAAAGAAGGGTCTCGATAATATGTCTCTTTTATTGATGATCATACTCGTTATTGTTGGGTTTATTTAATGAAACATCGTTCTGAATTCTTTGAGATGTATGCAGCTTTTCGAGCTCTTATCAAAATTTAATATTCTGCTGTGATCAAATGCTTTAGGTGTGATTTAGGTGAGGAATACACCTCTAATAAATTTTGCCAATTGCTTGCCTTAGATGGAACCATTCACCAAACTTCATATACAGATACTCCTGGTATTTCACATGACTCTAGATATGTTTATAAGCTTAAGAAAGCATTATATGGTCTCAAACAAGCACCTTGTGCTTGGTTTGAGAAATTCTCTATTGTGATCTTATCTCTTGGCTTTGTTTCTAGCAGTCATGATTTTGCTCTTTTTATTATGTGCACTAATACAGGTCGTATCATTCTGTCTTTATATGTTGATGACATGATTATTATTGGTGATGACATTGATGGTATTTTAGTTTTGAAGACAGAGTTGGCTAAATGATTTGAAATGAAGGATTGGGGTTATCTTCGATATTTTCTGGGTATTGAGGTAGCATACTCACCTAGAGGTTACCTTCTTTCTCAATTGAAATATGTTGCAGACATTCTTGAGCGGGCTAAACTTATTGATAACAAGACTGTAGATACTCCCATTAAGGTTAACGCAAAGTACTCTTCTTCTAATGGTTTACCTTTGATAGATCCTACTTTATACCGCACTATTGTTAGGAGTTTTGTATATCTCATCATTACTCGTCCAGATATTGCATATGTTGTTCATGTTGTTAGTCAGTTTGTTGATTCTCCTACTATTGTTCACTGGGCAGCTGTTCTTTGTATTTTGCGATATCTTTGGGGTATAGTTTTTCAGAGTCTTTTACTTTCATCCACCTCTTCCTTGGAGTTGCGTGTATACTCTGATGCTAATCATGGTAGTGATCCCACAGATCGCAAGTCTGTTACCGGGTTCTGTATCTTTTTAGGTGATTCTCTTATTTCTTGGAAAAGCAAGAAACAATATATTATTTCTCAATCATCCACCGAAGCAGAATATCGTGTCATGACATCTACTACCAAAGAGATTGTTTGGTTACGTTGGTTACTTGCTGATATGGGAGTTTCCTTTTCTCATCCTACTCTTATGTATTGTGACAACCAGAGTTCTATTCAGATTGCTCACAACTCGGTTTATAATAAGCGAACTAAGTACATTAAGATCAATTATCATCTTACTCGTCATCATATCAAGCATTACACCATTACTTTGCCTTTTGTTCCTTCTTCCTTGCAGATTGCAGATTTCTTTACTAAGGCGCATTCCATCTCTCATTTTCTTTTTCTGTTTTGGCAAACTCTTGATGCTTGTAGCTGCCGTATCGTGAGTTTGAGGGGAGATGTTAAATAATATTTATGTAGTTTTATTTATTAAGGATAGAATAGTACTATTAGTTTAACCTATATATACCTTATTTGTATTTAAGTTAAGACTAAGCACTCATAATATACAGATTATTCAGAATTCTAGCATTCTTTTTGTGTTTGATCTTAATTATTTTAACACTTTTCACCTTTTGACTTTTGGTGATCCATGTTGCAAACTTGGGATCTTTAGGTTTGGGTTTTTTTGCTTCGCCAGTGAAATATCCGGTTTTGTTACGAGCGTCAATGTGCATCTCTATAAGTTGAGACCATAATGGATAATTACTTTCATCTAATATGATGTTGGTAAGGAATGTAGAATTGTCTTGGTGGATAATAATAGGTGATGTTTGGTTATTTTGTGGAATGGGAACAATAGGGTTAAGATTCTCCATATAATTAGTATATATGAGTTTCAGAGAAAAAAAAAGTGTGAGTATGAGATTCGTGTTTGAGCATTTCTACAACTCTTGCTCTGATACCATGTAGAAAACAATGGTGTCTCTAAACTCTTGCTATATTTATAATAGACAACTCATCATGTCAACATAAAGTTGTTTTAGACAATGCTCTTTTTTGACACTTTAGTTGTTATACTAAATAGCATTAAGTTTGGTATTTACTGTTGTTTTAGGTCTCTTAGTTTTCCTCATTTTCTTTCTATTCGTATTAAATTTTTTCCTTCGAATTTGTTAATTGGATTTTGTTGAATAATTTGAAACATGATATTTTAGTAATTATTTAAATTATGAAGGGCTTTTTAAGGTATCTAAATCATGAATAGCAGTGTTGTTTTCAATTACTTTCCAGTATCCGTTTCAGCTAACTATAACTGAAGATGAACAGTATTTAAGATTATATTCATCATACGTTGTCTAAAATAGGTTTTGAAATTATTTACTAAAATTATAAATGTTAAATTTGGTTATTAATTTGTGCAAAGACCTTCGAAGCTGGCACTAGTTAAGATTGAAAAAATTATGATAATAATAGCAATTTTGATCTTGTTTTTTAAATTGATGTTGTTTTTAGTTTGATATCTTGTATGTAATGAAATCTATTTCGAAATTGTCCTTTCATTTTACTAAGAAAATTATAGCAATAATAATTTAATATTAATTTTTATTTTTATGTTTTTCAATAGTTGATTTGTATGAATGTTTAGCTAGTTTTTACTGCTGCTTATATAGGTCCTATAGGTGGTGTGTTATTTGTATTAGAAGAAGTTGCTTTTAGGTAATACATTTCTAGTATTGAATATAATAGTAGTAAATGCATGACCTAAGTTGAATTGAAATTTCTTTCTTCTCGTGATCTTTTGCTAAAACATTGCATAACCAAGGTAATATCATCGTTAATATTATATGTTAGCATTGTAAAGCTTTTTCAATTAAAAATTAAATTATAAATTATGTTAGGATTGAATCAAATAAGGAAAAGTTGTAAGAAAGTATGCCTTGTCAATTATTTAATAAACTGAAGTGTTACACAACATGCATTTTATATTATTTAGTTTTTCATATTATTTATAATGAGTATTTAGTGTTTGTGTTAATGCTAAATTTTGCATATAAACATGATATAACTGGTTGTTTCATTTGTTAAATGTTTTAAAATATACAATGAAAAGTCTTGAATCTACGGATAAGGCTACTTGGACAAAGAAAATGTTGTGTATATTTTATGATTTATGCATTAAGGTAACTAATATGAGAATGAGATATAATACTCATTTTGATAAATAAAAAAAAGAGTTGGAAATTTCTTATAACATCATTTAAAGAAAAAACTAGTCATGCGTTCACCAAAATACAACTGAAAAACAAATAGGATGGATGCGAAAAGGATTGGAGAACATGGATAAAACTTATTTCTGAAACTAGTACGAATTGGAGTAGTGAATTAGGGATAATATCGACTAGTAATAAGTGGTGGAAAATGAAAATTCATGTTATTTTTCATGATCTTAACTATTTCATTTGTTGTTATCATGTTTCTTAAATTTCTTTACTATTTATTATGTGTAAATCTTTTATGTAGGAAATAAAATGAGTAAAAAAATTCAAACATGCTGGTATTGAACTATCTTTAAAGTTCAAATTTGACTGAATATACTCCAACATTGTCACTACTTGAGAGTATGTCTAAGCACCATCGTCAAGAGTTCTTGATGGTAATGATGGTGTTGATGCTGACACTAGCAATACCAACATCGATAAGGCTGATTTGGAATAAAAAAGCAGTGATTCAGAGAATGATAGGATTTCAAATTTCAAGAATGACATTTCTTGAATGGTTAGTGGGGTTAATATATCAAATAACAACAACACAAGGAGCAATGACAAGAGAAAAGAAAGAGATCGTTCAGAGGTTTGAGATGGAAAAAATAAGACTTCTAGAATTGACTTACAACTACTATCAAGGTGGGATCAACTTGTTGAGAGCATATTGACCAAAAGTGATTCCACATCTTTATATATAGATCGGAAAAAGGATGTGGTATCTCAAAGGTTATCTCTGAGCTACACTCAATTCCAGGAGTCACAATTAAAGATAATTTTCATGACTTAGCCATTGAGTATCTTAGTTTAAGAATGAAGAGATAAATGTAGTCTCGTATGGAAAATCTTAAAAACAAGTTCAAATGGTTGTAGAGAATGTATGCGCGAAGTAAACGGGCTTAGTTGATATGATATGCTTTTTTTCCTAATGCATTAAATTATTTATTCTTTTGAAATGTTAGTTAAATTGCATGTGTTATGTTATTTAACATGCTTGATAATTTATTTATACATGCTTCCACTTGCAGAATATTGAGTTGGCTGTTTTGAGAAAATTAGTTGCCATTTGATGCATCCTTAAAGTTGGTTTGCATTCGTTTTATCATTTAACATATGACCTTGTCAGTTGTGGGCATTTTCATTTTGATTGGTTTTCATTGCATTTTTCTTTATTGAAATGTCATTAAAGTTATGAACTTGTTAAGTGAGTTATTTTATTGTGGGGTTGCCCGTATTTGTTTTTATCTAGATTGTAATTTAAGAGATTGGATATTAGTTTTAAACGAATTTTCTTTTCTTAATGTTATATTAATGCATTGTTAGGTGAACTTTGTTTAATTAACCTTAAATATGTAATATATTAGTGAGTATAACTATTTCAAAATAAATTGGAGATGAAATAGAGCATCAATTAGTTTAAGGATTAAATTAATTCAACCTAAATTTTCATTTTTATGTATGTTGGTTTCAATAACTCAATCATTATTTCTATTGTGAAATTTGGTGAAAATAATAGAATAAATTGGAACATTTTATATTATCAAATACCATAAGAAGAAAAATGAAGCAAAATAAAGGAAATGGAGAAAGAAGCGATTATTGATCACACAGTTTGGCATAACAAAACAAACGGACGTCAAGAAAGAAAAAATGTAATAAAAAAAGAAGCAAAACTTCATGACACAATCTATCATAACCTGAAAAACCAAGCAATGAAGAAAAAATAAAATAGAGAAAAGATGTAAAAAAGGATGACACAATCTGCAATGAATGCATTTTTAACAAAAAGCAATAAAAGGTTGTTGAGCTGCATTCTATGGGGACTCACGTGTGAATATAAAGCATGTGATAATGTTATATTTCATTTTTTTGATAGATGTACCTGACAATATATGCATAAATAGTCTAAAAATGTAAGGACTTGGTCTCTTAAAAAACAATAAAAACACAATATCTTGGCTGAAACCACATAAAAAAGAGTTTTGATATAACAAGACACTGAAATATAATTTTTCCAGCTCACAGATAAGTTGTGCAAACAATTATTCGTAATGGAAAATTTGTACAAAAGATACATAGATAATAATTCAGTAATGTCAGCAAATAATTTCAAATGTTTCATTCCATGTTACATTTCCATTTTTTCTATATAAGG
>Ga0325414_1007063_pt1 | contig 11917 bp, 8 predicted proteins | sample PopdelMetagenome_8_FD_206183 | JGI IMG/M metagenome (GOLD analysis project Ga0325414, IMG submission 206183) | Populus deltoides microbial communities from Bellville, Georgia, United States - Leaf-PdKOR-R3 | ecosystem: Host-associated > Plants > Phyllosphere > Phylloplane/Leaf | place: USA... | reverse complement strand
TTTTATTTCCTCATCCGTGCTTAAGTAAATTTTCTCTATCCATATCCTTGGTTCCATTGAAGTTGGTCTAATTCAGAAACTGTGGGACAAACACATTGATCCTTTTTTCTATTTTGGAAACTTAATTAGACATGCTGGATCAATAGTAAGCAGTGTATGGTGCTCTCTTTGTCCTGCCAAATGAACATCTAGTCCTTCTGTCACCTGTGTTATTACATTTTCTTTTTCTGTTCAGTAAGATTTTCATGTCATAAATATATTATGTGATGTACTTGTGCGCGTGCTTGCAAGGTTTTCATTTCTAGATCACCAATACTCCAGAGCCTGTTACATATGTATTGTATTGGCTGCTACAGAATGTATCTTTATTTTACCAATACTTTACAGTCTTTTATAGCGTTATCAGACAGACAACTACAATCATGGTTAGCTATGATTGTACGTGCACACTCACCAGAGCCTGCTTCTAAAGCACCATGGCTAGGATGCTATTTGAAACCCTAGATAGATAGTAAGTGCTGGACGCTATGTGGTCCATTGCAGGGTTTCCAAACACAGAATTATCCATAGCTGCTTTGATATCTGGATCCTTTTAGTGGGCAGTAAATACCTCACAGTTTCAACATCTATTTTTTTTAGTAAGTAAATTATCGAGTAATTGTACCTGTCAGTAGTTTGTTCATTCTTTTTATTTTTTTAGGAGACGAGGCATTGTTAGATATGCATTTTGGTCTGCATTTTTTAGAAATCTTTTAGTTTCTTATTACCAAGCATGGCTGTCTCACCTGATTTCTCAGTGGTATTTTGTTTATTATTGATGATGGTTTACTTAATAGGTTGCTCAAGCAACATCCAATCAGATGTCCAAGCGTGACCCTTTGAGACCCTACATGGATGTTATTGATAATATGCTAGCACAAATGGTATTTCTTCTTCCTATTTCTTTTGTTCTCTCTCTAGACTTTGCTTGTTCCAGTAAAGTGCTCCTTATAATAGCATTTTTTCAATTTTTCAGTTTAAGCAAGACCCATCCTTTAAACCGCAAGGTGGTCGGTTGGGAGAAAATGATATGGACTATGACACAGATGTGAGATCAATGGCAACACTCAGACGTCATCTTCGAGGAGCTCGGGAAGAGTATTATCGTTGTAGAAGGTGAACTGAATGCTAAAATTTAATATTTGATATGCGTTCATCTGTAGAGGATTTGCTCATGCTTCTCAAAGTTGTTCTTATTAAGTTTGCTTTTGCTTGACATGTAGATGTACCTTTTAGTTTCTCTGTATAGGAACAGTATCATGTATAAATTCATATTTTCATCACCTGTATACCTCTTTTGCAAGAACTGCCATGCTACTTCTTTAAGGGGATGCCCTAAGCTGTTCACAGAGGGTTATTTTTCTTTACTGCATGGATGAGATTATGAACTCTTTCAGAAAATTTTCTTCTTTTCAATTGGTGGGGCTGGGTGGTCCTTAATTGGCAGAAGGCAGTATCATTAGATTCATTACCTTTCATTTTATAGAAGAGATCGAGAAAGAGTACACAAATTCTTGGAGTCACCAAGCTGCAAGTCAATTGAATTAATGGAGAATGTCGCTTTATATGAGCTGGAGAAGGTAACTGAACATGCTAGGAGGGAGAAGGATAGCATAACAAATATGCTCTTCTCCCGCTACTCGACTGGTTGATGATATTTTGTCATGCTGTTTATGCATCTGTGGTCACATGATGCTTTTAGCATCTTTGGGATTTTCTTTTTAGATACTTGTCCTCATTCTTTAACAAAATACTTTGAGTGAATGCTTTTAATGTTCTTGCTACATACATATAATTCTCTCTTTTTTGCAGTGAGTATATGACCTATGTCATGGAAGCGCTTGAACTGGAAGACACTGTTAAAAACTATGAACGAGGCAGTTCAACTGGATGGTTTGTCCTAATTATGTTTCCTTATTCCCATTTTTCCATCTATTTCTTTGAATGTCCCAAGTTGGATGCTCCGGACTTGAGATGTTTGTATGCTGTTATGCTAGGCAATATATTTCAAGCTTCAAGCCTGCTCGCACTGGGAAGTTGGGTGCTTCCTTTGATACAATGGGTAATTGCCAGATATAGTAACCCGTTTCTTTCCTTTGAGTTTCAAAGTATCATGACGAGGGTTCTCTCTTGGTTTGTCATAAGTCTGGGTTTTTATATTAGTTTCATAGATGGCCTTGCTATCAAGTTCCTGATGTGAAATCCATAGAAAATAACATGGTTTTGCAGTGATTTTATTCTCCAGTATAATCTTTTCTGCTTTATGCTATGTGTATACGCAGACACTGCACACACATGCATGCGTATATGTATAGGTGCTCTGTTGTTTTGACAAGCCTTGAGGCTGAAATCTTAATCATGCAGAATTTTTGTGGCGATGCATCTTAAGGAAGCAACTTAGAAAGGTGTTGGCGGTCATACTGTGTACCATGTCAGCTGCAATTCTTTTAGCAGAGGCAACTCTACTAATTGGTGGAGTTGATCTCTCTCTATTTTCAATCCTTATAAACTCTGTAGGAAAACAAGAGTTATCCATGCAGGTATTTTCTTTTCTTTTGTCAACAATTCTTACATGGCTTTATGCGGTTTATGTGCTTTGTGCTAATAGTAATGGAGTACACAGGTCTTACTTTCATTTTGCTCTACTCTTCTATTGTTGATCTATTCCAGGTTTTGGCTTTTGTACCTTTGATGTATATGTGCATCTGCACATACTATTCTTTGTTCAAAATTGGAATGTTAATGTTTTACTCATTAACACCCAGGCGGACAAGTTCAGTCAGCTTGCTTATGATATGTTCGTAAGTTTTTCCACTCAGAGTTATGCTGTCATAATTTCCCCTTCCCCTGCTCCCTTTTTTGGCCCCTCCTCTCTATTGGGAAAAGTTGGTTTATCTTCTTGTATCATCTGTGCTAGGATGGTTGCTCGATATGCTCCTCCAATTTCATACAACTTTCTCAACCTCATCAATCTTGATTCTAAGGAAACTATATTTGAAAAGGTAACTTTCCTTCTATCTTCTCTATTTATATTTAGTCCCAGCTGTAAGAGCAAATAGAATAAAGTGATATTTTAGGTCTTGCTGTCTCATCTGGTGCCAAGATTAGCATTTGAGGTATAAAAAATATTAGATTTCCCAGTCTTTCCCTGTGGCTGAACTTTTATGAATGTTCTGATTGAAGCTTAACCTTTTGATTTACTTTGTTTTTATACTGGGCCTCTTTTCACAGTTTTGCTTAGAAAAACTTGACTAGTTGAATATGTGAGAATGATTTAATGGAAAATTCCAATATATGCTCAGTGTGATGTTCCTGTTTTGGGGTTGGATTTTAAGTGGGATCTCTTTTGTTTTTTGTTTTCCCTATTAGTAAGGGGAGCAGATCAAAAGCTCCGAAATAGATCTCCATTCTTGTTTCTTTGTGTTCTATTTCACGGCGGGGATTTTAACTTTCCATGAACCTCCCATTTATCACTTAACGATGGAACTTTGCTCATTTCTATTTTTGAGGATCAATGAATCTGTGAAAAATCGAACCCTTGGGAACTTCACCAACCCAGCAACCGTGGATGCTCTCAAGTAGTACTTGTCTGTATATCTTTTCATATAACATATGGGAAGGACTGAGAAAGGAAATGCCCTTTAGGGAATGGGTTCTCTACTTATATTTTTCTTTCAGAAGAAATTATCTCTTATGGCTGCTCTATCTTTATAAGAATCCCTGGATGATCTAAGTTTGAAATATTTAATTTTTACCCCCCAAGTTCCAAATGTTTCTGTCAAATCAGTGTTCCAGTTTTTGAGTTGGGCTTCAATTGGCAGCTCTTTTGTTCTGTTTAAGAGAAAAGAGGGTGTTAACACATGATATTTGTCCCTGTCTCTATATGAATAAGAGAGTTTCTACTTGTAATTTTATTTTTCATTTCCTAGGTCAGTTGATTAACAAACTGTTATAACCATAGAATTTCTATAAGATAATTTTTATCCTTTACCTACATGAAAATTGACTGCTTTACTTTGGCCTCTGTTGATTCTCTGGTTCCAGCGAATGGGGAAAATCGACAAAGCTGTCCCTTTCTTTGGAAATGATTTTAACAGAATCTATCCACTTATTATGGTTATATACACCCTGTTGGTTGCAAGCAATTTCTTTGATCGAGTAATTGGTTTCTTTGGAAGCTTGAAGAGATTTCGGTTTCAAACCGAGGCAGATGATACTGATGGATTTGATCCTTCAGGATTAATTATCCTACAAAAAGGTAATTGCACTAAAGACTGTTTGGTATTGTGGTAGCTTCTGTTTTTTTCCCAACCGTAAGGAAAAAACTGTTTGGTTAGTCAAATAACTTCAGCTTTGTGTACTTGTCCCACACATAATTGTGTTGCAAACGTTGGTTTTGTAGAAGCTAAAATAACTTGTTTTTCATTCACGGAGACTTGTTTTTTATTTATTTTGCATGCAAAAATCTATTTCAAAGCAGTTTTAACCAAACATATTTTTTTAAACCTACTTTTTTTAAAACCACAACTAAAAGTGTTTTTCTTAAACTATTTTTTTAAACCATAATCGCAAAAGCTACCACAACGCCACACACAATCTCTGTCAATGGTTTGCACTTACAATAGTACATTCTTGAAATCTAAGAAATTCAGTCATTCCTTGATAGTTGATAAGCCCTCTCCTTCACCCTCTTATATTTTTTTTTCCAGAACGATCTTGGTTGGAACAAGGACTAAAAGTTGGTGAGCATGTTGTGCCACTAGCAAGAAACTTTAACGGTGTGGATATGGAGTCTGGAAGCAATAGTATCGTATGTACTCTTGTTAAGCAATGAAATCAATCTATTTTTATGCTATTCTTATACATGTGTATATCTGCATTTATTTGCATCACTTGTAATTTGTCTGGATTAGATCCCCACTTGAATGACAGATTTGCAACTGATGTTGAGGTTCATTTATGTCATACAACCATAAAAGCATCATTATTGTATTCCCCAGTCATCTTAGTATGATAGCTGGATTTTTTATGTTCCTTCTAACTCATAAGCAAAATGCTCAGGAAAGGACTGCTGTTGAAATGAAGGCAACAAGCAGTTTAGGCATTGAGGACAGAAAGGGAAGCCAATCCAAATCCTTGAAAGAAGAAAGTCAGAGATATGGCACAAGCAGGGAAGCCGTCAGTAACAAGTATGCTGCCTTTAGAGAACAGAACAGACAAGCCAATATGAGGCTGGTGGAGAAGAACGTTGCCTCTGCAAAAGTGTCATTGCTTGATGATGAGGATTCTCACTCCAACAATACAACAGCTGGACCGCCAGCTGGTTTGGCCTCAAAATGGGAATCAATGAAGAACGGTTTTCAGAGTTTTAAAGCAAACATAGGAGCCAAAAAATTTCTTCCTTTACGCCAAACTCAGGAACCACAACTTGTCTCTCGCAATTCATCATCTCAATCCCTTGATGAGATATTCCAGAGACTGAAACGACCATCTGCAGACCGGGGAAGTCTCAGTGATGATGATGAAGATGGGCATGGGACCGAGATCAAGATTTCAGGTCCTACCAGATAATGTTAGCCTTGCCCATGACACTATGAAATTTATATGCCTGTTGTATACTGGAATACAAGGTGTACAGATAAAGGGCGATTCCCAGCTCATATTAAACATCTTGATTGAAGCCTGGGGGGCTACATGCGTATAATACGATAGCAAAAGTAGGATTATGTTTATGAACACTACTGATCTTGTGTAGGCAAAATTTTGTCTTGTGAATTGTACCATTAAAAACAGATTTTGTCATAAGCTTCCCTTGCTGGGTAGTGTACACGCTAATGACATTTGAACACAAATTTCTTGATGTTCTGATAGTTGAAAGTGAAAGGCTACATACTGGCACGTTCCCCATGGTCCGTTGTTTTGGAATTCAAGCAACGTTGAAGATTGATGAAAGGTATGCCTCGTTGCAGGGAATGTTGATTAAAGTTTGCTTGTTGACTTTATGCTTTATACTGAGCGATCTTCAGGACAAGTGAAGAAAGCTACTCTGTTACCCTTTTTAACTCGTTCTATCACTACTATTTTACCTAATCTCTCCGAATGCTATGAACTGCGGGAGGATGGCCATGATAATTGATTGGAAGAAGAAAAAAGGTTTTACTTTCGCCTTCTAAAACTAAATTAAGTCCCAACTTGGTTGGGTAGTCAGTATGTAATTCATAGCTAATCTGGCACTTTCACGAGAAACTTCTTGCTTCCTCTCTCAGAATTGCTGGATGATAATGACTTGGATGCATATGCAGTTACCATCCAAGCTAAGCTAAGTGTCCGTGTGGAATCTGGTCCAAAATGAAGGCGGGTTAAAATTTATATTTTTTAAGTTTTAAAAAAATAATAAAATATTATTTAATATATTTTTAAATAAAAAATATTTTAAAAAACAATTGGTAATATATCCTGAAGATGTAACAGCCTTGATGTTGTTAATATGTGATAAAAGCATTGAACCTCAGCTACATTTCAGAATAAATAGCGTGTGAATATATATTAGTAATCAATGAACGGTCTTCAAGTCAATATTCCACATTTTTTTAGGTGGCCAAGAAATTCTCAAACCCGTGATGTATGAAAATGAAGTGAGGAAGTCAAAGAAATAGGGTACCAGCGATAGTTAACTTACTTGTGAGGGAGCATTAAGCACTTATCTAACCAATGTTGTCACAGTACCGTGATGGCAACTCCATCTACTACTGGTGATCTCAAGAAGAAATTAAGTTTAATCTTTAATTTTAATTTGAACTCCTGAATCTAAGTGTTTGAGTTTCAGATTCAAAGGTAGGGCATGTGGGGGCTGGGTGATATAGAGAAACACTACCGTCCAATGCAATGGCCTCCTAATTTAGAAAAATAAAAAAAAAAAGAGAGAGAAGAATTTCAGATGTATTAAAAACAAGAGATTCATGGCAGGCGAATTCATCGATTTCTGCACTCTAAAGCTTTCCATCAGTGGCTAAAGCCTGTTACGCAGAACGAAAATAATCTATCTTAGGGAAACAATTTATAATACCACGAAGATGGATTCTGTGCAAAGAAATTAACCTCTCACAATTCTTCAACTAATCAAAATCATCAGGGAAGTAGAGTAGAGATAACAAAAACAAAATAAATCAGTTATAGTTGGAGACAAGTTTATACACATGGCAGCTTAATTATTTCCTAATAACCTAATGTCATATTGTCTTCTCAAAGGAAAGAAGAAGAAGAAGAAGAAGAGAAGAAGAAGAAGAAGAAGAAGCAACTTAATTTCATATATATTGAAAAGCCTTGTTATCAATTATACAACCTTTCACTCATAGAGACACCAGAACGCATCAAAACCTGATCCTTCTTTCCCTTCAAACGAAGCAACTTCGTCCAAAACCCATTATTATTCTTCTTCCCATTCTTGACCTCTCCAACATGGTTTCTTGACACAAAAGCAAGCGATCTACTCTTCTTTAACCGATCACCAATACTTACCCTGAAGGATATTGAACCCATACTATTATTATTATTATCCGAAATGTTCCGGTGATGGCGGCGGCGAGACACATGATCTGAAGAGGAAGCAGGGGAGTAAGGATCATCAGGAGAAGAAGAACATGAAGCAGGTGCCATGATTGCAGCTTGTGAAGTGTTAACATTGATTAGTTGCTTTAATCTCTCTCTTAAACATGATGCACAAACCCCTTGTCTCTGATCATTATACGGATGAATCTTGCATCCTTGTTTTTCTGGCTCATACCCTCCCATGATTTGAATCTTGTCTGTGATGATCAAACCAAACTTTGAATTTGCTTTTGATTGACCTCTCGTGATCATCTTCCTCTCTTTTCTTAATGCTCGTGTCGTGTCTCTGTGTCTTTATATATACAGGATATGAGGAACGTACATGATTGGTCACGTAGATAACAGACACACACGTACGTATTCATTTCCACGAAGGTTCATTGTATTGAATATATGTTTGACCACTCCAAAATTACATACGTCTGTTTTGCTGACAACCGTCGTAAGAGAATATTCCATGAGACCTCCATGAAATAATAAAATGGGTTATAATGTAATTTTCCTTTTCTTCCTATCTTTCTTCTAATGAATATTTATTTTATTGGCTGTTATTTCCTGTAATATAAAACTTTTCTCCCGGTCAAGGCTCTCTTGGACTGATTCTTCATTGGATATATTTAGAATTGTAGAATAAATTAAGCTGGTAAAATTCACATCATTCCACCAGGATCATGAATAACCGGATTATTAATATTTGCCTCATCTTACTATATATCCAATAAAGAATGCTTTTCACGGGAAAAAAGAAAAAAGAAATAATATATATACCCACCTCGTGTACCGACAGTATTTATATTTGTGGTGGCTATTTGGCTGCGAACCGTGAAGATCAATATAAATTCTCATCTTGTCTTATCTTATATTATTAACATATTGATCATTAATTAATTCATAATACGAGATTTTTTAAGTATATTTTATTTGAAATTTTGATGATCTACCCTTTTTTTCTTATAAAAAATTAGCACTTTATTTTCGTGTTTTTACCTTAGACTTCAGAGTTTTTTGTGAATAAATCTGTATGTTTGGTGTTGTATTACATAATTTTTTTTAAAAAATATTTTATACTTTTACATTAGCATATTAAAATAATAAAAAAATACTAAAAATATTTAATATATTTTTAAATAAAACGCTCTTTTAAAATATAATAAAAAACAAAAGTTACTATACCCCAACATTCTACGTAAATGAGGTTTTTATTTTTAAATAGAGTTTTTTACATTTATATATAAATCCTGATTTATTAAAAAAATATATAATATTTTAAATTATAATATTAACATATCAAAATTTTAAAAAAATTAATTTGTTTTTTAAAACTTTTCAAAAGCGTGTTCCAAGCACAACGACAAACAACCCACGCCTTAGAAGACAGAGTCAGCAAAATGGACGGTGAAGATTGGGAGTAAAGCCAAAAATGGTGGCCCACATAATTAATTAAAGACAGGTAGCATACCGTCGGTGTCACTTACTAATTGTACGTGTCGGTAATGCACGTGGAAAGCTAACTCTTATAGTCTCGAGAGCCACGTGTGGTTCCAAGAAAAGGTCAGTCGCACCCGCACGAGGATTTTTGATATCTACGCTTGTCTGAAATTATTTTAATAATCCCTACTTAGCATGCATTACCTTTGGTGTTGAGACAAACGTCCGCTTTCCATTCTTGATAAATTATTATTTTTTTGGCTATAATAATGGATGTAAATAACTATTCATAAAAAAAAAATTATTTTGATTTTTACACCAATATATATTGAAAAGAATTCAATATTTCATGTTGAAAACAAAATTTAAGATACTTACAAATGGATATAATTAGATATAATTAAGTATATCTTGATTAATTAACAAATTAATTAGTGATTATGTTATTGATAAGCAGGTTGCATTAATCTTTATATAGAATAAGATTAAGATTCATGCAAATAGATTTTCTATCCCTTAATTTCTTTTTAAAAAAATCCCAACAATTGTTTATTTTGAGATTTGACTCACATGATTATAATTGGCATTTTTGGTTGCATCACATTTTGCTTTGTTCTTAGTTTTTGTCTAAAATTTAGATCCACTTACACGCACAACACCAATATAACACTTAAAGGATGTCGGCATATAAATTACACCATGTTATAGAAACTATATAAAAAAAATTGTCATATCTCATATTATTGATTAATAGAATTACACTAAATTGATATAGTCACATCAATTCAAATATTGTTTCAAGTTTGTTTTTTTTTAATTTTACACTTTATCAACCTAAATTTCTTTTTCTTTTTCCAGTTTCATTTTTTAATATTAAATTACTTGAGAATTATGTTTTGTAATTTTTTTTATTTTTTTTAAAGTTAATTTCAGCTTTCATATCATTAAATCTATAGAAAGTGGGGGTTTATTTTTTTATTTATTATTTTCTATGAATTTATTATGATCTCATGGTCTAGATCACAAGTTTAACAGGTTAACCCGGGTTGACTAGGGTAAACTTTTTAGGCCGGCTTTTATTGATTTTTTTTTTAATTTTATCCTTCAACATTGAATTGATTGGAAATTAGGTTTTGTAATTTTTTTTCTTGATTTTCTTTCTATAAGGCTATCCTGATATCATAACCTGGATCATGGGTTGGCAGGTTGACCCAGGCTGACTATGTTCATTTTTTATGGGCTCATTTTTAATTGAACAATTTTTTAATTAGGCTTTATAAATTTTATTGATATGCTTTCTATAGGATTATCCTAATCTTATGACCCAAGTTGTGGATTTGACAAGTTAACCCTAGTTAACTCGATTTACTTCTAGGTTATTTTTTAATTGATTTTTTTTAACTTCTTCATCTTCTTTTTTTAGCCTTTTATTTTTAATTCCATCATTCAATATTAGGTTATTTGATAATTGAGTTTCATAATTTTTTTTTCAATTTATTTTATCTAGAATTATCATGGTTTCATGGATTTAGTTTATTTTTTTCTTTTTGATTTTAACCTTCAACAATGGATTTGTTAGAAATGAAGCTTGGTAAGTTTTTTTATGAAGATATCTCGATCTCATGACTCAGGTTATGAGTTTAACAAGTTAGCTAATGTTGACTTGAGTTTTTTTTTTGTTTTTTTAATTTATTTTTTATTATTTCATCCTTCAACAATATTGAATTGATTGAAAATTGAGGTTTATATTTTTTTATTTTTTTAATAAAATTATCTCCATCTTATAACCTTGATTTAACAAGTTAACTAATTTTTTTTTAATATATTCTTGAATTTTATACTCAGTAATCTAGTCAAATGTCACATGGCATGTAGGTAAACGAACAACCAGGATTGGCAGGTTTCGTAATTCCCTGTGTGATGGAGCATGGATGTCTGTGGATGCTAGGACAACTGCATTAATAAGAGATTGTGTACAACTATCCAGACTAGTAGGACAAATCTCAAATACATAAAAGGTGCCATAATATTTGCCTTTGGATAACTCTAAGGTTTTACAACTTTAGGCATTGTAGTAGTAGATTATATTATTAATAAATGCTAGAATCACATATATTTTTTTAAAAATAAATAATACTAATGTGTTTTCTAGCTTAAAAAAAACATAATGAACTAAAAAATCTAATGTATATTTAATGATATTTTTTAAAATATTGAGAATGTGATATATTTATTTGACTGTGATAACCTTGTAAAAAAATCAAAATAAATTATAAAACTTAATTATGAATTAACATAATATTGAAAGATAAAAAAAACACTTTGTTAAAAAAAAATATATAAAAAACAACCTAAGTTAACCTATGTTAATTTGCTAAAGTTGCGATCAGTTCATGAGACTTGGACAACCCTATAGAAAAAAAAAATATGAAGCTTAATTCTTAGCTAACTCAATGTTTAAGGATAAAATTAAAAAAAAATCAATTAAAAAAAAAAGAAAAAGACTCGAGCCAACTAGGGTTAACCTGTCAAACACGCAACCTGAGTTATGAAACTAAAATTAATCCACAAAAAATAAATAAAAAATTACAAAATCTAATTCCTCCATATCCAATGTTGAAATTAAAGGAAAAAAACTAAAACCATAAGATCAGAATAATCTCATTTTAAAAAAATAAAGAAGATTATAAAATCCAATTCTCAAACAACCTAATATTGAATGATAACATTAGAAAAATACTAAATAAAAAGAATTGGGTTGTTGAAGCGTGACTTTGAAATAAAAACCTAAAATAAAAGGCAAAGTAAAGCACTACTCCAATGAACAATGTTTTGTGAGTAA
>Ga0325414_1007061_pt1 | contig 11918 bp, 6 predicted proteins | sample PopdelMetagenome_8_FD_206183 | JGI IMG/M metagenome (GOLD analysis project Ga0325414, IMG submission 206183) | Populus deltoides microbial communities from Bellville, Georgia, United States - Leaf-PdKOR-R3 | ecosystem: Host-associated > Plants > Phyllosphere > Phylloplane/Leaf | place: USA... | reverse complement strand
GATTCCAAAGACGGCAGCCCATACCTTTGAAGTTTCACATGGGCCTCGATATTATATTAACAGCCGAATTAGCAGTTGTCATCTCCACTGGAAATACGTAAGAGCATCTTCAAGGGAAGGGGGAGACGCTGTCTTGAAAAGCTAAATTGAAGATACACTATTTTAAATACTATAAATATGGTTTTTTTTTTTTATTTTGTATATTCTAATGTAAAAAATTTATTTGAAAAGCTAATTGTAATAGATCAGGAGAGGTAAATATTTTATTTATTTTTAATAAATTTGATGTTGGTTTAATTTTTTGTTGGCCTTACTTTGTTAATTTTAGTTTTTTTTTAGAGATATATAAGAATAATATTTATGGGAGAAAAAAAGCATTTTGATATTTTATTTAACACTTCTTTTGAAACATATAAAACAAGCATGAAAAAAAAAAATTAATTTTTAACTTTTCATTTAGCATACCTGTTAGAGTTGTTCCAAGAGTTAAATGTGGGTCTAAAACCAGGCCGGCAAGAGGCTCTTGACCTACAAATATACATCTTAAAATCTATAAAAAAAATCTAAATATAACTTTTTATTTGATTATTTTTTTATATTAATTTACCACTTTGAATGTAAATGAATTTGAAAAAAAATAATTTTCATATGTCTCTATGAAAATTAAAGCAGAGGAAAATTATCTAATTAGCTGTCAATTGCACATTTGGATTTAATTTGATAGATTTTGTATGGCCAAGCTTGTGATTGTTTAATACAAAACAACAACACAAGTATATGCTTGAATTGATAAAGATCTTGAATAGCAGTACGATCAAATTCAACATCGAAATTAACACTTTGAAAATTTTCGGAATATTACAAAAATTTGAGCAATCCATGTCTATCAAAAATCTATGAATACAAATAAAATTATGCTGAAAAACTTTCATCGGTATTTTGAAGTGGTATTTACTGACTGATTTTATTTTATTATTAATTCCGTCGGTATTTACTGACAGAAATAGTTCGTCGGTAAATACTGAGGGAGTTACAGTCCCATTAAAAGGAATTAAAAAAAAATCAAAAAGTACGATGATGTGTATTTTTTTGTGGATGCTTTTACCGATGAAATTACAATTGAATTTAAATAGGGAAAGCCGTACAGTGATGTGTCACTAGTATCGATAGAATTGCTGACCGATTGACAGACAAACATTCTGTCGGGAAAAATCCATCGATAATAGTTAATATATAGACTGGTTATCAACCCTCTCCTCTCCTATTTCTCCTTTTTCACCTCTGCAACTAAACAAAACCGCCTCCCACCCACATCACCCCCATCCTTTCTCGACTTTTCCAATAACATCATCAATTTTATTGCGGATTTTTCTTTTTAAGTAAGTAAATCTATTATTTTTTTTTTAATTTAAAAACAAATTTGAAATGTCAATTTTTTTATTGCATATTTTTTGTAGTAAATGTATTTTGATTGTGTGTTTACTTGTTTTATTGTTTTTTTCTCAAACAAACTTGTTGTATGGATACATGATTTTGTACTTATTATGGTTTGTTTTAAATTTTATAAAATTGTATTTGTTTATAAATTCTTGAAACTTATGTCGAATTACCGACTTAGGTGTATTGTGATGATATAAGTAATGACTTGTTTAACGGGTTCGTTTTATATTTTGTCAATTTTATTGCCGAGTTGTAATTTTTGTAAATTAATGTGTACAAATTTATATTTACGTAGATAATTGATAATGAATTAAGAGAAATATGAAAGTAAGTTGATTATTTACTTAACATGGTTAATTAATACATATTGTTGTCATCATTATTTGATATATATAGGTTCAATAGAAGTCATGAATGATCGTTCATGGATGTACAAGGATTCACCTCAAGGATTATGTAAGATGAATTATTGTAATGAGATTTAGGATTTTATTAAATACGCAACATCAATTCTGAAAAATATTAATGCAAGCGATATTAGGTGTCCATGCAGGAGGTGTCAAAATAAAACATTTATTCATCCAAATGTTTTAACGATGCATCTTCTACACAAAGGGTTCATGGAGGAATACATATGTTAGTATGCACATGGAGAATCATTTGTTCCTCACGAGACCATGATAAAAAGGATGATTGGATCAACTTCTAGTACTAGCAACGTGCATTGAGTTGAAACTGACAAAAGTAATCCTTATAGGTTTATGGTTATGGATGTAATAAGAATAAATCAGGGTCATGTCAGTCAATATCGAATCATAGATGACGAACTTAATGCAGACGCGAATAAATTATTTTATCTTTTGAAAGATTTTGACGAATTATTATTGGATGACTGCACAAATCACAGTAAATTATCGGTCATTGCACGGGTGTTTACCATCAAGTCGGATTATGGGTTGAGTGAGGTTGGTTATGATATGAGTGAGAAGCATTTTACCTGAAGAAAATAGACTAAAAGAGAACTTACATGCTGCTAAGTTCATGATGAAACCCTTTGGTCTAGGATACCAAAAAATTAACATGTGTCCAAACTTCTGCATGCTGTACTACCTTGAAAATGCTGAGCTAATTGAGTGCAGGACATGTGGTCATTCCCGTTATAAACCCAAAACTAGTGGAGAAAGACTCTTGTAGCATATAAAAAACTTAGATACTTCCCAATCATACCTAGACTGCTGCAGCAAGTTGCAGACACAGCACATTGAGAGGCTTGAAATGAATATCATCAAGACAATATGCAAATTTGAGCTGATATTTTCTCCATCATTTTTTGACTTTATAGAGCATCTACCCATATATTTACTGTATGTGGCAAAAGTTGGAGGCCCGGTCCAGTATAGATAGATGTATTCATTTAAAAGTTTAGAAATTACACATGTAATGTAATTAAAAATGTATTTTCATTGTTTTTATTAATTGAAAACATTCATTTTATTCCATGTAGATACTTGTTCAACCTTAAGAAAAAAGGTAAAAAAACAAAGTGCATATTGAGACATCGATATGTAAGTCCTATATTGTTGAGGAGATCTCAACATTTATGTTGTACTATTTCGAGCCTTATTTGAGAACAAGAATCAATCGCGTACCAAGACATGACAATGACGGTGAAGTGCCTTCAATTGAAAACTTGTCAATATTCTCCAATTCTGAATGACCCACACCAAAAAATGCTATCAGATAAAGATATTTGTCTGAAATAGAATTCAAACAAGTATATAACTATGTGTTATTTAACTACGATGAACTGAGACCTTTTATTTAGTAAGTATACTACTTAAACTTTGTTATTAATGGACTATTTCTCTCATGTAATATCACAAACTCATACATTATTGAATACCTCATAGGCAACCTTGTTAATAATTATTATCTAATAACTCACAACTGACCGAATCTCAAATCTTTCAATTATAATATGAACAATTTGCGACATGGTTCAGAACACATGTAAGTACTATCACAAACTCATTATCTATCGGGATACTTAATTTCATTATAGAATTCTCGTTCACTATTCATTGTTATACTTGATGTGCCAGGTTTATAAAATAGAAAGAAATGCTAGCGCTACATTATCTTTAGTAAGTCTGGGTCCTAAAAGAAAAGTGAAGTGCCACAACAAGTATTTTGTTAATGGCTACGTGTTTTATACTGAAGAATATGGGTAAGCTAGAAAGACATATAATAGTGGGGTTTGTGTTAAAAGATCAACTTTTAGTGAGTTTGAAGTTGACTATTATGGAAAATTAGAAGAGGTAATCGAACTACAATATCATAGTGAGCATAATAGAGTTTTTTTTATTCAAAAGTTATTGGTATGACACCACTGACAGAGGAATCAGAGTAGATCCTCATCATGGTTTGATCAAAATTAACTCAAAAGCTAGACTTTGCAACATCAATGATGTCTTTGTTTTCGTTAAGCAATGCCAACAAGTTTATTACACATACACCCATTCCTTTAAAAAGGATCGTTCAAAAGTTAATTGGTTATCCATATTGAAAACCAAACTCAGGGGTCGTGTCGAGTTTGTTTAGGATGAGAACGATAACTCAAATGTCGGAGATGATGTCTTTCAAGTAAGTGAGTTGGTTGAACCAACTCACTTACTTGAAATGATAATATAAATGACAATATAATAGTAATTGATTAAATTCTTAACAAATAAGTATTTATTTTATAATTGTTATTTGAACTGGTGTTATTGTGTTACACGTGCAACTTTTAATTTAAGTATCTATAGGATGGATTGATAGGGAATGCGGATACAATCTATCATTTACTATGCAAAACATCAATGGAAACGCTAAAGGTTTGTATCCGTTAGTGTATTCCAGAGACGAGGGCAATTGTTCCCCTCCATCAGGCACTATTCATTGTGCAAACCACCGATAGAAACACTGATAGTTTGTGTCCGTCGGTGTATTCCAGAGGCGAGGGGAACTATTCCCCTCCCTCAGGTACTGTTCACTGTGCCAATCATCGATGGAAACACCGACAGTTTGTGTCCGTTGGTGTATTTTAAAGGCGAGGGGAATTGTTCCCCTCCCCAAGCACTGTTCACAATCAACAATACCGATGGAATACGAATTCCAATGCATTGTAAATTAATGCATCTCTAACTGTATACTGGTTACTTTTTTTACCATTGGAATCACGAACAAACCACAAAAAAATTGGAGGGTTTTTTGAAAATTTTAGTGCGAAATGAAAATTTCTAGGTGCATTTACCGAGGGAATCATCATCAAATTAATTAAAAATAATATTATTTAATATTTAATTGGGGATTTCCTTGGTAAAAACACAGTATAAAACCAGCAAGAGTACTAGAAGTTCATTTTTTTTTTCAATTCTCTCTATCTCTCATTACTTTCACTCTCTCAAACCTCTCCTAACTTAAGATCTTCAAGTATTTCCTCTCATGTAATCAACAGGTATATATGGTGAATATTTTGATTTTTTCCCCCTATTTTTCTTCATTTCTTTGGTTTATTAACAATGTATTTTTATTTTCTTGTATTAAATATAGATAAACTCTGAAATTAAGCACGCTATTAAGGTAAGCATTTTCCATTCTAGAAACTTATATTTGTTTTTCTATTTTTATTTTATTTTATTGTCTACATTGCAATAATGTTTTATTATGTTTGTTGAATTTTAATTGTGTTTGTTAAATTTGTAGTATAAATGTTAATTGAATATACAAGATTAAATTTTATTTTTTTCTATTTTATTGTCTACATTGCAATAATATTTTATTATTTTTTGAATTTTAATTGTTATTTTCAAATTTGTAGTATAAATGTTAGTTGAATATATAGGATTAAATTTAATTACAAAAAATTCTTGTCAATTTAGGATTAAAAACATTATCAAGTTGAAAATAAGATGAAATTGAATAATCAAAAATTGTTGGTAGAAATAAATTAAAATCAACTAGTTTGTGTCATATATTTTGTATATTTGCAGGATTGAAAATTCTAGGTAGTCTTCAGTATAGGGGAGGTGCTGCCGAATTTGTTTTTAAAAAATAAAAATTGATTATGCAAATATTCATAAAATTTGTGTAGATGCATGAGGAAAAATCAACTGTATGTTATGAGCACATGATCGTAGCTAGTTCTTCTAGCAACAATGATGACAACATGTCATTGGGTGCCAATCAAGAAGAGGTACCTACATCGACTCACGACGTTGCCTCTTCCAGTGTTATTCCACAACGTAGAGGCGGTGTCCCTTCACGGGGGGGATCCATTCACCTGCAAATACGAGGCCCATTGAAAGGACAATCTTTCAATGTAAGTTTGTTTTGTTTTGAGTTTGTTCGTGTTTAACAATTTATGAACAACTAATATTTCATTAATTTTATCGATTTTCAGGTTCATAAAAATTAAGCCCCCCTCGGGGTAATAACATCGGCGTTTAAATTGTCGATGGAGATTCCATTGTTTCAATGGAGTCAGGTTTCCAAACATCCTGATTGGAAACCTCATGTCGATGCATGGTTTTCTAGATTTCAGGTTAGTGTTAATTATCGTATTTTTTTATGTAAATCCCTTTAATTTATTTAGATTATTGATTTATTTTTTATAAATTTTTAATGCAAGGGTAAAGTTGAATGGGATAGAGAAAATGACGATGTTGTAAGGAAGGTTTGAGAGAATCACGCTGCAACTAGGTAATAACGAAAACAATACGATAATTATTTTTTATTTTAAATATTAAAATTTATTTTGTCAACTTATATAGAATACTTTTGTATCATATAGGTTGCATGATTTTTTATATGAAGTGCAAAAAAAGCTAAAAAATATACCAGAGAAAACGCTTTACCAGGCTGGAATGACGTGACAATTTGGAAGGATTTCATGCCGCCATACATCCTGGAGGATACATGTGTGGAATATATTCAGCACGTGACATCCGTGTGTTTCACACAACACTTGTAGTCCAGTACGAGGAACTAGAGTCGGCAAATTCATGACTCGGTTACCACACACACCGGCAGCTCCATTCCTTTCGTTTCGCATGTGAACCAGATGGTAATCACATCTATCTTTAATTAATTTGTTATTATTTATAAATATATTTAATTTGCAACATTTTTTTCTAAGAGGCTACAACTCTTGGACGTAAGCCGAGCCCAATAGAGCTTTCTTGTGGAGACGCATGTGCGGAGTGAAAACCACCAAAAAGGGATGCAACAGTTCGTGGAAAACCGCGCTCAACACTTTGTGGTATGTTCATTCAACCATTTTCTATCGTAAGTTATTATTTTCTTGAATTGAATTGGATGATTTTGGTTTTTATTTCCAGAAGACATATAACAGTCGGTTGAGGGAAAGATATGTGGACGATCCTCTACCCACTTGGATTTCGATCCAAATTTCTAGATGGAGGCAAGATCATCTAGTGGACTCAATACAAATCAGGTGTATGAACTCTTCAACATTACGATCGAGAACTTGTGAACGACCCGTAGTGTCTCAACCGCTAGGAGTTTACAATTGGTATCAAATACCTAGTCTCGGAAGTTTGCCTTGCAACAACATACGACCCATCTCACTGAAAAATATGAACGACTCTCGACGGATTATGAACAACTCCGCTAAATGGTCATGGACATGAGATCACAGATGGGTGATACGTGTGCGCTCTTTTTTTGGCCGTATGGTCCTGGGAACGACTAGCCTCCTCATTCTCCTCCTCCAGCGCCGTCATTGTTATAGTTTAATTTTTATTTGAACATATAAATTTGTAATGAATATTTGGATTTTATATTATTCAAGTTTATTTTTATATATTTCAATTTTATACAATTTTATTTTTTTAATTATTTTATTTTTTTGTTCAAAAGATTGATTAAAAAAACATTTATTTTTTAATTATTACAGACGGATATACCAATAGACACAATCTGTTGGTATATTTCAAAGGTTAAGGGAACAATTTACTCCATATACCACTACAACACTGTTACATCACCGATGAAATTATTTTGTCGGTATTTGATAGAGGGTTTGAATATATTAGCAATAAATGCCACTACCAATCACCAACGGAACTACCGTCGGTGTATTAAAACAGGTAATTTTTTTACCGACAGAAATGACATTATCGACGAACGGTTTTCGTCTGTAAATCTGTCGGTAAATTTTTTACCGATGGATTGTTAGTGTAAATATCGACAAAAACTTTTGTCGGTAAAACTGATAATTCTGGTAATGTGCGTTATGACCATTGTTATTAAACCCGAACTAGCCAGATGGGTTGACCCAGTGGCTGGACCAATCCGGGTAAGGTGAAAGTTAAAAAACAGTCAAACTCGATCGACCCGTCGGGTCGACTTGTGATCCGGGCAATTCGGTAAAACCCGATAGAGACCTTTTTTAATGTGTTTTTTTTAGCCAGAGACCCCTTTTTTTATATATTTTTTAGTTGGTTATTAACTCTTTTCAAAGTTCATTATATAAATACTAGAAGAATGTTTTATTCTTTCAATATGTGATTTGAAACCCTTTAGTATATATATTGTATGTTTACAAGAAAAAATTTATTTTTTTAATGTGGGATTTGCAGCTCTTTAATATATATACTCTATGTTCACAAGAAAAAAGAGTTATATTTTTTCAATGTGGAATAAAAAACCTTTTTGATTTAAATATATCAACTTAAAGGATAACATAATATCTTTTCAATATGGTATAAAAAATCTTTTGAAATAATCTTTTAAATTTTATTATTTACAATATGTATAGCCTATATTCACATGGATTGTTTCTTATTTTTTTAATATAAATATTAAAACTTCAAATATTTTTTTTTTAATTTTTCCAGGTTGATTCGGGTTGACCCGGGTGAACTCGTGTATCCTAGGACTCGACTTCTTGGTCGGGTCAACCCCCAGATCAGATTTGATAACTATGATTAAGACTAGGAGATTATTATATTCTATGATGTTTGGGAGTACAATAGGTTTTTCTTTTAAATGATTTTAAAAAATACGTTTACTTTGAAAAATATTAATTTTATTATTTTTAATGTATTTTTAATAATTTTAATGTGCTGATATTAAAAAATATATATATATTTTTATATATTTTCAAATAAAGAATACAATGCATTGCATTACCAAAATAAAGAAGATGAGAACAAAAGATTAATTTTATATAAATCTCTATTTATCTATTCAAGGATTACAACATCAACTTTAATGTAAAATAATAAATTGTATTAATAATTTTTTTTTTATCAAGAGTTCTAACTTGGGCTTTGTTTGCTTGGTGAAAAGTGGTTTTCTGAAAATTAATTTCCAAACTTTTATGTATTTATTTGCCATTAAAAAAATTGGTCAATGAAAAACGCATTTTACAGTCAAAGAAAAATTTGGTTTGTTTTCCAGGAAAGTGTTTTCCTTTTATCTTGGGTGGAAAACATTTTCCAGAAGTTATGAAAAAAATTAGAAATATCATATTATTTGCTTATTATAACAAATTTGGTCCTTAAACTTTTGATTGCTATATATTTTGTTCTGAATCTTTTTTTTTTAATTTCACCCCTTAGAATTTAATTTAATTTGATTTTTATATTAACTTTGGTCCTCATTTTTATGATTGTTATTTTCTTTTCTCTTTTTTTAATTGAAATTTTTTATCTATCAAATTTGATCATCATTCTTTTGATTTTTATTTATTTTATTTGAAATAATTTATGAAATTATTATTATTATTATTTTAATTTCATCATCTTTTAATTTTTTTATATGTTAGATTTGATCTCCATTATTTTGATTGTTATTTATTTTATTTGAGATAATTTATGAAATTAGATTTTTTTTTCTCATTTTCATTTTCATTAAACTTTTTAATTTGTAAGATTTGTTCCTTATTATTTTAATAAACTGGAAAAAAAATATTAATAAGTTATTTTCCAGCTCATTTTCCATGATATAACCAAACACTGGAAAATATTTTTCAACTTATTTTCTATGACACTACCAAATATCAAAAAATAATTCACTTTCTAGAAATTGACTTTCCAAGAAAACCACTTTCTAAAATAAAAAAAAAACTTTCCAGCAAATAAATGTTGTCTTAAAATGTTTGTTTCATGAAAAACCAATCATGTTCTCTGTGCTATAAGATGATATAATTTTAGAGTTATAAATATTATCATAAACGTATTTATATAGTATAAGTAATGGAGCCTGTCCACATAATTTGTAATAATTTTGAAAGAGAAAGCTACAAACTATGAATGAGACTTACGTTTGTAATTAATATATTTTTTTCATAGAAAAATACAATTTCTTTAATATTAATGATAATACATTACTATTAGAATTTTTATAATACTGGAATAAAGATTAAAAAAAGGTGAGAATTGAATCTAATTAAATGAAAATAAACAAGATAACTAAAATAATAATTATTAAAGCTTCGGGTAGCATTTCTTCTCTATTTAAGAACTTTTCAATGAGTTCATGGAGCCTTTCTCTTTTAAGTTGTCCACAAAGACTTTTTTCTATTCATGTCTGTGTATCTTTGCCGAGTAGAGCCACAATCATTTCGCTAAATTTTAATTTTTTAAAAAAATTAATTTTTTATATGTTTTTTTATTATTTAGATGTATTAATATCAAAGATAAATTTTATATAAAATATACATACATACATACATACATGCATGCATGCATGCATACATATATATATATATTATTTTAATATATTTTTATTAAAAATAAATTATACATTTTAAAAAATAATATCTTGAAAGCTGTTGCAACCACTTAATAATGGGAGAAAATGTTGCCCAACTAGGCCAAATGGATAGAAGAATCCATTAACTTCATCACTTGAAGCCTCTTCACAGTTTAAAACTTTTTTAGTTTTTTTTTTATTTTAAATTAATTTTTTTATATTTTTAGATTATTTTGATATATTGATGTCAAAAAACTTTTAAAAAATAAAAAAAATTTATTTTAATATATTTTTAAATAAAAAATATTTTAAAAAACAACCGCAATCACTGTAAACTCAATAAACAACAACTGGAAAATCGTGTGGTTTTTCAGGACTAGTTGATCAGATGAGAACAACTATGGTTTTAATTAAGAAGATTTCGTGACATATTTGAATCGTGCAATTAATAGAATTAGGTTATCGTTTCCCGCTGGACTGTCACACATCTTCTCATCTCTGGCAAAAATAATATTGACAGGATTTCTCAACGAGTGTGAAAATGGCTCCACCGCCTGCCTCGCACATATCACAAATCTTCTGAGACGTGTCAGTGGAAGACCAGCTTGTACATCTCTGTCTATATCTTATAGACACCATTAATTCCACATTAAATCGCCTCCTTTCTCTGCCCGGCTGCCTACGAGACTTGGGCACAATCCATCGACCCCATGCCCTCCACTTCCTTCTTAATTCACGCCAGCGACGCCAAGCATGTGTTATAGTTTTTGTCTCTCTCACGCTTTCCTACCTGACCAAGGTTCACACTCTATTTAATGCCCCTCCTCCTTTCCTAGTGCTCGATCTACCGAGCTCCCTTTTGGGACCCTCCCTGCTAGCTCACCCTCTCTCGTTCTCTCTCTCAAGGCCAGGCTAGATTGTACGTACGTAGTCACTATTAGCATGGAGAGCCAAAACAAGGCCAGTGTCCCTGTAATGGACGGGTATGAGAGGAGAGTAGTGGCGAGCCGAAGTAAAGGAGCAAGGACATGTGACTTGCTTCTACGAGTTTTAGCCTTGGTGCTGACTCTGGCTGCTGCTATAGTTCTTGGGGTAGACAAGCAGACCAAGGTTGTTCCGATTAAGATTGTGGATACCTTGCCAGCGATTAACCTTCCTGTCTCTGCAAAGTGGCATTACTTGTCTGCCTTTACGTAAGTTCTCTCTTCCAAGTTAATTATGAAATATATATATATTTGGTTTATGTGTTTTTAATTACCGTGACCTTGATTTATTATCTATTTTTGCTAACATGGAAGAACAAAATCCTCAACTTACAGAATCTCAGCGGTATGTTGGGATGCCATATAAAGTCTACAAAAATCACATATATAATAATAGATAAGAGATATAGATATTGTTTTGAAATGAAAAATAAAATAAAATCAATGTCCGTAGTGATGATTGAGTTTTAAAACTCGTGAATCGTATCATTAAATTAACTATTTTTTTATAGAATTAATCATGTTTTTTTTTTTATTATACTTGAATTAGCTCAAATCTTGAATTGACCTATCATGTTACATCTATCTATCAAACCGATCTAAATTTCTTGTCTCTCTAGAATTAATTTCCGAGCTCCGTCGTAGAGGACTCAATTGCATTATGATCGTTTGTCGAGTGAGATTTGCGTAAAACAGCCTGGATCTTGAGCAATTCAACTTGAGTTTCTTTAT
>Ga0325414_1007057_pt1 | contig 11919 bp, 6 predicted proteins | sample PopdelMetagenome_8_FD_206183 | JGI IMG/M metagenome (GOLD analysis project Ga0325414, IMG submission 206183) | Populus deltoides microbial communities from Bellville, Georgia, United States - Leaf-PdKOR-R3 | ecosystem: Host-associated > Plants > Phyllosphere > Phylloplane/Leaf | place: USA... | reverse complement strand
TCAAGTTATTAAAACCACAAAAAATTATTTTATTAATTTAATGATGTGGTCTAATCAAAAGATTATGTTCTAAAAAGATATTAGCATGACTATTTATTTAATTCAACTTGGACTTTAATTTATTGGAGATGAATTAGACAATCACGCTAAATAATAGATGTTTTGAAAATAAAAAAGAGAGTCACATTTATTAAATAAATAAAGAGGACACATTTAAAAATCAAGAGAGATGCAAATTAAGAGGTAGAAGAAAAAAAATACAGGAGATTCAATCAGATAGTTGAGTTTCATATATATTTTTTTCTCATTACTTTTCTCTATGAATATGATGTTTAGAGGTCGTTTGATATTGTGATGGTTTTTTTCAAAATATTTTTTATTTAAAAATATATCAAAATAATATTTTTTTTATTTAAAAAACAATTAATTTTGACATTAACACATCAAAACAATCTAAAAACACCAAAAAAAATTAATTTGAAGCAAACAAAAAATAATTTTTTTTATTTTTTTTAAAAGTGTTTTTGAAACGCAAAAATAAATAGGCTTTTAATCTTTTAAACATATATAACTAGATATTTTTTTAGTTAAGGGTGATTTTAAAACTCTAAGCATGTTTGTTTTCAATCTATAAATTTCAAAATTTTCTCTCATCTCTCTATTGAATTTGTTTATATTATATTGATTTCATTATTAAAAATTTATATATATCTTATTGATTTAGGTGTGCAATAAGATCAATATAATAAGGACTTGATTGTTATTTTAGGATTTTAATATGTTTTATCAATATTAAGCTAAGTTGTAAATTGTGATCATAGATTATCAAAGGTTTTCAATTAATTACGGGTGGAATATAACTTAAGACTAATGAACTAAGCTTGTCTGTTTGTTTCTTAATTTAACCTATATTTTATTTATTTATTTATTTATTGAATTCATTAAATTAAATTTAGAAAGCTTGTTATAGATTGTTTAATTAGAAAAGATCAAATTGAGAGCTTATATTACTTGACAATAAAGTAATAAAAGATCAAGATAACTGAACTTGTGATTGTTTTATGGTTGTTAAATTCAAAAGAAAGTCAAAAAATAATTGTAATTATTAGCTGTATTTTATTTTTAGAAGTGGAGAATGATTCGTTAACCATATTTCTCATCAAGTTTTAAACCTTTTTAAAACTTGCTTCTGATTTTGTTTTATTTTCTATAATTTGTTTATATAACAAATCAACTCTAAATCCTTTTAAATTTTATATATGACTAGATTAAGGTATCTTTAGTGTGTTTTAAAAGTTTTAACCAAATTTATTAAGTTTAAACAATTTTTTTAGTTTTATTATATTCACTAATCATTCAAGAGTTTTTCTTGTGTTTTGAGTCAATGACCCAATAATTGAAAACAATATTCCACGGGAATGACTCTTGCTTGCTATCATACTTAATAGTGATATCATTTCATGAAGGATACATTCTTAGAGTATTAATTTTGGCATTAAGTTTTTAAGGATTATTTTTCCTATTTAATTTGTTATTTTCTAGTTTTATATTTGTCTTTATTAGTTTTTGCTTTTATTTTATTGTAGTATTCTATGAATATTTGAACCAACTAGAGAAGAGACAAATTAATACTTAAAAGAATCATAGAATTCACATCATCTAATAAAAAAATCAAATGATTAGTTTATACTTTTTTCATCTTCACCGTTCGGATTCAATCAAGCATTGTATACTATCCTCTTACCTAGTCTGCCAACTAAGAAAGAAGAGGAAGAGATGGTAGTAAACAACTAAACTCTCAAAGAGTTGGTAGCACTAACTCTTGACCATCAACTAATTTGTATTTTATAATCCTCAACTTGAAGTTAATTTTGAACTTTAATCAAGAATACTTTATCTTTTACCAGCTTTTATGGTTTTGTAGGTGAAGATAAAAAAAAAACCTAAAAAATTTCCATATAGTTTGTTCAAGCATGAAAGCCAATTAGAACCTCTAAAAAGAAAGTAAAGTTGAGAGCTTTTCAATTCTCCTAAGTAGACAACGCAAAAGAATAATTTTATTATCTACCATCTAACATTGTTATCATATGAAATGAGATGAATAAACTCTTTTTTGAGAAGTATTTCCCTACATCTAAGATCATAAATATTAGGAAAGAAATGGTGGCATTTAACAACATAAAAAAGAGAATTTGTATGAGTATTGAGAGTGATTCAAGAAGCTATGTGCATATTACCTTCATCACCAAATCAATGAGCAACTTTTAATTCAATTTTTTTATTAAAGACTTTTTTCAATGAAAAAGAGCATGGTAAATGTTGCAAGTGTGGGGGTTTAGTGGACAAAACTCCACAACAACAAAGACTTTAATAATTAATATGATGGCTAATTCACCATAGTTTAACAACTAAATAGAATTACAATAAAGAAAAGTCAATGAGGTAAGTGTTACATCTAATGTTGAGCAACATCTTGATAACTCACTTCTATAGTTTAACGAATGGTTCTAAGTAGTATTAAACAATCAAGAATGTATGTAGTTTTTTTTTCTATTATAGGTCATTCAACAATTATACCTCCACCTTTGCAGAAGGATAATTTAGAGTAAGCCAATATTTTATAAGGGTTTTAAAGGAATCAAGTGTTACAAATAAAAAATATGATCCTTTCTCTAACACCTATAATTTTGGATGAAGCGATCATCTTTATCTTAGCTATTAAAAAATCATCAACAAGCTAAACCTAATGCTAACATTAATCAGTCATTGGGGTTTCAATCAACCAACCATAATCCATCATTTAGACCCAAGGCATGTTTCTAGGATATTTAGTTAAATTTTATTCAATAATTCTTTATAATTTAAATTAGAATCAAGGACTACTATGAAGAATTTGGATAATCATGTGAGCTATTTGGCTAGTACCATGGGTAGATTAGAAGCATAAGGATTCAAAAAACTTTTTATTCTAAATTGTGATCAATCCAAAAGAAAATACTAATGTCATAACCTTAAAGAGTTGGAAATAAATTGAGAAACTATCAGAAACACCAAAGAGGATGAGAGAAATAAAAAATACGACAAAACAACTAGAAGGCTAATCTTTTAAGGAGGATGAAAGTTCAACCATCATGGGAAATATTCTAGTCATTAGGGGTTCTTCGATACTTATAGTCATTTCTAACATTTTTATTACTACTAATGTTTCTTCTCTATCTTTTCCAAGTAAGTTTGCAAAGTCTAAGAAGAAGGAATATGAAAAAGAGATTTTGGAAACTTTTTGTAAAGTTCAAGTCAATACACCTCTTTAGATGCCATTAAGCAATAACCAAGTTATGCAAAGATCTCTAAGGAGTTGTGCACCACCAAATATAAGGTAAATGGTGATGAGATTGTGAAAGTGTGGGAGAATCTATTTGTTATTTTGCAAAAGAAGGTTTCTCTAAAATATAAAGATTTGAGAAGTTTCACCATACCATGTATAATTGGCAATATAAGGTTTAAAAAAGCTATGCTAGATTTAGGAGAATCTATTAATGACATACTTTATTGTATTTATGCTTATTTAAATGTCGGTTCACTTAAGAACACTGGTGTAATTATTCAACACACTAATCAATCTAATGCATATCTAAAAGGAGTTTTGAAAGATTTCTTAATGTAGGTAAATGAGTTTGGCTTTCTTGCTGATTTTTATGTTCTTGACATGAAAGATTACTTGTCCTTTAGATTGATATCATTACCTTTAGTAAGGCCATTTATAAAAATTGCTTGAACCAAAATTGATGTTCATGATGGAACCCTAAAAGTGGAGTTTGATGACAAAGTTATAAGCTTCAATATCTTTAAGGCAATGATGTATCCTAGTGATTTACATTATTATTTTTCAGTTGACATACTTGATTCTTTAACATAACTACTTTTTAAGTTAATTGGTAAGGATGTTATGGAAAAACCACCAATAAGATCCTTGAGTTAGAGGATCTAAAAAAGTCAAGAAAGATTATGTGATTTTAAGAAAATATAGAGGATGTTATGAAGTTTTTGAAGTCTTTTTCAAAAGCTTCAAACATATTTATTTTATTTATTTGTCTTTATATAATGAAAGACTTTTGTGTTATGTGATACAAACACCTTAAAACTTAAGCTTCTTCACAAACATCTCAAATATGTATACTTAGACGAGGGAGACATATGTGATCATTACAAATAGCCTCATAACTTTACAAGAGGAAAAACTAGAACATATTTTAAAAAATCATAAAAAAAGTTATAGGTTAGACAATAACTAAGATAAAAGTAATTATCATATGCATACACCAAAGTTCTCTTGAGGATGGATAAAATCTAATTAAAAAAGCTCAAACCCAATTGAATTCTCCTATTATGCAGGTTATGAAGAAAGAAATTCTAAAATTATTAGATGTTGGCATGATTTACCCTATTTCGAATAACAATGGGTGAGCTCTATCTAAACTTTCCCAAAGAGATCTAACATTATTATGTTCAAGAATAAGGAAAATGAGCTAGGCCAATTCATATCAAAACTGAGTGATCAGTTTGCATTAATTATTAAAAACTTAACTCTAATACTTGTAAAGTTTATTTTTCATTGCCATTTATTAATCTATTTTTACAAAAGTTAGTAAGTTATTCATGCTATTGTTTTCTTCTGATGGTTATTCAGGTTATCATTAAAACTTGATTCCACCTGATGACTTTGAGAAGATAACATTCACTTGTGCTCTTTAGAATGTTTGCCTATCAACACATGTCATTTGGCCTTTATAATGCCCTTGTGACTTCTCAATGATGTACGAGTACTATATTTTTAGATTATGTTGAAAATATTATATAGGTTTTTATGGATGATTTCAATGTCTATGGTGATTCTATTGATAAATATTAGATAATATTACATTTGTTCTTAAATGTTGTATGGAAACTAATCTTATGACTAATTAAGAGAAATATCATTTCATGGTTTATCAAGGTATGGTTTTAGGCTCTATCATATCTGATAGGGGAATAGAAAAAGTAGACAAATCTGAGATATGTCTCGTATGTTCTTTGCCACCTTCCACAAATGTAAGAAATATTTATTTCTTTTTTGAACATAAAACTTTTATCAAAGATTCATCAAAGATTTTTTGAATATTGCAAGGCCTTTATACATGTTGTTATAAAAGGAGATGACATTCAAATTAAATGAAAAATGCAAAGGAGAATTCAAGAAGTTTAAAAAACTTTTAACCATAGCTCCAATTATCCAACAACTAATTGAAGCTTTCCATTTAACTTAATATGCAATGCAAATGATTATGTTGTGGGAAAGCTTTATTAAGGACCTTGAATGATGCACAACTTAACTACTCCATAACTAAAAAAGAGCTGTTAATAATTACTTTTTATTTAGAGAAAATTTGTTCTTATCTAATTAGTACTAAAGTAAATATGTTTTCAAATTATACAACTCTTAGGTATTTGCTCACTATGAAAGATGCTAAATCAAGAATTATTTGGTGGATACTTCTCTTAAATGAATTTGATTTGACTATCAAATATGAGAACGGAAGTGATAGTATAGTTGATGACCACATAATCATCTTAACGGAAGTGATAATATAGTTGATGACCACATAATCATCTTATTTATGATGAAAAAGCTCTTTTATTGCATGAAAATATTTTGGTTAAGCAATTATTTTTCTTGGAGATTTTAGCCCTTGGTATGTATATGTTGTGGTCTATTTAGTCACCAAAAACAATTCTAAATTATCTTACTCATGCTCATAAGGATAAAATAAAAAAAGATTGCAAAGCAATATATGTGAATGATCATTATTTATGGAAGTATTGTGTCAATCAAATGATAAAAATAAGTATATCTAATTATGAATTCACATCTATACTATTCTTTTGTCATTCTCATGTATGTGGTGGATACTTTAGAGTAAAAGGAATGCCTTTTAAGGTACTTAAGAATGGATTTTATTGGCTCACCTGACTTATAAATACATTCCTTTTTTGCAAGTTATGTGATCATTGTCAATGAATAAGTGACTTTGGTGCATGAAATCAAATGTCTTAAACACTCATACTAATTATTGAAATCTATGACATATACAACATTGATTTCATAAGCCTTTTTCTTTCTATGTATGGTAATCTTTACATATTTCTTAATGTTACTTATATGTTAAAATAGGTGGAAGCAAAAGCCACTTAAACTAATTATTCTAAAATGGTTGTAAGTTTTGCAAATATTGACATCTTTGCAATGTTTGGAATACCAAGAGCTATAATAAATGATGGAGAAATCTATTTTTATAGTCAGTCATTTAAACATTTGCTTAGAAAATATAATTTTACACATGAGATCTCTATGCTATATCACCTAAAAACTAAGGAGCAAGTTAAAATATCAAATTAAGAGGTCAAGTCCATTTTAGCTAAAATTATGAATCATAATATAAAGTCCTAGATATGCACTATAATGATGCACTTTAGATTTATAGGAGCATTTAAAGCATAAATTGAGATGTCACATTTTCAGCTTATGTATGGCAAGCCATGTCATCTTCCAGTTGAATTGGAACACGAGGCATTTTAGGTTATTAGTAATATAATATGAGATTGATGTTGTGACTGAACAAAGAAAAATATAATTAAATAAGCTTGAGAAAATTAGATAATTTTAAAGAAGAATTTTATTATAGAAAAAACCTTTTTATTCCATTCACGTATTGAATTATTTCAAGGTAAGTTATGTTCTTGTTAGGCTGGACCTTTTGTTATTACCATGTTTCTCATCAAGTTTTAAACTTTATTAAAACTTGCTTATGAAATTGTCAATTTTCTAGATGTTTATTTTCATTTTTTATATATATTAAATCAACTCAAAATTTCTTCAAATTTTATTTGTGATTAGATTAAGGTATCTTTAGTTTGTTTGCAAAGTTTCAATCGATTTTATTAAGTATAGATAGGTTTTTAAGTTTAATTTTATTTATTGGTTGTATTAGAGTTTTTTCTTATGTATTAAGTTAATTGGGAACAATATTCTACAGGAATGACCTTTGCTTCCTACCACACTCAATAACGATATTATTTAATATAAAATTTTAATTAATACATTTTATAGAGTATTATTTAGCCAACACTTAAAAATTAAGAAAATATGATTTATTTAGTTTCTCTTGAGTCGGTCTTTTAAAGCCTAAACTTAAAAAACTCTACTTAGGAAAAGTATGACCTTAGCCGCATTTGAGTTTTAGATTTCAAAGAATAATGGTTCAAAAATAACTAAAGAAGAATTTACAAAAAGTATAAGATGTAAATTATAACCTTGTTGGATGCCTAGGTCCTAGGCCATCAGTAAAATTACAACACAACAATAATGGTCTAACTTGATTTGTTTCTTAGGCAGCAAATATAGGTTTTTTTTCCCAACATTGGGGAGCCTTATAACCTTATTTTGACAGTAAAATATGGTCGAGGAAGGATGTCAAATAAATATATGTTTATTGGATCTTTTAATTATCCAATCTTATAAGCTAGATATTACAAACTCTAATAGCATCGATTGTGAAATTTACATGTGATATTTTTTTTGAAATACCCATTTAGAAAATAGAAAAATCAAGTTTAGAGTGATGTTCTCACAATAAATTTTTAAAGTGGTCCATGAATAATTATCAATACTTACTTCTTGGATTCATTTTGAATAGAGAGATAGATGATAAAAGAGAAAATTACATATGAACTCACTAGAAGTGATAAAAATGTTTTCACTTATGCTTAATATTTCTGTCTCTTGTTTCTCTCTCCTATTTATGTCTATCTCTCATCATAGAGCAAGTGTTGGAAAATCACTCTTGGAGCACTCTAAAGTCTCTTGCTCTCATGTACAAAGTAGTAAGAGATGACATATTAAGTGTTATTAAACCAGATTAGTAAACTATTCTAAAATCTCTTGGTGCATGAGTAATCTACTTTTTCAAAAATATTTTCCTTTAGTTTTGAGGATTTTTTTAAAGATAGATTATTTTGCAATTAACTAGTGAAAACTAATTAAATTAGATAGTTGAATGTCCCAACTAGTTAATTATAATTGGCTTCAACATTAAATCGGTCAAGTTAGAGGGGTTAGTCAAGTGATTAAAAATGTATATTTCCTTTATGAATTAAAATCTTAAAACTAGCAATTAGAAGAATTTAATGCATTAGTTATGAATAAGGATGGTGAATTAACCAAATTTGATGTATTTCGAACCAAACTGATCTTAATGAGTGAGTTTTTTTATAGTTACTTTACTCATTGAGCAATGAATATCATGTATATTTGTGTGTATATCCAAACTCATCCTAATAATAATGTAGGATGTGTGTGTATTTTTCTTCTTTTTTATTTTTTAGCAAGAAAGGCTATTTATTATTCAAAATAAAATAAAATAGCCTTTTTTGCAAAAAAAAAAAGAGAGAAGAAAATTATACACACACACAAAATATCAGGATGAGTTTGGATATATATAGTCAAATTGAATACATGGAATTACTTTTTAAATGAATAATCATAATTATAAATAAAATACATTACAAAAATATTAAATAAAAAGGAGCTAAAAATATTTTCTCTTTTAAGTGTGGTAACATTTTCTCTCCATATTTTAAATAAAATACACTTTAAATTAAACTGCTTATGTAGTTGATTTCACTTTACATATAGTCAAACTTAATTAACAAAAAAGCCTAAAATTTACAAGTTTTCAATTATGAATGTCTTAATGCCCAAAACACCCTTTTATAATTTCTACATCCTTTTCTTCCTCATGCCATCATGTTTACATCATTTTCTTCTTCAATTAGAATCTTGCTTCTTTTTTTGACATTTGATTCTATTTTTTTATTTTCAAATCCATGATAAAAAAACCAAAAACATTAAATTAAAATTATAGTACATTTTTTTTTATTAGCAACACAATACACAAACCTAGAAACTTGAAACAAAAGCAAGTAAGAAATTTCAAAACAAATATAGCAACACTTCACCATTTTTATTCTCTTTCACTACCACCCTAACTATCCACAACTCCAACAACATTATACTATACTTTAAAATATGTGAGAAAATCATTGTGCTGGTACTGTGTGCATAGAGTGTTTGCACTGTTATTGCATGTGTGCGATATTGCGGCAATGCGTCGAAGACAAAGATTTCTTGTTTTTATCAATGGAAAGCGGGCATGAGAGTCGCCACCGAGTATTTTAGATACTGGAAACCCTTACTGGTCTCAAAGATTGAGTACGAGGACTGGTTGCGTCACTACCAGAAATTCGCTAAATAGCAATGGATTTACAGACGAAATATGTCTGTCGGTAATTTGAGGTCGAAATTACCGACGAACACTATTCCGTCTGTACTTCAGTCGATAACTACCGACAACAAATTTCCATCAGTAGTTACCGACTGAATTACAGACGAAAAGGTTTCTATCGTAAAAAAAGGTGAGTCGCTGACGTGGAGGTTTTGGCGGGTTATTTTTTTTGACGGAATCACCGACGGATTCAAAAAGATAGCCCATATAGCAACGTGACTGATTCGCCATTTAAATTGCTGGAGGAATCACCAAGGGATTTGAAATGACAGATCCGTACGGTGATGTGTTGATTGTTCCGTCAGAATCATCGATGGTTTCACCAATGGAGTGTCCGTCGGTGAAGCCATTGGAAAAAGTTAATATATGCCCGCTCTGCCGACCATCTCCTCCCGTATTTCTTCTTCTTCTTCCTAATCCCAACTCTCCCTATCTTTTTTAAAAAGAGAGATTACAACATAGAATTCTAAATTGAAAGGCAAAATTAAATTATCTAAAGAATCCAATACAAAAAAATAAAAATAAGAGAATAAAAACTAAATATGAATAAATAAATAATGATTTTGTGCATTTTGCTTTTAAAGAATCCAAAACCCATGTCACTGGACCTAGTGTGTACTTACTGTTATCACGAATATCTTTCTCTCTCTCTCTCCTTAACTTTCTTTTCTTTTTCTTTTTTCGTGACGTGCCTGTTGCTTTTGTTTTTTGTGTGTGTGTATATATATATACATATATATATATATATATATATATATATATATATATATATATATATATATATATATATATATATCCTTGTAAAAAACAAAGTAATGGAGAGTTGCTACTTGCTAGTTATGGTATTGATTGAAGAGGCTTGAAATTAATCACATTAATATTGCTACGTGCATCAGTAATTACCTCCTAGAGAGAGAAGCTGTGCAGATGTATAAAGAACAAAAACACAGAGAAAGATCTTAATTTATCCATATATTTGCAAGTTCTAGATCGCATTTTATGCACCCTTTGTTTATTGTTTTTTGTTATGATCATTATGGCAACAAAACAAAATGTTTAGCCAAAGGACATGAGTTAATTTTGTTCTTTAGCCTAATTAATTTCTACTCTCATCATTTATATGACCATTTTTCTTTAAATTAAAGATATCTTGAGCTCGAATTTCTTCTGTGTCATCTGAAAAAACAAATGATATTAGTATAAATAGCATGAAGATAAGGTATTTGATTTTTATTTTTTTTTACACTACTGCAGCATGCTTAATTTGGGGAGCATGTCATTTCTAAAGTTACTATCAGATTTAACAGTTTTTTTTGGTATGTATTTTACTAATGAGCTCATGAACCGAATCAATTCATCAAAAAAACTATCATTGGTAATTTCTGGTCTGTCAATGAGTCCGTCGATAATAAATTTACAGCTAGATTTATAGATAGACAAAGCGCGCAAAAAAATTACCCACTTCATTCGGTCCGTATTTCCCTCGGGAAGTTTGCCATATAACGGATAGAAATATTGTATGCAATTTTATCAGTGTTTTTATTTGTCTGTCGGTATCACTACTAGAAATTCGCTAAATGGCAACGGATTTACCGATGGAATATGTCTGTTGGTAATTTGAGGTCGAAATTACCGACGGACACTATTCCATCCATACTTCAGTCGGTAACTACCGACGGCAAATTTTCATCAGTAGTTACCGACTAAATTACGGACGGAAAAGTTTCCATCGTAAAAAAAAGGCGGGTCACTGACGTGGAGGTTTTGGTGGGTTATTTTTTCCGACAGAATCACTGACGGATTCAAAAAGACAGCCTGTACAGCGACGTGACCGGTTTGCCGTTTAAATTGCCGATGGAATCATCGAGGGATTTGAAATGGCAGATCTGTACAGTGACGTGTCTATTGTTCCGTCATAATCATCGATGGTTTCACCGACGGAGTGTCCGTCGGTGAAACCGTCGGGAAAAGTTAATATATGTCCGCTCTGCCGACCCTCTCCTCCCCTATTTCTCCTTATTCTTCCTATTCCCAACTCTCTCCATCTGTAAACAACCAGCCCCTCCTCCCCCCAAACAAAAATCTCCCTCATATCAGCACAACAAGTTATATTTCTTGAAGTTTTGTGGTCACAGCATCCGTGTTCTGATTTACTGACGGATTTTATCAATTTTTGTAAGTAATTCTATCTTTTTAAATTTTAACATTTAATTAAATGTCAATTTTATTATTTTTTTTTAGTATATGTATTTTGTTAGTAGATGTACATGTTTTATTATTATTTCTCAAACAAACTTGCAGTATATGAATGTATAATTCTATACCTGTTATGGTTTGTTTTAGATTTTGTAAGATTGTATTTGTTTATAAATTGTTAAAACTTTATGGAACTACCGAAGTACATGTGTTGTTTTCAAATAATTAATAGATTGCTTAATGAGTCCGTTTAAAGTTTTATTAATGGTATTGCGGAGTGGTAATTTCTGTAAATTTATATATTTTAATTTGTATGGACGTTGATAAATGATAATGAATATTTAAT
>Ga0325414_1007056_pt1 | contig 11921 bp, 3 predicted proteins | sample PopdelMetagenome_8_FD_206183 | JGI IMG/M metagenome (GOLD analysis project Ga0325414, IMG submission 206183) | Populus deltoides microbial communities from Bellville, Georgia, United States - Leaf-PdKOR-R3 | ecosystem: Host-associated > Plants > Phyllosphere > Phylloplane/Leaf | place: USA... | reverse complement strand
TTTGTGTGATTTTTACGGTTCAAGGATCAAAATGCATCTTTTACGAGACTTATGGCATGTCACCCATGTTTAGCGCCTTTTTCATTTCGGTCCCTCTTCTTTCAATCTCATCTTTTTCATAAGAAATCAAAATCATTTGGTCTTAAATCAGGACTAAATCACTGGAAAAAAAAGTTTGAGGATCAAATAAAAAAACATAAAATTTTACACAGCTCATCCATAGTAACATATGAAAAGGTAAACATTGAAGCCTTGCACAATAAAAACCTCACACCTTCTAGAATAGTACTTAATAATTCAGCACTTTGAAGCTGTAATAAACAAAACTCTTATTTGAATTAATTAGTAATGTGCTTCATTTAATTTCTCATCAAACTTGATTCAAACATAAATAATAAAAAAGTAAATAAAAAAATAACCCAAACCTACTAGCTTGATTAATAATTTTGGTTGATCTATCAAAATCGAACCAGGTGATTTCTATATCACAAAACAAAAAAAATCAATTCAAAGAATAACCTTAATTAAATCAATTAATTTAGAAGAAAGCAAGACAAAAAAATCAAAAACAACCCTATTTTAATCATAGAGATAGAATCAATCATATGTGATTATCGAAGAAATCGAGATCGAAGAAAAAAGGAGACAGACAACGAGAGAATGAGTTCTTACTATCTCTCTAAAAAACTCGGGAATGAATTGGTAGCTTCACTATGTAGAAAGCCCACCCCCAACTTAATTTCTTCCCTTTTTTTATCTTTTTAGTTTCAATATTAATATTTTTTCTTAAATTCATACTCATATTTTTCTTAAAAGTTATCCTGGTTTCCTCTATAATTACCAAGTCAATTGAATCAAGTCAAGACAAATCTCACTTGAGTTTATTAGTAAGGAGTCGATTAAGAATGGTTGTTTTTTTTTTGTCAATATCATCCTCATATTTTTTTACTTGTCGGTCAGGTTATCTTTGGATATGCCAAATTAACTAGGTTACATTGAAACAACTCCCACACGGTTTATTTTTAAACTCGGACTAAATAAGAAGTTGGGTCAAGAGGTTTCTTATGTCAATTTCATCATTTGACTTTTCTTTACCGAAATACCTTTAGACCAACCAAGTCAACTGGGTCGTGTTGAGACAACTTCCACATCATTATTTTTTTACTTGTCGGTTAGGTTATCTTTGAACATGCCAAATTGACCAGGTCACATTGAAACAATTTCCACATGGTTTGTTTTTAAACTTAGGCTAAATAAGAAGTTGGGTCTAGAGGTTTCTTATGTTAATTTCATCCTTTGAATTTCTTTTACTAGGATACCTTTGGACCAACCAAGTCAACTGGGTCGCGTTAGGACAACTTCCACATCATTGAATTTTAAACTTGAGTTAGATGAGGAGTCAGATCAGAAGGTTTCAAGGTTGACATGTAAGTTAGATTTAATAAAAATATCAAATAGTTTTATATGGCATGAATATTTTTTATTATATTTAAGAATTTCTTGATTTGACCAGTAGCATAGTGTGGGGCTATAAATTAGTTTACTACAAAAAAAAAACTATTGCCTTTGATGGGGATGTTGCTGGATGGTGAAGAGAGTGAATGATTGCGGGAAAAGAAAACCCTAATTTTTTATATATTAGTATAAATGTAGTTTTTATAAAACAAATTTAAGGATATTAATGAATTTCAAGTCATGTTGGAGTCGTGTTTCAAGTAAAATAGAGTAGTATCCATGACGAAATCAAAACATGATTTTTTGCTTTTAGGTTTTATCCAAATATAACCAATTACCAATCAAATAGCTAATCAAACAACCGCCAAAAAAAAAAACACAAGAAATAACCTAGAACAACTACCACCTCTGTCTATGCCTTTAAAGGAGTTGTATGCCAAATTACTAAGTATTAGGCATATAGCTCTTATCCTAGAACCACCACTACAAAAAAAATTTTCTTGTCTGGTACAAACCATAATTTACTTGTGAATACCACACTTGCAATCCTGACCATGGTATTGAGACTTGTTATGCTTTTAAGAAAAGGTTATTGGAACTAATCAAGATGGGATAGGTAACTTTTAGGATTCTCCCAATGTTAATTTGAATACTTTACCTAACCATGTTACAGGTAATAGTGGAGTGAGTGTGGTGGAAGTAGGCAATAAAAAAAGATAAAAGTATCTATGAAAAGGTTGTACAACATGTTGGTATAATTAGTGATGCGAACCTCGTGATAACGTGGTCACGCAACCCACAATCAAGATTAAGATCTAATCCAGGAAAGCCAAAATAGGTCTGATAGGAGTGTGACACAATGAAAACTTGCCCCAAGGCACCAACATTATTGGAATGAGTAGAAACGCCACAAAGCCAGTTAATCTTTGATAAGTCAGATTCAGTTCGTTCAAGAACTGAAGAATGCAAGAATCACTCTCACACGTAAAAAAAATAAAAAATTCAGAAGTAATAATTATTAAATCTCCAAAATTTAGGTTACATGTGTTTAAATAGTTCTTAAAAGTAAATGGATCTACCCTTATGGGCTAAACTGACCCACATACAAAACTGACCCAAAAAACTCTAAATTGAAAATCCCATAACCTGATCCAAACAAGCCTTGGATCCTAGCTCAAAACAAAGTTTTTAATTAAGCCCAAACATTAAAAAAAAAAAAAAAACAACTAATCTGTCATTAACAAAGATGCCAAAAATAATGTCAGGAAGATATTCAGAAAATGGTGGTCACCTACAAAGATTGGCATGGGATATTGTCATTTTCCCTTCATACATAAGGCACTATAGTCAAAGTTTTAACAAAAGCTACCCTGTATTCTTTGGTGTATAGGATGGAAGCGATGATACCTTTGGAAATGGAAATCCCATTGTTGAGAGTATTGATAGATTCTAAGCTAAAAGAGGTCAAGTGGGCTAAAATGAGATATGAATAGCTAAGCCTGATTAGTGAGAAGATGATACCTGCAATTTGTCATCATCAACTCTACCAGAAAATAATGGTTAAGATATAAAACAAGAAGGTTCAACCTCGAATATCCCAAGACAGAGATCTCGTACTAAAAAAAATATTGTCTTTAATAGGAGAAGACTAGAACAAATGGGCACCAAACTATGAGAGTCCCTATGTAGGGAAGAAAACTTTCACGGGAGCAGCTTGTCTAGAATGGATAGAGAAAATCTAGCTAGAACTATGATATTTGATTCTATAAAGAAATATTATGTATGATGTATCCAGTTTCTTCCAAATTAATAAAGTAAAGTTTAGCCATGATTTATTGGTTTAAAGAACCTTTCTCTATAAATTGCATAATCTCAAAGCATTTGAAAATATTTTTTTCTAAAAATCTTGAAAAAATCTACTTTGTGCATTATTATAAGGAATGAATCATAATATACTCAAAATAAGATTCAAGCAATTCTAAATTGAAAGGTGACCAAACCAAAACTAATTATGAGATAAAACTTGTTTCTGAATGACTTTTTAAATTGCATGGATAAATGTTTGGTAGTGGCTTGGCAATCATGCTCGAATTATCTTGAAAAATGAAAAAGTTTATCAATCTTAATGATGTGTGTTTGAAATGAGAAAATAACATATTTGTCTATCATCATAAAGAGAGCAAACTACTGAAATCCATACATGGATCTATAAAATTCAAAACCCAACACTAAGGGGTATCATCATTAAAAAAAAAAAAGAACTAGTAAAAGAGGAAGTAAAAAGAAAGAAGTGAAAAAAAGAAAAGAAAACGAAATGATGATTTCATGATGCTTTATGACTAAATAGCATAAGTAAAAGAAAAGATCCTGAAGCAAGACTCCTTGATAAGAAAGAGAGCATATCCAAACGAAATCTATAAGACGACTTCACAAAAGAAAAGAGGCTAGAGAAAAAGTGATCTTAAGTCTTTAAACCATTAAACACTTTTTTACCGCAAAACATTTATTTCTTTCACAAGCCAAAACCATAGTCATAGTCTGCATTACGTGCCTTTAGAAATCATTTCTAATCAAGCATACACAACCTAGGTTGATAAACGATGATCTTAGCTTTCACACAAATTGACAAAATAAGTAGTGACCCATTATTATTCATGTAAGGAAAATGTAAATTCTAACATGAGATAACTTTTGATTCTATATAAATTTTCAAGTAAGTGCTTGAAACCTCTTTGAAAACTAGAACATAAGGTTACCTCTAGTAAAAGCTTGACCTAAGATGTGACTATACCATGTCTTCAGGAGAATTGCTTGAAACATAGTTTTGATACATAGATTGAAAGTTTCAGTTTTCATGAACTATACCATGTCTTTAAAAGATTTCTTCTTGGAAAAAGGATTTTTGTGTTGAACAAAAGAAACCCAAAAAGCCCTTAAAATAATAATAAAAAAGGCAATTAAAGCATAGACAAAAACATGATGGTAAAATCACATATTCAGTGGACTAAGAAAGGGATCCATAAAAAACAAAAGCTGAAGGCTTTTTTCCAAAATAAAATGGTAAGAAACACAACATATGAGCAGATTATAGATCAAGAAAATGAAATTTGAGCAAACAAACAAGCTTATACCAGAAACTAATAAGCTCATAGGAAACCAAATAAGGGGGTGACTTATATTTCTAAATTAGGTAAGAATACATGCATTTAATCCTAAAACAACGTTTTATTTTATAGGAAAAATCCTCGAAATTAGATTCAGGTGAGTTAAAGATTGACAAAGAAGGAATCCTTAAGCTCATAAATCAAGAAAGGAAAAGTTAACCCTGCAATCAGGAAAAAAACTAGCCTTGCAATGAAAATATTTTGGATTCAATCAAAATAGTTAAGATGCCTTTGGATAGTTCTAGTTGAAAGGAATCGCTGAGAAACAGGATTTTAGATCAATTAAGCTGAAAACAAAAGTTGCTGAGATGACAGGACTTTGCCAGAAAACAGTTGCATAGGAGAATAATTATACAAAAATGGTTCTTCTAATAGTTGTAAAACTAAGGTTCTAGTTGAAGAGAATCACTAAGATGCAAGATTTCAGGTCAGCTGAGTTGAAAACAAGAGTTGATGAGATGACAAGATTCTACCAGAAAAATATGTGTATAGGAGAAGAGCTGTGAGAACACGGTTCTCCTAGTAACTACAAAACCAAAGTTCTAGTTGAAGGGAATTGTTAAGCTGCATGATTTCAAGTCAACTAAGCTGGAAACAAGAGTCATTGAGATGACAGACTCTGCTATAAAAATAATTGCATAAAAGAACATCTATGAGAATATGGTTCTCCTAGTAATTGCAGGACCAAAGTTCTAATTGAAGGGAATCGCTAAGATATATATAGGATTTTAGGTCAACTAAGTTGAAAAAAAAATAGTTGTGAGAATATGGTTCTTTTGATAGTTGTGACATCATGGTTCTAGTTGAAGGGAATCACTGAGATTCAGGATTTTAGGCCAACTACGCTATAAACAAGGGTTGTTGAGACAACAAAACTCTTTTCTAAACAAGAACAGTTAAACCCAGAGCTCTAGTTGAAGGGAATTGCTATGTTTCAGGATTTCAGGTCAACTAAGCTAAAAACAAAGTTGCTAAGATAACAGAAAAATCATCTCTTTACAGAAATAGTTAAATCATAATTCTGGTTAAAGGAGATCGCTGCAAAGATATAGTTTCAAGTCAATCGAACTAAAGTTTTGAGAAGATCAGGTTTGGAGAACAATTTGTTTATTTTTACAAACTTATACGCAAAGCACTTGACAAATCTTAGTTCCGTAAGTATTGTAAAGATGAGGAATTTGTTGTTACCAATTTTAAGGCCCCACTTAATTATACAAAAAATTAGAAAATAAAATAAATCAGAAAAAGTAAATACAAAAAGAAATAGAAAAAAAGTTCAAAAATAATATATATATTAGTGGAGAAAACATGAAGAATGCCTAAAAAATTGCCAAAGACTGGTTGGAGATGATTAAAATATATAAGGTTGAAAACATTAGTAGTCCAATATGAACAAGTGAAGGCCTCTTGAAATGGGAGAAATTGAATTTGGGAAGGAAAAATCAAAATTGGATGTTTACAAACTTAATTGGAATTTGTTAGGGTTTAATTGATTTTATTAAGGACTTAATTGCAAGAAAATTTGGTTTTTGAGTTTAATTTTGGTTTTAATTGGAAGAAATAAAAGTCTAGAGGTTAAGCCATAATTTTGAAAATTTAATTTGATCAAATCAGGGGTTTAATTGCATATATATTAAAATTTGATGGGCAATTAGAGACTTGATTGAATAAATTCAAAACCAAGAACCAATTTGTATAAGGTGTAAAACTTTAAAGGCTGACATTGGTTTAATTAGAGGTCAAATTGAAGAAAATTTAAAGTTTATTGATCGATTGAGGGTTGTAATACACAAATTAATTACCAAGGATCAAATTAGAAAATTCACTGAACTTTAGGGACTAACACTGGTTTAATCATGGGTAAAATTGCATGAAATTGAAAGTTTAAAGGCAATTACATGTGCAATTAAAAGATATCACAAGATCAGGGACTAAATGGAAATTTGATCAAATCCTAAACTAAAAACCCTAATTTCTTGGTGGTTAATCTAGATGACACGACATATGGTTCATGTTCAAAATGCATTGTTTGGAATAGAGGGTAGATGACACGTCGTATGACCACTATTCATCTTCTTTAATAATTTTAGGTTGATCAAGTTGGCATCTTAAAACAAATGAGTGTGAAGCTACAAACCTTCAAATTGAGTAAAGTTAGATAAAGAAGAAAGGTATGCTTCCTCTCTACCAATTTTAAGTGGTCTCCGATGACGATGACATTAAAATTGCTCAGATAAGGCTTCGAAAATGATCAATTCAATTAGTCATGACTTTGATACCCATTGTACAAAACCACTGATTTTTTTTATGTGTTCACACTTCAGACTTTCTCAATGGGTTCTTATTAAGAGTTGACCACATTTCTCTTAGGTTAAAAAAAACTAGAAACAACTCTCTGGTCTTTAAGTTTAACAAAACCATCAAAATCTCTAAAACCATGTCTATTGTAAAACCAACAAAGTATAGAGCTTTCAACTGTTAAAACTATTCAAAACCCTCCTCATTTTGATTAGAGGGTCAAGTATTAATCAATCATGATCAAACACTTATCAAAATCTTAGCTTGAAACCCTATATAAACCCTTAAAAAAAATCAAAGCATGGGGGAGAAAGAAGAGAGAAAATATAGAAAATGAGATCCTAGTTGTAAAGCCTAGTATAAGGGTTTCTTTATCTTTAAAAGAGTAGAATTGTTAGAGGTAAAATTTTGCAAAAAGAGAGCAAAAAGGACATCGGTCATTAATTGAAGCTTTGAAGGTAGAAACCTTCTCTAAACTAGTAGAAGATGTCCATGAGACACACCTTTAACTCTTTCTTACATGTTTTAATGATATTTTGAACTTGTTTTGTTGTTACAATATGTTGAGCTTGAATTTTGATTAATTCATAAAAGTGTTGTTTTTTCTTTGTTCAATCCTGATTTAAGTTTCTAGTTGATATTACTAGATGCTAAGAAAATATGTTTATGATTGTTTTGATGGAATGAAGTAGTTTTGGGATCTCCTAAAAATGGGAGAAGACTTTTAATGTTTGTTTTGATGCGTGTTCTTGGTTTCTAGGTTTGTGTGAGTCATATTAACTGTTAAAAATGCAAGTTTTGAATCCTAAATTGTTGAATATACTTGTTGATTAGGTTTAGCAGTTTTGGGAATTGAAACCTCATGCATGTTTTCCATGATTTGTTGTTTTTTATTGTTTGTTTTGATTTAAACGTGTAACTATGACAATGTGGTTTATGGGAACAAAAATCAAAAGGTTGGGAGGCCTAAAAGATCAGTTCTAGGTTGAATGATATTCTTGCATTTTTCGACAAATTCTGGGCATTGTTCTTCGTATGAACATTGCCTTGGCTACTTAATTTTGACCATTTTTTCTTCGCTTATTTGCATCAACATCTTCACATGAGTTTGTGAATCAATAATTTAAGGTCATTTCGTAATAATAATCATGATTTCTGAGTTGTAATTTTAGAGTTTTGTTTTTGCATCAAAACCTATTTTTATCAAATTGTGATTATTGGTTGATAATCGTTGATATTTGATGCTTGATTATTGTTCAGTAATTGATTTTCAACATGCCTATGTCTTTGGTTAGTTCATATCTAGTTTGGATCTTAGTTCATGTTGCAAGGCATGTTCTTGATGTTCTTCGTGTTTTTAGTTTTTTTTCTCGATTTTGATCTGTTTTGATTAAGAAAATTTTGGTTTTTGTGTTTGTGGCAAGCTTGATTTGTTTTAAGTTTTGATTTTGGTTTTAATTTGTTTTTCAGGTCAAACCATTGTTTTTTGTTCGGTTTATGCTTGAATTAAAGATTTTGGGTCAACTTGGTCGGGTCAAATTCGGGTTATTTAGTTAAGGCCTTGTTTAGTTTTTAACTTTTTTTATGAAAGATTTTTTTGGCTTAAGGGTGTATTTAGTAAACATGCCTTTGGGCCTATTTAGACAGTTTTATTTAAAGAAAAAATAGGTTTTTTCTAAACAAAACCTTAAAAAAATAATAAATATTCGTAAAAAAATAAATAAAAATTTTCCCTACATATGACAAAAAAATCCTAAAACAAAATATTAGAGCATGTTTTAAAATTAAGAAAAAATATTAAAAAATATTTTTGCATTTTCAAAAATACAAAAAGTATTACATGAATTTTACAACCAATTTGTAAAATTCTGAAAGATTTTGACTTATATTTCAAAAATATTAAAAACTTATTTTTGGCAAGAAAATATATTATTAACTTTAATGTAAAGATAAAAAATCTATAAAAGGGTTAATATCCAAAATATTATTGAGAGTAATACAACTCATTCACTTCTAATATAAGGATAAAAATTGCAGGGAGTTTTATCTAAAATATTATTAAGAATGACGCAAAGATACCCAAAATTCAAGTTTAGTTGAAAGAAGACTCAATAATAATTGGGGATATTTCAACATATGTCCCATTATACAAGAGTCACATTTGCAATACATAAGTGAAATGTGAAATTTCAATAATCACCAAATCTCTTTGGATTTCTAACTTTAGCTCATTCACAACAATGAGTTGCGAATAAGCTTGCTTTCTTCTATTATCTTTTTAAGTTGGGATCTTTTAGACCAAGTTCTTGATCTAGCAAACCAAGATTTGTTCATTTTAGCAAACCTGTCATAACAGGCTGATAGAATTTAGAAACACAATCATAACAACCACAAACAAAGAAAAATGATGCAGAGTACCTCGGGTAAGGCGTATTAGGGGTGTTAATATCTTCCCTTTACGCAACTAGTCTCTTACTTAGAATCTTTAAAGACCAGTTAGGGTTTCTAATAACCATAATACTATGAGGTCACTTCTTCTCCTACCAAAAACCTCTCAACCCATCCAGGAAGGGTCACCGCAACGGCGCGCTCTTGTGAGGGTACAACAAGTTATAGAAAATTTGATATTAAATTATATGATAGACATTTGTATAATAGAATCCTATGATTATTTCTATAAAATAGTTACAATATTTTTTTTTTATCATGATAGAATATAAAATATTTGGCTAAAGGTATAGTTCTTAATTATTTATTTTCCACACTTCAATTTATAATCTTTCAAAAACTAAATCATATTTAATTGAGTATGTTAGTTATTTATTTATTCATTGCACTTATATCTACATTGATTTATTTTCTTATGTTTAAAAGTTATAAAAACTTTTTATTTGAAATTTTCAATTTTTTAAATATATTTATTAGTTTTTGGATTAATCTAGTATACAAAAAGAGTACAAAACGATTATCAAAAGTTTAAATAAAATTATTTTTCACAATTTCACCACGCTAAATGAGAGTGCATAAGTGTATACAATACCGTTATTCAAGCACAACCAAGATAAATAATTTATTTATTTTTTCAAAGCATAACATAAAAAAGGAAAGGATAGATTTACCCCCAAGTAGGGGTGAGCAAAAAAAACCGAGAAACCGAATAAACCAAGAAAACCGAAAAAAAATAATCAAAAAAACCGAACCGAAAAAAAAACCGATTAAACCGATTAAATTTTTTGTAAAAATTTTCGGTTTGGTTCGGTTTCAGAAACCTGAAACCGGAAAAACCCCAACCGAACCGAACCGGTTCGGTTTAAGGGGTACTATAAATAGCTACAAAAAAAATCGCATTGTTTTTCTTAACCCCTAGCATCCATATTCCTGCTCCAGCCGTCCTTCTCCTTTCTCCTAAGCCGCTCCCTCAACTCACAATTCACAACTCACAATTTCACATTTGTAAGAAATCAATCCATCTTCATCTACTGGACCACAGCCAGCCACATCCCTCTCTCACCATCTTCATCTTCATCTTCAAACGCCAGTCAGCCACATCCCTATCCCACCATCTTCATCTTCAAACGCCAGTCAGCCACATCCCTCTCCCACCGGCCACCATCTTCATCTTCAAATCCCAGTCAGCCATGTCCCTCTCTCACACGGTCACACCCGATCTTGAATCGTAGGACACACACCACACCAGCTCACCGAACCTCCAGAGTCCAACTCCAGATTTAGCGAACCAGTCAGGCAGTCACCTCCCTGGCTCCCTCTCTAACACCCGACCTTGAATCGTGTCACACCAGGTATGATTTTTTTTTCTCTCTGTTTTTTTTTAACATATGCTCTGTGATTCTGTTTATTTTTTAATAAACTTCTTAAGAAGAGATTTATGACAGAGACAATGTGTTTTTCTTTGCTGAGAAAGACAATATGTTAATGAATTCGTGTTTTATTAAGGTCATGAGTAGCAGTGAAAAAATAATGGAATCTAGATTAATATCGGAATGAGGGTTAATTTAATATACAAACTCTTGCATGTTAATTTAATATACAAAACACAGATAATTGGCACTAGTAGAAATGGCACTGGTCATGAGAAAGACAATATGTTATGATTGTTCCAAATGCTAAAGCTAACAGCACATCACTGAAAGAAATGGGAATAATTGGCACTAGTAGTGGTAAAACTTGATCATTACTAAAGAAACCTCTTTATGCCGTTTTAGCTAGACATTAGAGATTGAATTCCACTCATACTCTAAGGTGGAGTGCTGGTAAAAGATTAGAAAAATTATCTCATTATGTCAATAGCCAAACGACTGAAGAAGAAAATGATACTAAACAAATGATAAAAACTTGCAATACCAATGCGGTGAATTGGTATTATGAGCCTGATATTACATCAGGGAGAAAATAGAAATAGACAGTTTTCCCAAGAGGCATTTGTTTTAAATATTATTGCTAATCCATTATTATCGTGTGCTGTCAATGCTGTGTGCTAAAAAAACAGAGAATAATGTTTATTATCTGTGTTAGAAAAAAAGAGAGGGGGGGTTCAGTGGATTGTAATTTATCAATTCTGAAAACTGAATTTTTTTTATTTATTGAAAAGTGAATAATGTTTTTATATATATTGTATTGTATTATTGTCTATTGAAATTACAAAATACAATCTCAGCACTCAGCAGCAGAATTTGTTTTACAACATATCAACCAAAATAAAAAGAACTTAACTTGTGAAAATAATCTTTAAAATTACAGTTGAACTTATGCATGTCATACTATTGTTAATCTATTATAAATTATTGGTTTTTAACATGTTTTCATATGTAATAACAGATGGAAACTACTCAAATTCAAAATGCTTCATCCACAGGCACTACACCAACATCAACTACTTCTCCAACTTCAAAACCTAACGCAGAATCAACCAATGTAGGATCCACCACAGATTCAAAAGGTAAACAACCTCAAGTCCTTACATCTAGGAAAAGAAATGCTGATGAT
>Ga0325414_1007054_pt1 | contig 11924 bp, 9 predicted proteins | sample PopdelMetagenome_8_FD_206183 | JGI IMG/M metagenome (GOLD analysis project Ga0325414, IMG submission 206183) | Populus deltoides microbial communities from Bellville, Georgia, United States - Leaf-PdKOR-R3 | ecosystem: Host-associated > Plants > Phyllosphere > Phylloplane/Leaf | place: USA... | reverse complement strand
ACTTAGCAATACAAAATTTATTGATGAAGGCAACATAAAATTTGCAACCGATTATCTGTTGCTAATTAAAAAAATAATTATTTAAATCTTAATCTAAAACTAAAATTATACATATAATTGATTAGCTTTGATATTATAAGATCTCAACTGTTTATTAGCCTAAAAAAAAAAATTCTCTGACACCTTGCCCCGTCAAGTGGATGGCCTTTATTATCGAAAGGTACTTCCCTAGTGAGCAAATAACGTCTAATGAGGGTTCTTCAATCCTCACCAATGATAACTAGGACGGTTATGAAGACTTCTCCACTCATATATGTCTGAATGGATTTCTGCTAAGTTATAACTTGCGAGTATAGATAAAAAATCTACATAATGATTGGCTTCTCTAGGTATATGGGTGATTGTGATCTCTTTGCCTTCATCTTTTTTGGAGAGATATTTTTGAAGTTTCTAGAGATACTTTATCATAGTAGACTCCCTATCCTTATATAACCTTTGACATTGGCCTATAATCAGCTGAAAGTCTCTATAAACCTAAAGTGGATAAGCATATAAGGCCTCTACAAGTCCTAATCTTGCCGAAAAAGCTTCATATTCCACTACATTATTGGTAGCTAAGAATTCAAAACAAACCTCATAAGTATAATCATGTCCCTCTGGATTTGTTAGCACTACCCGAGCTCCACTACCCCCAACATTAAAGGACCCATCCACATATAGTGACCATATGGAGGTTAACAAGTTTTTGGTCTTGAAGAAACTAGAATTTGATGGAGATTGGGGTTTGTGAAGTATAGGCTGCTTAAACAAATATTCAGCAACAAAGTCTGCTAGAGCTTGTCATTTGATAGCTAGTCTAGACTACTATTAGAGACCAAACTCTTCGAATTCAATGGCGCATCTCACCAGGCATCCTGACATGTCAGGCTTGTGAAGAATCTATCAGAAGGGTTGATCTGTCAAGAAAATGAGCTTAGAAGTAAAGCCTTAATGTTTTGAAGACAGTTACCAAAGCAAGAGCTATTTTCTCTACTTTCAAGTATATTTTCTCAGCATCTGGAAGTGTCTTCCTAAAATAATAGACAAGGCATTGAATTTCTTTCTCCTTTCTCACTAGCACGACACTAACAACCAAATAGAGGAAAAGGTCCTCATATTCTCTTGGTTAAGACAAAACTATGGGAGATGAGAGGTTGTTTTTTACTCCTTCGAAGGCTTTTTAACACTTGGATGTCCATTCAAAGTTGGAAATATTTTTCAAAGTTTTGAAGAACGGCATACTATGCTCTCCAATATGGGAAATAAATTGATTGAAGGAAACTAATTGTCTTGGAAGAAGTTGAAACTCCTTCATTAACCACGAAGGAGTCATGCCCAATATGGCTTGGATTTTCTTGAGATAAGGCTCTATCCCTTTGCTGCTTACTAAAAGCCCAATGAACTTCCCTCCCTTAATGGCAAACACACACTTCGAGGGGTTGAGCTTCATTTGACATTCACTCAGGACAAAATAAAATTTCTTCTAGGTCAATAAGGTGTTGCTCAAATGTCATGCTCTTTACTAGCATATCATGTACTTAACCCTTTATTATCCTCCCCAACTTATGCTTGAAGACTTTTTTCACCATGCTTTAGTAGGTCGCTCCCGTATTCTTTAGTCCGAAGGGCAAAGCCCTGTAGCAAAATGTTCCATTTTCCATGAGAAACAATGTCTTCTCTTCATCGTCTTAGTGTATAGGAATTTGATGACACCTAAAGTTAGCATTAAGATAACTAAGGAATTCTTCTCCTTAATTTTCTTGGTCATAACTGGGGAATTCAAAACCTGCTATGGAATCCACCAATCTCTTAGTTTTAGGAAGAGGAAAGTTATTCTTTAGGCAGTCCTTGTTCAAATCAGTAAAGTCCACATACATTCGTCATTTGCCGATAGTTTTTTTAACATTACCACGCTTGCCAACCAGTCTGGGTACTTTACTTCACGAATGGATCTACTATCCTTATAGAAATGGGAAGGCCCATGTTGCAACACACTTGCCTCTTCCACTCATATATGCTTCCATGACTTGCGTGGAACTCCGTTTCATAAGTATACATGTGTTGAAGCATGACATTAGCTTGGCACAGAGATCTCTAAACACTACGAGATTTCACAGTTTTCCCGTCGGTGTGAGATTCAGAATTCGTTGGTAATTGTTTTACCGACTAAATCACCGATGGAAAGTGTTCATCGGTATATCTTTCGTCAGTAATACCTCATTCCATCGCTAAGTATGTCGGAGAAAAAAAAAAACTTACCAATAGTTTTACAGACGGAAAATGCGCGCCAAAAAAAATTCCCGCTGGAAATATACTGACGAATAAATTCCATCGATGATAGTGGCATATCCAGAAAATATTTCTCAACTCTCAATAAAATGCCGACAGACTGTATCCGTTTGCGAAGGCGTCGATGATTGTGGCATTTTTAGTAAATATTTCTCAACTCTCAGTGAAAGGCCAACGAAGAAAGTCCGTCATTAAATCCGCTGGTGGGGTTTTTTAAGATTTTTTTTAAAAAAATTATTTAGAATAAATACTATAAAATTATATAAATTAATAGTAAAAAAACCAATTATGCAAATAAAATTTTATTAAACATCAAAAATAAAGAAAAAAAGTTAAATAATATTCATTACAAATTTAATGTGTTTCCAAAAAAATATTAAACTAAAACAATGGCGGGGCTGGAGGAGGAGGAGGAGGAGGAGGAGACTGGTTGTTCATGGGACCTACGACCAATAAGGGGGCACACATGTATCATCCTTCTGTGATGTAATGTTCATGGCCATTTGGCGAAATTGCTCATAATTCGTCGGGAGTTGCTCGTATTTTTCGATGATATGAGTCATGCGTTCTTCATAATTTGTCGATAGTTGCTTGTATTTTTCGATGAGATGAGTCGTGTGTTGCTGCAAAGCCACGAACTCTTTAGACTGGGTGCTCGATACTAATTGGGAGCTTATAATGGTTGAGACACTACGGGACGCCCACAAGTTATCAGCTATAGTGTTGGAGAGCTGATTTTTATCGGGTCTACCAGACGATCCTACCTCCATTCACAAATCCAGATCGAAATCTGGATGGGTCAAAGAGTCGTCCCCATATCTCTCCCTCCACTGGCTATCATAGGTCTCCTGAAAATGAAAAAGAAATCATCATATTCAATTCAATAAAAATAATAACTTACAGAATAAAATGGTTGAATGAACATACCATAAAGTGTTAAGCGCGGTTGTCAATGAACTGTTGCACCCCTTTTCAGCGGTCTTCACTCCACACATGTGTCTCTACAAACAGCTTCATTGGGCTCGGCTCACGTCCAAAAGACATAGCTTGTAAGAAAAAAAATTAATTAAGTAACAACAAATTAATTAATGATATATTTCATTTAAATTAATCTTACCATTCATTTCGGATGTGCAGGAAATGGAATAGAGTCGTCGTTGTGCGTTGTCACCTAACCATGAATTTACCGGTTTTGGTTGCCAACATCAGACTGTGAGCGTCCTGTGAACCGCTTAGACATTACATGCTCAATATATTGCTGCCATATATCTCCCAGGATGTATAGCGGTTTGAAATCCCTCCAACACACCACGTTGTTCAAACCTTGGAGATTGTTATCTTTCGCATTGTTTTTGTACTTCATACCAAAAATCAAGCAACCTACTTCCATAGTAACGAATTAGATTTTAAAACATAATTTTTTTTAAAAAAATATCGTATTGTTTTCAATGTTATCTAGTTGCCGCGTGATTTTCCCACACCCTCCTCACAACATTGTCAAGCATGTTGTCCTAGTCGAATTTGTCCTGTGTATAAATAATTTATTTACAATTATAATAATAATTTAATAAAAATAAGTTGGAAATTAGAAATTAACACCAACCTCAAATTTGTCAAACCATGCATCGATATAAGGTCTCCATTCAGGATGTCTGGAAATAATGGAATCTTCATCGATGATTTAAACATCAATGATATTACTCGGGCGACCTCAATGTTTGTGAACCTGAAAATAAATTAAATTAATGAAATATTGATTAGTTGTTCATAAATTATGTTATAATTAAAAAAAACTAAAACCGAAACAAACTTACATTGAGAGGTCGTCCTTCCAATATGCCTCGTATTTGCGGGTGAATGGATTCTACTGTGAAGGCACACTGTCTTTGCGCTGTGAAACCGCGCTGGAAGAAGCAGTATCGATTGATGACATAGGTGCCTCCTCTTGAGAGGCACCTAATGATATGTCATCCTCGTTGCTAGAAGAACTAGCTGCGACCATACGTGAGCGACAAACCGTGGATTTTGTTCTACGTGTCAACACAATTTTATACAATAATTACATAATTAAATTCAATTGTTAAAACTAATTAAATTCAATTGTTAAAACAAATTTGACAGCACCTACCTTATACTGGAGACTACCCAAAGTTTTCAAACCTGCAAATATTGACAATAGCCACAACCAATTGACCCTTTTCAAAAATCTTATATATAACCTAACATCTATACAAATAACAATTAAAATTAATGGAAATAATTAATCACATATCATGAAATAATAAAGTAAAATTAAAATTTATTCCTATATATTCAATTACTAATTACACGGTAAATTCAACAATAACAATTAAAATTCAACAAAGTATTCAATTATTATCGCAATACAAACAATAAAATATATTCAACGAAAAAAAACTACAGACTTTATGAATGAAAAATGCTTACCTTAATAATGTGTTTATTTCAAGACTTTATCTATATTGTAAAAATACACCAAAACAAAAAAACACAACAAAAATAACAATAACTAAAACAAAAAAATAAAAAAATAAAATCATTAAGCATATTAAATGGAAATACATACCTTTTAATTTTTCGAAGATATAATTAGAGATTACAAGCAAAAAACAAGAAATTTGAAGCAAATGGGAGGAAAAAAGAAGAAGAACGAGAGTTATGAAACAAAGCAAAGGAAAAATGAATTGAAGGGGTGGTCGCAGGGATTTATAGCGTAGTTTTCCCGACGGATTCACTGACGGACATTTAAATAATATTAATTTTAATTATTCTGTCGGTGATATTTCAAAATTCCATCGGTAAATTTTAAATTTCGCCCTAGAATTTTTTAATTACCCTTCATATTTTTCGCAGTCCGTCGGTAATTCCATCGGTAGATGCACAAAGACAAAGATGCATTAATGCCCGCCCTTTAGAATTCGCACCTTCTGTCAGTGATTTTATCGGTAATTGTGAACAGCCAACAAATGTCGATGAACTGTATCTATCTGTAGAGTCGTCGGTAATTGTGGCATTTCTAGTAAATATTTTGCAACTCTTTGTGAAATGCCAACGAACTGTATCCGTCGGTATGAACGTCGGTGATAGTGGCATTTCCAGTAAATATTTTGCAATATTCTATGAAATGGCAATGGACGTGTAATCTGTCGGTATAGACGTCGGTGATCATGCATTATGCATGAAAGATTATGCTTGTAAAATAAATAACACTTTCCTTGAATAACACTTCCTGCAAACATTTAAATTACAAACTGCTAATCGCACAAAACAATAACAATAGTTAACACTTGTAAAATAAATATTTTGTGTTATAAAATATCTTCCATAATATATATTACATTATAAAAAAATGCTTTACACTTTCCTTGATTCTAATAGTTAGTCAGAATTTTCTTCTTCGTCGTCAATTGAATAGTCATCTGCTCCATCATAATTTTCAATATGGATATCATCATCATTTTCATCGACATTTGCTTGTAGGCTAGAGCTCAAAATAACAATCAACTCCTATGCGTCAATATCAATAAGACTATCATCGAAAACAGGAAAATTTAAATTTTCTTCCAAGTCAATCGAAGGAGCAACTCGATATGGTTCAACCAACTCACTAACTTGAAATACTTCATCTCGCACACTTGTGTCGTCATTCTCATCCTTAATAACCTCGACACGACCCTGTGTTTCATTTTTAAAATGGATAACCAATAAACTCTTGATCGATCTTTTCTAAAGGAAGGGGTGTATGTGTAATAAACTTGTTGACATTGCTTTGCAAAAACAAAGACATCGTTTACGTTATGGGGTCTAAATTTTGAGTTGATTTCAACCAGACCATAGTGAGGATCAACTCTGAATCCTTTGTTAGTGGTGTCACACAAATAGCATTTGAATAAAAACATTATATTTTGATCACTATGATATTGTTGTTTGACGACCTCTTCTAATCTACCATAATAGTCAACTTCTAACTCACTACAAGTTGATCCCTTAACACAAATATCACTGTTGTATGTCTTTCTTCCATGCCCGTATTCTTCAGTATGGAACACATATCCATTGACAAAATACCCATTAATAGCAGTTAACTTTTCTTTCAGGGCCTAAGCTTAGTGAAGACAATGACATAGGAGCACTCCTTCCTATTTTATAAACCTTGTATATAATGTACAACAATGAACAGTAAACGAGAATTTTGTAATGACATACAGTACTATCTTTGCAAGAGATAATGAGTTTGTGATAGAACTTATATGTGTTCTGAACCACGTGGAAAATTGTTCATTTTGTAATTAAAAGATTTGGGATTCGGTCAGTTATGAGTTATTGGACAATAAATATTATTGATGTCGCCTGCAAAGTTGTTTAAAATTATATGAGTTTATGATATTACAATATATGAATAGTATATTCTTAACAAAGTTTAATTAGTAGTACATATACTTACTGAATAAAAGGTATCAGCTCATCATAGTTAAATAGAACATAATTGTGTGCTTATCTGAACTTTATTTCCAACAAATATCTTCCTCTTACAATATTTTTAGGTGTGGGTCATCCAGGATTGGAGAATATTGACAAGTTTCCATTAGAAGGCACTTCATCACCATTGTTGCTGCCTAATTTTTTACCCATCTTTTTGATAAAAATTTTAAAAAATCCAAAAATAGCAAAAAAACAATGAAAATTCAAAAAATATATATTTTAATACATTTGCATCGTTTTAGCATTTTCAGCATCATCTCAAAAGAACTTAAAATTTCAAAGGTCTTTTGAATGCGTTCGACTTTTCACGCATCATTTTTAAAATCTTTGATTTTCCTCATTGAGTCGACGTTGATATTGCTTGTTTTCAAAAAATACAAAAAAATAAGAAAAATCAAAATTTATAAAAAAAACAAAGTTGAGGGACCATGTTTGAGGATCAAATAATATTTTGCCTATAAATGTGAGTCTCTAACACACAAAGAAGGGGGGCAATGTTGTACCAAAATTAGAGGGCGACACAAAAAACCCTAAACAACCTAACCCTTTCTTCTCCCACTCTAAGGTAGCCGTTGTTCTCCCTCTTGAAGCAAAAGGAGCCGCTGCCCCCCCTCCAACCTCTGCTCTCTTTTCTTCTCCCCTCAGCCATGACCTCACCCTTCCTGCACACAGACACCGTCCCCGTTTCCTCACTCTTCCAGCCGCTCTTCAACCTTCCACTTCCCCCACAACCTAGAGGCAGCCCTTCGCTTTCTTCTCTCAGCCGCTCCTCTCCCTTAGGCCAAAGACGAAACTACAGAGACCGTACACTCTCTCATGAGCCATCATTCTCGCTGACCGAACACAACAGTAGCTCTGCTCTCTGCTTTATTTCCTTCGACCAGCCCACAGATCTAGCACCACTTCCAACCAAAATCACCGACCGAACCAGATCTCCCTCCATTCAGCCTCCAATAGTAGTGGCTGACATCAACCCAATATCAGACGGAACACAACGGCACATACAAACCTAGATCTGTCTGCCTTCTTCCCCTGCAATAGCTCCCCCTCATAGTAAACCAAGAGGAAGAAAGAAGATCGAGAACATATATAAAAAGGGAAAAAAATAAAATCAAGTAGTTATTACAATTTCGCTGTTTGTGCAGGTCGCCACGGACGAGGAAGGGAAGAGGGGAGGAAGCCGTTACAAATGTCCCCCGTTACCTGGATTTTCTTGCGGCGGTGCATGAATCCACACACCACAAGTGGCAGTGGCGCGTGGAGCAAACGCGCCACTACGTTTCCTACTGTCCTTGAGGTTTCACAACATTGTTCCCATGACTTAGGGGCTCCCATTATTGTTCTAGATTTTATTTTAGGGCTCTTTTTGTAAATTTAAATTGTTTAATGTGTTGTTTAGATTATTTTGAACATTGATTATTTTGTAATATGTAGTTCTGGGTGTGGGCAAAATATAGTAAAAAATGATGTGTTGTTTGTATTTTTTTTATGAATTTTTAGAATGATAAAAGCTAAAAAGACAAAGATTTAAAAAAAATTAAATGATTTAATTTGCATTGAATTTGGTTTATATTTTTTAACAAAAATATTTTGTTTTTTGTTTTTTTTTTTTTTGATATTCAGGATTACAATCTTATACATAATATGTATTATTGATATTAAATAGAAAAGTTTGTTTTGTTTTTATTGATTATTTTGTAATATATATGTAGTTCTGGGTGTGGGCAAAATATAGTAAAATGATGTGTGTGCTTGTACTTTTTTTTTATGTATGTTTTTGAATTATAAAAACTAAAAAGACAAAAAAAATTAAATGATTTAATTTGCATTGAATTTGGTTTATATTTTTTAAAATATATATTTTTTGTTTTTTTATATTTGGGATTACAATCTTATACGTAAGATGTATTCTTAATATTAAATAGAAAATTTTGTTTTGTTTTTATTGATGCTAGAGCAATTAGGTTTTCTTTATCCGATAAGATAAGAATCTCCTTATCAAGGAGAACTTTTCTTCTTTTTTTTTAATAAGTGATTGGCAAGACAACTTTCAAAACCTTTTAAATCTCATCAAATCGCGAAGCAGCTTACCTCAGGTAGGGTGCGCTAGGGGTACTAATATGTTCCCTAGCCACAATCAGTCCCTTACTCGTGAATCTCTAAAAAGACCAATACATCCAGGTTTCCTAGTAACCTTCAATCAAATACTAGGTGGCGACTCCTCAAATCAAGCAAACGAACAAAAATTGTCAACAGATATCACGCGGGGACGTGTGACAATCATTATCATGTTGTGGAACACGATTGATTCTCGTTCTCAAATGAGGTTTGAAATAGTATGAGATAAATATTGAGATCTCCTCAACAATATAGGCCTCACATATCAAAGCCTCAACATGTGTCTTGTTCTTAACCTTTTTCTTAAGATTAAACAAGTACCTGCATTGAATTAATCATATATTTTCAATTAAGAAAAACAAAGAAAATACTTTTATATATGAACTACATTGCAACTGTAATATCTAATCATTCGAAAAGATACATCCTTCTATACTGGACTGGTCCTCGAACTTTTGCCTCAAACAGTAAATGTATGGGGAGATGCTCCATTGAGTCAAAAAATGATGGAGGGAATATCATTTCAAGTTTGCATAGTGTCTCGACGATATTTGTTTCAAGCCTCTCAATGTGATCAACATTCAACTTGCTGGAGCATATATCTCTAAAAAAAATAACTGATCTCCATGAGTGCATCTCATATCCCTTTTGACAACAAATCACGATAAGCTATTGAAATGAGTGTTTGCATAAACATGTGGAAGTCATGACTCTTCATTCCATATAATCTGCATTCCTCCATATTAACCAATCTTGATATGTTCGAGGCATGTCCATCAGGAAAACACAAACTCTTAAGCCATTTGTAGACTAGTAGTTGTGTATTTTTCTCTAACACGAAGCTTGCTCTTGGTTTTGCGACCCGTGACCCATCACAAACCAGCTCCATATATTTACAGTTACAGAGCAAAGTTATATCCAATCTAGCCTTGATGTTGTCCTTTGTCTTCCACTTCACATCAATGACGGTGTTAAAAATGTTCTAAAAAATGTTATTTTCTATGTGCATGACGTCAAAGTTATGGCAGAGGATATCGGTCTTCCAATAAAGAAGCTCCCAAAAGATACTTTGTTTTACCCAATTATGGGTCAAACCAAAACCAGGAAACTTCTACTTACCTGATTGGAGACCAAACACAATGTCACCATACTCTGATACAACATTATGCAATTCTTCACCAGAAAGACGTGGGGGTGCAACATCCTTTTCAACTCTACCTATAAATAAATCATTTATGTTCTTTCTATACTTGTGATTCGGTGGCAAGAAACAATGGTGACAGTAAAAAAAGAAGCTTTACCTCTCTTTGTTAGCGTGAATGTCTTGTTGTTTTCCATGCAGTATGGACATGCTAGTTTTTCATGCATGCTCTAACTAGAAACCGTTCCATAAGCTGGAAAATCATTGATAGTCCACATCAAAATCGCCCTTATAATAAAATTTTATTTCCTCAATATATCATAAGTCAAAGCTCTAGAGGACCACAACTGCGTCAACTCATCAATCAACGGTCGAAGATAAACATCTATATTCTGACCCGGGCTGCTCGGAACGGGTATGATAGTAGATAAAAACATGAACTCCAGCCTCATACACATCCCCGGTGGCAAGTTATAAATCGCGAGTATAACCAGCCAACAAGAATAAGGAGCAGTAAATGACCCGAATGGATTGAATCTGTCTGTACACAACCCAAGATGCACGTTTCTTAATTCAGTTGAAAAGTGAGGATGCACATTGTTAAAGTGTTTCCATACTTTGCCGTTAGAAGGATGCACCATCACTCCATAAACCGCATCATGTAATTGGTGCCATATCATGTGGTCAGCAGTCCTTGGTGACATGAATAACCTCTACAGTCTAGATGTGATTGGGAAGTATCTAAGTTTTTTATACGCTACGAGAGTCTTTCCCCTGCCAGTCTAGGTTTGTAACGGGAATGCCCTAATGTCACGATCAACTCATCATTTTCAAGGTAGTATAACATGCAGAAGTTAGGGCACATGTCAATTTTCTAGTATCCTAAACTGAGGGGTTTCATCATGGACTTTACAACATAGAAGTTCTATTTTTGCATGTTCCTTTCAAGTAAAATGTTTCTCGCCCATTCGATAATTTTGTCATAATCGGCCTCACTCAACCCGTGATCTGACTTGATGGTGATTAACTGTGTTATGGCTAATAATTTACTGTGGTTTGTGCAGCCATCCCATAATGGTTCGTCAAAATCTTTCAACAAATAAAAAAACTTAGCTGCATCTGTATTGGGCTCTTCTTCTACGATTGGACATTGACTGATATTACATTGATTCATTCTCATTGCATCCATAACCATATTCCTGTAAGGATTACTGTTGTCATTTGCAACTCCATGCACGTTGCTAACACTAGAAGATGCATCATTACAACATCTAGATGCAGATACTTTTTTTATTTTGACACTTCCTATATAGACACCTAATACCGCATCCAGTAAAAGTTTTGGGAATAGATGTTGTGAAATTAATAAAACCCTGAACCCTGTTACAATAATTCATCCTCTGCAATCCTTGGAGTGAATCTCGATACATCCATGAATAATCATCCATGACTTCTATCGAACCTCTATAAAATTATGATGACAACATGTATTAATTAACTATGTTAGGTAAATGAATTTGCAAAAATATTGGTTTACCTCGAGATTATCCAACAAACTAATTAAAACTTCTCATAAATATTCATTATCAATTACTAACGTTCATACAAATTTATACATATAAATTTACGAAAATTACAACTTCACAATAGCATTGATAAACATTAAAACGGACTCGTTAAACAAGCTATTAATTATTTCACCACAACTGATTAGTACTTAAAAGTGCATTTTTATCAAGGTTCTATATCATTATTTTGCACTTGAAGTATCAATAATTCCTTAACTAAAGCATGTTTTATACTAACATATCTAATAATATAAGATACCTTTAAT
>Ga0325414_1007052_pt1 | contig 11929 bp, 8 predicted proteins | sample PopdelMetagenome_8_FD_206183 | JGI IMG/M metagenome (GOLD analysis project Ga0325414, IMG submission 206183) | Populus deltoides microbial communities from Bellville, Georgia, United States - Leaf-PdKOR-R3 | ecosystem: Host-associated > Plants > Phyllosphere > Phylloplane/Leaf | place: USA... | reverse complement strand
CCTATACATTTCTTTAACAAATTTTCCATCCCATTTGCTAAGATGGTGGAATGAGATGTAAAATGTTACTTGTAAGCAAACGTCAAGTTATTTATTGAAATCAATATACAATTAAGTTTTTGTCAAGAAAATGCCACACATGCATTTATCATGAATAATTTTCATAAATCCAAGCAAATTTGCTATAAAGTTATTATGGTAAGACCTATTAGCTCGTCAACCATATTAATATGAGATCACACAATGTGTGATTGTGAGGATTTATTTATAGCTTTTGAAAATATACACAAAAAATAGGTAGTTGTGATAATAGAAACAAAAACAAGGTGCATGCAAAGAGATATTTGGCTTGAATTTTTATTTTTATTGCTTTGGATGAAATTGACACATTTGTGCATAACACTTCTCTACAACATCGAAGTTTACATTTCTGGGAGATCATCCCCATCCATAATAGATAAAATAAGTACTCTGCCTTAAAATAAGTACTCTGCCTTAAAAAGCCTTCTTGATCATATAAGGATCTTCATAGTTGGATGACCGTTTTCTTTTGTCTTCCCCTACTATTGGAAAAATCTTCTTTAAAACTAAGTCACTTTCTCTAAATTCTTTAGGGTGAGCTTGCTTATCATATGACTTTGCCATCCTCTTTTGGAATAGTTAACTATAGAAAATGATGGCTAATATCTTTTCACAGTCAATTTTAGCCATGAAAGCTGAAGTTGCTTGAGCATCTGTGTAAACTTTGTGATAAATTAAGTATATATCAACAAAAAAAATAATTATTTAAAAGTAAATTCTTGTGGATGGTGGTGAAAAATCCACAGTATATTAGTGTAGAACTCTACATAAAGTAATGGATGAAACTATGCATAAACAATGTTGGTTGCCGATGTAAACCCACGTTTAATTTTATAATCTTTAATAGAAAATGGTGAAAATTCTAAGAAAAGTTTTATTATGACTAGAGGTAAAAAAAAAATTAAAATATGTTATACTATAACTAGAAGAAATAATAAAAAGGTTCGATGAGCATTTTGGTAATTAAATGAAAAATCTCCTCCCTCCTTTAAAGTTAAACTTGTCGACTATAGAAGCTATTTTTGGCTTGTGGAGTTTTAAATTCTCTTTTCTTTTCTTTTTTCTTTTGATCAAAGTTGATGGAGGTTAGAGGTATATGAGTTCTATCCAAATCACCAAGCAAACACGATAAACCTAGTGAGAGATAGAGTTTCGAAGTTGAGAAAATAAGAGAAACAAATGGCTTTTAGTGAGAGAGAAAGAGAATTGGTGGACAAATTGTGTTGGAACTTCCTAAAGTGAGTTTATTTAGTAAATGTAAGATAGTTGTTTTGTTGAGTTTATGCAAATTGTTGGGGAAATATTTGTGTTGATGAATTATTAGTTGCTTGGTATGGAAATGGTATGAATGACAACAAATTTAAGGATAAATTGAATAAAAAACCATGGGTTTCAAAGGGTGAGTGGCTGACCATATAGATATTAAATTTAAGGGACAAGGGAATTTGTGTTGTATAAAATTTTGTGTTAGTTGAGTTGTGAAAGGTTAATTGATAATAATAAAGGTAAAAAATAGTTAATATTTATACGACTTGTATGTTAACCTATGTTTAGGAAGGTATAAAAAGGAAAACCTAATAAATTGATGTTATTGAAATGTTAAATTGATTAAAATGAGGTCGGTTGGTGGTTGAAATTAACATGTATGAAACAATTAAAGAAGTTTGGTCATGCATGTATTTTTTAAATTATGGTCGAATTGACACGAGAAAATTAGGAGAAAAATTCTAATACTTTAAGCATGAAATTGTGATTTGTGAGTGTTGTGATAATTATAATTTGTTTACTAATGAGATTGACCTAAAACAATTGGCACTTGGTTGTTAGTGGTTAAAGATAAAGAGCTTGAAGAATGAGAAATTGGACCTAAAACAATTGGTACTTGATTGTTAGTGGTTAAAGATGAAGAGCTTGAAGAATGAGAAATTGAAGAAAATGGTGATAATCGATATTATGTGTTGTTTTAAATTTGAAATAGATGGACTAAATTGATATAATTAAGGAAAAGTGGGGTCTAAATTGTGGAAACTAATTTTTGTTTCAAATAAATCATAAGAGGAAATTCTTGGTAAGGTTTATGAAAATTAAAAACTGAAAAAAAAATTAAGCATAGTGTGAATTAGAGATGTGAATGAGTACATGTATATGTAATTGATGAATTTCATAGTTGGTCATTAATTCAGTAGTTAGAATATAAATTTAAGAATTTATGTATGTTTGAAATCTAGTTGAAAACATGGAAATCAAATAATGATGTATTATGACATAAAATGAGTTTATTTGAATAATTGAGAAATTAAGAAATAAGGTAGCATGATTATGAAATTTAGTACAAGATACGGTGATAATAAAAATAATTGATTATGTTTGATTGAACTTAAATAATTTGATGTTGATTTACATATCCTTATGGATACAGGGGAGATGTCCGATGAGAAACTTGCTTTTACATTCGTGTATTGGAGGCTTTAGGTAAAGATTCATCCCTTATCTTAGGAATTAATTTAGTTAATATTGTCTATTAAATTACATGCAGTTTATAACAAATAATTAAGGAAAAAGTTATAAAGAAAATATATATGCCTTCAGGGCAGGAAATGAGAATTGTAAATATGACTTTCTTTAGGGGCAGGATAAGAAAAATACACATGCCTTTGGTTAGGATATAAAAATAGTACACACACACACACACACACACACACACACACACACACAAGGTAGGATAAAAGTTATAAGAAATATATATCTTTTTTATAACTTTTATCATGCCACATAGGGGTGTGCATGTGTGTACACTCATGCGTGTATGAGGCAGGTTAAATGATAATAGCAGTAATTGAATCTTTAAAATGAAAATGTAATAAATTAAAAATGATGTCTTTGGACAAGATTGATATAAGATTAAGTATAAGGGCAAGTGTAATATATAGATGAAAAAGATAATTATTGGACCCTAGAAAATTATATGCGTTGAATGGGTTAACCAAGAAGGTGAAAAATTCATATTATGATAATAGGCTGTATTTATAATGATTATGAAATTGTTGATAAGGAAAAGTTTAATTGATGTGGAATAAAAGAACAAACTAAAAGGGAAGGGTCTTTTGAATAGTGTAAAATATTGTAGCACATGATATATGTACACAGTGAATTAGAGTAATGAAATTATAATTTTGGTCCTCAAACCAAAAACATTTGGTTTGGATGATAGGGGTAATGAAGTCTTTTTTATTTTTCATAAAAAGTAAAAATACTAAAATGTTATTGGAGACAAAAAAAAATATGTATGGTGTCTTAGGGTAGTTTTGGTTTTTCATTTATGAATGCATAGTTAGATTACATAAATGGCCTTAAACTCAGAAAATAAAAGCTTTTGGTTAAGGCTTATTTTTGGCTATTTATGTTGGTTTTTTTATGTGCTATTTTATTGAGGGTATTATGATCTTTTAACCAAGATTAAAAATTACAAAATTTAAAAAATTTGTTGGCTCATGGGTTAAACGCACCAGCGCATGGTAGGTGTCACGCACTTCAGACGATACTTGCGGTGCCTCTTGGCGGTTGAACCTAACCTTCTACCGTGTCGCTGAATGCACTACTTTGTCCTCTTCCTTCTGGTTTAACACGTGTCGATGGTTGTTGATCGGTTTATTGCTAGTGAGTCTTTCTTTCTTTTCTTCCTTTTATATCTCCTCCCCAAAACATTGTAGATTAGTCTTATTTGTTTTTTTTTTCTACTTCAGTTTGTTTTCTTTTAATTTCTTATTTTTATCTTTGATCCTTTTATAAAATTTTCTTTCTTTTCGATTTAGTCTTTCAATTTCAATTTGTCATATATTATGTTTTAAAATTTGGTCCTTATTCATTTGATTTTTAATTACTTTTAAGTTTTCTTTTTGAGTTTTGATTTTTTTTATTTATTACTTTTATAAAAGTTTTATTAGTTTTTTATTTCACCCTTCAATCAAAGTTTATGGTATTTTATTTATTTTAACTTGGTCCTCATTTTTTTTTTGCTACAATTATTTCTCTTTTCAATTTAACCCTCCAATAAAAATTTATGACTTTTTTCTTTTAATTTGTTATTTTTGTCCTTAGTCGTTTTGTAAAATTTTTATTTCTTTTCAATTTAGTCCTTCAATTCAATTTGTCATATTTGTTTTTTAATTTAATCCTTGTTCTTTGAATTTCTATTTTTTTTTCTTAGCCATTTTATAAAAGTTTTTTTTTGTCTTGAACTTCACCCTTCTATCTTAGTTTATGGTATATTATTTTTATTTTCAATTTTTTCCTCATTATTTTAATTTTCCCCTTTTTGTTGGCGTTATTTTTTTTAAAAAAATTAACACTCTAACTTTTCTTTTAGTCACCCTTTGATTTTTATCTTGATTTGCACCCTCAATATTTTAATTACAATTTTTATTTTAGATCCTTTTATGTTGTTGAATTTGTTTTTTTGCATGTTTCCTTCTTTAGCGTTAAATGTGTTGGGGATTACGCTTCACCATATTTCCATGTATAATGCATCTAATTTAATGATCTAAGTCACTGGTCTTAACGCAAGTCACCATCTTCTTTTTCAATTTTATCTTTTGACATTAGTTTTTTTTTTTTTGGTTAAATAGGATATGATAAAGGCTCCTTTATTCCTAAGTCAAGTTCTTAAAATAAGTGATAGCTTATACACCACTTACAAAACAAAGAACATAATAAATGCTTATTCACCAATTCAAATACTCGATAGTTAACGTCCAAGGATAGTAGTTGAAAATGGATTATCTAATGTTCACATTATCAGCTACGAACTCATCCACATTGGTGTTAACTCACCTAACAATCCTCCTAACATTAAATTCTCTTCACTCAGGCCTATTTTGAACTTCACCATGATCATTAACACATTGCCTCTCAAACCTATCTCTAAATTTATTGGCCATCTAATCCATCCGCTGATTTATAATGCATAACTGAGTTACAATTTTATTATCTTCTTTTTTTGGTGTCATATTGTTGCTTGCCTTTGACATTTTCGAATATGAAAATTGATTAGTTAACAAGAAATATATATTTCTCACCCACTCCCTTATGTGTATACACTTCTTGTATATTGTTTTTAAAAGTAGAAATATATGAATCTTCACTAACAACCATATTCAAAACCTAAAAAAATAAAGTAATCAATCTCAAACTTTATATATTGTCTTTAGCTACTCTTCTTCTCCTATCAACCTTCTATTTAAAACAAATCACAACAACATTGATCAAGCATCTCAATAATCTCACTAACATCAACCTATAAAAATACAAATTAGGAAAAGAATGTAATGAAATTTATCACCACCTTCACGCATTGTCCTCTTGTAAACAAACCCACAATCCTCTTGTTAAATATCATTCAAGAATCTAAAAGAACAAACTAAACCACAGTTATCATCATAATAAACATAATCATTATAAACCAACTATTAATAAAGTAAAAATAGTTAAAATCCTAAAATTTAAGTTTAAAAAAAAAACCTTAGAAATTTACTTCGAAGCTACTTCACCTAAATTGGAGGAGACCGAGTTGTCCCTTGTTGGAGGTGGGTTAGGTTTCGAGTTGGGTGTTGTTGGTGGCTTATTTATGAGATGTTACATGGTAGTTCATTTTGCGTGTTGTTGAAGGATGATTTAATGGGATGTCATTGTTGACTCTTTTCCTATCTTGGCCTATTTTTTTTTAAGAAAGAAAAAAAGAGAGAGGAAAGGGATGATGAAATTGGACGAAAGAAGCGAGGAATCTCAGATAAAACACTTTGATTTCTTCTTCCACTTTATCTTCTTCTTCATAGGAAAATCAATGATAATGAAAGAGAAGAAAAAGTAAACCAGAGGCCAGAAATAAGAAAACATAAATGGTTGTAACTTTTTCATGTCTCAATAAACCAAGACAAAAGGTAGTTAAAATGCAAAGGCCAAACCTTGTTTACTATTAAAGTACATAGTGGAAAGTGAGAAGGTCTACAATACCATCCACACTAGATTCACCTAAGATTTAGTTTTTTTTTTTTAGTTTTAATTTGTAATTTGTAATTTTGGTTTATTGTTGGCAAAAATTCAATTCTAGCATGATTTTAGAAATAATTATGCATTTTACTCTTTTCCTTTCATTTTCTTATGAAGTCTAGCTTAATCATAGATATAGCCTTGTAATAGATTTTAGGCAAATAATTTTTGAAAAGTAAAATAACTAGGATTTGAGTTTTTCCTCATGTCTAATGAGCTCCTTATATTTATCTTTTCGGCTTAATCAAATTAGTTGGTGATTTTTCTTCCTTCTTGAATCACTTTCTTCTATTCATAACAGTAGTTACCTTTATTGTGGTTATTATTTATACTCAGGGCTTGTTTGGGAGTGTGGTAGAGGTTACTTTGCAAAGTATTTTTTGCTTGGAAATGAATCAAAATGATATTTTATTTATTTTTTAAAATTTATTTTTGACATCAGCTTATCAAAATGATCCAAAATTACAAAAAATTAATTTGAAGCTAAGAAAAATAAAAACAATTCAAAAGTATGGTTGGATCGCAATGTTAGACGGGGCCTAATACCAATGTAGTTAAGCCTGCTTGTTTGATTACCATTGTCATACCACTAATACCATTACTATATAATTATTATTTAATACTCAAAGTTTTAATAATTTTGTAGGCTAGTCATTTAAAATTTTAAAATTATGTTAGTTTCTTGACTAGATTAATTGACTGTTTTTTTTATGTTTTCAAAATTAATTGCTTTTTCAAAATGCTCTTTTGATTTTATTTGTGATATGGGATATTGAAAATTTGACTAGAAAAGAAGGGTGTTTTGAACACAATTAAATTATTCAAAATACTAATATAGTATTTGGTTACTGTCTTGGAACATAACATATGAAGAGTGAGGAGCCATAAGAGACAATGCAAAAAAAAAAAAAGACAGACATAATTATGTTTGGTTATAGTGGACAAAACAAAATAACATATGAAAAAGTCTAATTTACTCTTAATATGAATTGCTATCAACTTACATATTTAAAAATAATTAGATATTTTTTACTTTAATTTATATTGAGTGTTAAAGTTATTAATATTATAATAACCCTATTTATAAAACCCAAATTCATATGGTAGGTCAACTTGGAACTTGAACCGGTCCGTGTTTAAGAAAAAATAGAGGAAGGATTGACTTGACCTAATCCGATTAAAAACCCGAGATAAAACACGAGTCAAAAACCCGTTGACTATTTTAAAAAAAAATATTTTTGGTCGAAACAAGGTTACTATAATTCTTTTCTTTTAAAAAATATTTGGATCAACATTGGTTAACCCTCTAAACTTGAGACTCGAGCATTACCTTGGGTTGATTCCCAGATAGAAGTTTAAAAACTATAATAATAATTATTTTTATCCATATGTTGACTCGAGTTAACTCTAGTTGACCCTCCTAACTCGTGACTTGAGCCTTACCATGAGTCGACCTCTGAGTTGGATTTTAAATTTATGATAATAATAACTTTTATCATTACATTGATGTTTCTGACTCGTGACCTAGGCCTTACTCCTAGTCAAGTTTTAAAACTAAAATAATAACCATTTTTATTCTTATATTGACTCAGGTTAACATGGGATAACCCTTTCAACCCATGAGACGAGCCTTATCCTGGGTCGAACCTCGTATTAAAATTATCATAATAACCATTTTTATTCTTATATTGACACGAGTCAATCCAAGTTAACCCTTTCGATCCATGACATGGGCGATGCCTTGGGTTAAGACCCTGAGTCAAATAAAAAAATTATGATAATAACCAATTTTATCCTTATGTTAACCCAAGTCAAAGGGGGTCAACACTCAACTCAAAACGTGACTCAAGCCTTTCTCTAAGTCTACCTTCGAGTCAGGTTTTAAGATTATGATAACAACTACTTTTATTCTTTTGTTGACTAGGTTTACCCTCTTGACCCATGAGTTGGACCTTGTCGTGGATTGACCCCTAAATTGAGTTTTAAAAATTATGATAATAACCATTTTTATCCTTGCATATCTTAGTTGGATAATTTTGGAATTAAGAATTTTTTACAATGATATTTTAGGAATAAAAAATAAAAAATAATATCTTTAAGAACATGTCCCCTCTGTATTTTCTGTTTTGAAAGTACAAAAATTTCCTCCAAATTTTACCAATGAAAAATTTATTTTTATATCCATATCTATGTTTTTTCAACCAAACACATTTATGTTTTCAATATCTTAGTCCCTTCTGTCTCGGGATAGTAACCAAACACTACCTAACAAACAACTAAATTAAAAACATATAAGAATACCAAAATTCCATATGGAGTTAAACTAAAGGAATTAACTAATTATTTTGTTTAGCATTCATAGGTACTAAACTAGATCAATGACTTGTGCTACGTTGCAGGTGAAATCAATTTTTTTAGCATTACAAAAAAATACCAAAGCATTGCTAACATGTTTGTTTTCTACCAAGAACTTTTTTGTATCATAAATTCAAAATTTGATGCACAATGAACAATATCTTTCTTTTTTTTTTAATATTGAGATAGTGATAGTTGTTTTTTCTAAATACTTAGATGACAACATATTAGATCGACCTATGTTAACCTCGGATAACCAAATTTGCAACTCAAGTCATGAGACCGTGATAATCGCATAGAAAAAAAAAATCATGAAGCTCAATTCTCAATCACTAAAATGTTGAAGGATGAAATTGAAAAAAAAATATTTAATTTTAAAAAAGGATAAAAACTTACCCGAGTCCACTTGAATTAACCTCCCATTGTCATGAGAATGTGATAACCTGATGGGGAGCAAATTGAAAAATATTATGAAACCTTATTCTTTACCAATCCAATGTTAAAGAATAAAATTAAAAATAAAATCAATTTTAAAAAGGAAAAGAAATCTAGTTGACCAAGATAAGACTGTCATATCTGTGACCATAGTCAGCATATCACAGATTATTAGGCTAAGATAAATTCATAGAAAAAAAATCATGAATCTCAATGCTCAACTAACTAAATGCTGAAAGATGAATTTGAAAAAGAATCAAATAACAAAAAGTACAAAAACAATCGAGTCAACCTAAGCTAACTTGCTAAGCCTGCGACCCGAGTTATAATACTAAGATAAAGTAATGAAAAGCAAACAAAAAAAATTAAAAAACTCAATTCTCAGTCAAACTAATGTTAATGGATGATAATGAGGAAAAAAAACTAAATCTAATGATTGAGGACCAAAACTGACATCAAAAAATAAATGATAGACCACTTTTCAATCCTGGAGAGAATCAAACATGAAAATCAAGGGAATGAGAAAAAAGAAAGAAGATTAGGTCACTAAAGCCAAACCAAACTTCCTCCACGTACACGTAATGTCGTGGAAGGAGGAGGAAGTCAAGACGAATCTAACGAAATTGTAGAATGCCGACAATGGAGTTTAGATGCTGATAATAGAGGTTAGAGGTTGTCACACGCATCGTCCAAGTGTGACGACCCTTCTCACACATAACGGTGTTCAAAAAAATTAATCAACCGTGAAAACCAAAAAAACTTAAGAAAAATTAACTGAAAAAACCAAATCGAGATGAAAAACTGATTAAACCGATTTTTAAAACCATATATTCTAACAGGTCTAGTTCGATTTTGGTTTTATAACTCAAATTGACAAACTGAACCGGACCAACAAAAAAAATCCTAAAAAGTCATCATCTATATAAAAGGTTTATAAATAGTTAATTAACCTAACCCTAACATAACCCCCCTCTCCCCACCCTCATAAAAAGCTGTTGTCTGTGCAAACTGCATACCACCTCTCCACCTCAAAACTCATTCTTCTTTTCCCTTTCAAGTTTTCAACTGCTCTGCATTCTGCGTATGTGCTTTTGCATTCTCTTCTCTCTTTACTTCTAGCCAAGCACAAACCCATATCTCCATCTCTCTAGCTTCTCTTCTCTCTTTACTTATGTGCAAGCCGTCACGATCCTTCTTTATTCTTGCAAGTTGCAGTAGAAAGAGATGACTCCTTCATTAAAGAACAGACGACAAGGTAAATTTTATCCTTATGGCTTCTTTAATCAGATATCTTCACTAATCTTGTCCTTACAGGATATAATAGATAATCAAGGCCCTCTTCTTTCAACTCCAGTTGCTTTTTTTCTTTGACTTCAAGCCCACTTGCCTTCAAATCCAGATCTACAGCAGGCAGGATAGAGTTTAGTTCTGCTTTTTAGATTTTGCTTATTTGCTCCTAAATAATGTTTCAAACTCTTCTAAGGCTATTTGATTTGAAAATTTTTCTTATTTGCATGCTTTCATAAGTATGTGTGTCAGTGTGTGTTCTTCTAGGTTACAAAACAATTCTGATATAAATGTATCATAGGTTACAAGGTTGGCTGCAATGTGAAAACATGGTTGTCGGGCAAGAATGTTAGCTTCATAATAGATTCAAGTTTGCTGTTGATTTTGTTAGTTTCATGAGTTATTGAATTTTTAGATATTGATTGCTCTGTTTAGAGAGAAAGGAAAGCACTCTATACAAATAGTTACAAATCATTGAGCCCTCTATTTGTTGGATTAAGTTTCCCGGTTTTATGATAAAAACCAAATTTAACCAGACCGAACCGATTCAGTTTGAACTAGCTTTCGCTCCGATCCGGTTAGTATTTTTTAAAATCAATATAACTCGGTTCAATTGATTTTATTAGTCAAAAACCGAATCTTGAACACCCCCTACTCACACATGCTAACCATTTCTTCCTTTTCATTCAATTTGGTTCCTAAACAATAATTTCATACTCAAATTTGGTCTCTAAATCTTTAATTATCTAACCAAATCAAGCATCAATCAAGTGCTGAATTTTTTCTTGAACACCTTGAAAATCCAATATGAAATCAATTAAAGCCAACTTCTCAATATAAAAAAATAAAATGAAAAAAAAAAAGTTGAGTGAAAGTGACATCATTATTACAATCTACTCTAATTATGTGAGTGTACAGTGCTTTAGCTAAACGTTCTAGTTGCTTTTAATTAATTAATTTAATAAGAGTTTCCTAGACAAGCACTTTATTTACAGAGGGCCACCATGATATCAAGAGGACCTCCATCTTGCTTGGGCCTTCGGCTTCTGAGGGCCGAGCTGAACAACTGTTGTAATTCATTTATTGGGCCTAAAATAATGAGATATTTTGATAACAAGGCTGCCAAACGTCAACTCAAATAATGGCATGAACAGATTCTGCACAGTGGACAAACATTACTTGAGCAAGTATTTCGCATCCTCCGGTGTTTTCAAGTTTCAGCGGATTTGATTTAAGATGAATTTTATTTGAAAATATATTAATTTTTTTATTTTTAAAAAATTATTTTTGATATTAATATTTAAAAATAAAAAAAAATTAATTTTAAATAAAAAAAATTATAAATTTTTAGAAAATATAATTTCAACTGGTTTCCGAACACCGCGGCTTATGCCTGGCTCGTTAATTAATTTCTTACAGCAGCTTTTTATATGATTATTGCAAGATTGTTTTTACCATGAGACCGCATCATTCGAGCAGCAGGCCTGTTTGGTATGATAGCATGGCCTTGCCTTTGAAAGATTTAATTTTCTTTAATAGTTTAAAAAAATTAAAAAATATTATTCTAATATATTTCTAAATAAAAAAAACTACACAATAAAAAAAACCAGTAAAGTAAATAGATTGGTCTGATGATTTCCGATACTGCAAACGCTAGGTGAGGTCTGATGTGCATGCACCAGTGGCATCAAATCAATCAAAATCACCGAGAACAAGCTGTGAAGTG
>Ga0325414_1007049_pt1 | contig 11932 bp, 10 predicted proteins | sample PopdelMetagenome_8_FD_206183 | JGI IMG/M metagenome (GOLD analysis project Ga0325414, IMG submission 206183) | Populus deltoides microbial communities from Bellville, Georgia, United States - Leaf-PdKOR-R3 | ecosystem: Host-associated > Plants > Phyllosphere > Phylloplane/Leaf | place: USA... | reverse complement strand
TTTTTTATTTTCATTTTTTTTTGTAATGTAAGTTAAAAATAGAAGAATAATATATTTATATATGAATAATAATGGATTCTGAAAAGAACAACGTACAGTCTTCATTTGTGTGTGTATTTAGGGTTGTATATAATAATAATAATAATAAAATATACTAAACATGATAAATAAATTATATATATATATATATATACAATGAGTAATCCATATACAAAACATCCTTTCCATAATAATATGATCATTATCTTATTGTGTAATCCAGGTTTATAATTAAGCATTACAATGAATGAAAATATTCTCAATAGCATATTGTAATTACAAAGTACTTGACATCTGTACAGCAAATCTTAAATTCGAATCAGGGCGTATATCTTTTATAAAAATCTGAAATAACCGGGGTTTTACTCGCCCACCTAAATTCATAAAATATACTTTTCGGAGGGGTGGAGTTTTCTCGAATAAAAAAAAAAGTGAATGAAAAACATACTTGGGCATTGATATATATATATATATATATATATATATATATATATATATTGAAAGTTACTGTCGTGGGAAAATTACAATTAATTAATTATGAATATACAATACAAATCATGCGAAATATTGTTCCATTGTCTAGAAAATACATAACGAGCTAGATAGAAAGTGAAACCTTGGGAGATCATATACGTATGGAATCATGGATATCGTAAGGATTTGTAATGATGAGATCTAGTGCCCTAAAATGTCAAATTCATGACTTTACTCTCAAGCTATACGTTTTAAAAGTAACTCTTGAAGAGAAAGAATTCCACTCCCATCAAGTAAAATAATAATGGGACTCATCCATGATCCATGTGCAAAAGCTTTAATCGGCCTTTTCTTTTCTTTAAGTATGGTTTTCCCAGTTTGAATTTTATTATTTCTGTTTTTTAATTAAATTAAATATAAAGTAATAGTAAATTTATACAAATTTCAAGTATAATTATTTTTTATTTAATAGAATATATTAAACGATAATAATATCAAATCATTCATTGAATTTTACATGTTGGTTTAAAGTTTTGAGAGGAGATAATTACTTAATATGCAGTGGTTTTAAACCTGGTCTGGTAATTAATTCAGTTCAAGACTCGGATTAACTTTAATTTTTTTATAAATTAAAATGACGTTGTTTTGATTAAAAAAAAATCAATAAGTTACAAGTGGGTTTTTGACCATATCTTACCCGGTCAATCGGGTTACCAGATCAGCAAGGTTTCTAACTATCCTTATTTTTTTATAAACCTGACCTGGTTCCAATCCTGGATCAACCCATCAGGCCAGGTTTTAAAACTATGTTAACATGTACTAAGTATAGTTATATTGAATCCATTTTATCTTTTTTATTTTTTATTAAAATTCATCAAGGTATAAAAAAATATTTTCAAAAAAATATTTTTACAAAACTTAAACTAAAAACATATAAAATGCAAATAAAAAAAATTGAAACAGCCTTATAAAATCTAGAACAATGTTTTTAAACCCGGCCCGATGATCAACCTGGCCCAAGGCCCGGATCATGGGTTTTGACCGGGTCACCAGATCAACCTTATTTTTTTATAAATCAAAACGACGTTATTTTAGTAAAAAAAAAAAAATAGTTAACAGATTGCAACTGGATTTTTAACCGGATCTTGTCGAGTCAGCCGAATTTTCAATTACCCTTATTTTTTCATAAACTTGGCCCAGTTCCAGTTCTGGGTTAGTCGGGTCTCAGGTCAACCCGCCAGACCGGACTGGGTTTTAAAACTATTATCTAAAAAACAAAAAGTATATCCATAAAGCCTGGTAATAAAAATATGTCCACGGCAGATGAATATATTTTGAAGAACACGAATCTTTTAAGTTTTTCGTTAATTGTTTTTTGTGTGTACACACCTAGCACGTATATATATGGGTTATTTCCATTTTCTATGTGTTCTTAGAATATTTTCCACGTTCTTCCTACTTTAATGGGTTAAATTACTATTTTTTTTTTAATTAAAACTTCATTTTTCGAAGTAAAAGAACACATTATCCCTTTTTCTTTTATTCTTTATCATATAAAATATGTTGCATTATTACAAACACAAAAATAAAGTGATTTTATAAATTACTTGAGGGGCAACTAGATCATTCATGTAACTCCATTAGTCACTTGTCACATCATGAAAAGGAAATTAGATATATATATATATATATATCATCCATTACTTGTCGCTTTAGTCATTAAGATTAACGTGGATCACATATACATGGTAAGTCGATCATCTACATGACATCATTCATCAAATCATTTTATTCTACAATATATTTATTATATTTATAAGGATTTCATAAGACTAATTGTTTGTATGAATATAATGACTTAATAGCGTTTATCCAAGAATAATAAAATAATATCATTTTCAGGGTTGAGCGGATGGTCGAAAAAGCCCGTTAATTGACTTCAAAATCTGATTTTTCCGGGTGGGTCGGGTCAATTTCTTTACCCATAATTACTTCATATTTTTTTCCTGACGGTCAACGATTAAAGGTGAAGCTATAGTCACAAGCAACATTGACTTTTAATAGCAGGCAAAACGACACCGTCTATCTTCTTCCTGAGCACTATTAAACATCCGAGTTATGCGCGTGAAAACAAAGGGGGAAGCAAAACGCAGCATCTATAATTCCATACCACGCAAGTCAGTAATTGTTAACGTAAACAAACGAAGAGGTGAATTGATCGTCTGGTGAGACCTCTCCAGTTTGTACGGTCGCTTCCTCGATATCTTTTTTTTAGCGCAAATAAATTGCAAATATTCGGATCTTTGGATCTGTAAAAAATGGGCGACGGGATTTTTGGCCCAACCATGGATCTGATGCGATCGGAGCCGATGCAATTAGTGCAACTTATCATTCCTATCGAATCAGCTTATCGCACCATTTCTTATCTCGGTGACCTCGGCCTCTTCCAATTCAATGATGTAAGCTTTTGAGATTTTCTGTTGTTTGATTCCTCTGTTTACCAAACCCTAATTATCTTGATGATTCTGTTAGCATTTGTTTTAGTTAATGATTTGCGCAATGTGATTTCGTTGATTTCAGTTAGGATAGACTTCGATTGGACTTGTTTTGATTTCAATAATTTCAGCATTGCGTGTTTACAGTTACGAAATTGAACTAGAAGAACTTGAGTTTCTGTTTCGTTTTTTTGTTCTTACGTTTCAGATTTAATATATTGATGGTGTGTTTTTACTGTTTTATCCAGCTTAATGCGGAAAAGAGCCCGTTCCAACGGACGTATGCTGCTCAGGTTTGGTTTTGATGTTGTAGAGATAAATTCTGTGGTGGAAAATGTTGGTTGTTATTTGTTAGGCATTGAACTTTCCTTTCACTGTGTAGATTAAAAGATGCGCAGAAATGGCTCGCAAGCTACGTTTCTTCAAGGAGCAAATGAAAAAGGCTGGGTTGTCACCGACAAAATCTTTAAGAAGTAGTGATGTTGATCTGGATCGTTTGGAGGTATTATTGTAGATTTTTAGTTTTTTGGACTATGCTTTCTTGGAATTAGAACTTGTTGAGATGTATTGAGGCAAAGTTTTGTTTCGTTTTGGCATGAGTAGGTGGCGCTTGGAGAACTGGAATCGGAGCTGATAGAGATAAATTCGAATAATGAAATGCTACAGCATACTTACAATGAACTATCAGAATATAAGCTTGTCTTGCAGAAGGTATGGCTTCTTTTGCATCCGAAGCCTTTGGTGTGATGATGAGACCTATAATTCTTGTCGATCTTTGTATAGCCCTGTAGTGCTTGAGATGATGATCTTTCTCCCACACACATCTGCACACACCACACATTATTTCTACGCGTAGATGAACCAGCTATTGGCCTCTTCTATGAGGAGAAACTATAGTAACAAATGCTTTCACATTTTACTATGAATGTACTCAAACCTGGAATTTTGAATATTATATAAATTAGGATTGTGTGATTTACTTTGAAAGTCCACTGGAGCTCTGAAATGGGTTGTGTATTTTTTGTATCTCATGTCAGGCTGGTGAACTTTTTCACTCTGCTCAAAGCAGTGTTGCAGCTCAGCAGAGTGAACTTGAAGCATATAACACTGCTGAAGCATCCATTGACAGTGCATTGTTGCTGGAGCAAGTACTGATTTTGGTTTTTTCTGTTCTTTATCATAGCAGCTGAAAGTTTGTCATTTTCTGCAAACTGATGCTTAAAAATCAACATTGTTTAGGAAATGACAATGGATCCATCAAAGCAAGTTAAGCTGGGGTATATCAGTGGTCTTGTTGCAAGAGAAAAGGCAATGGCTTTTGAAAGGATTTTGTTTCGAGCAACTAGGGGCAATGTCTTTTTGAAGCAATCCGTGCTTGAAAATGCTGTTGTTGATCCCGTGTCAGGGGACAAGGTTAATTCCTGCATTTGTTTGTTCTTCATTTCAAGAATTGGATATACAGACCTTATTTTGAGAAACTCATGATGTATCAATTTACAGGTTGAAAAAAATGTATTCATTGTCTTCTATTCTGGTGAAAGAGCAAAGAACAAGATTCTTAAACTCTGTGAAGGTTTTGGAGCAAATCGCTACCCATTTATGGAGGACCTAAACAAACAGTTTCAGATAATTTCTCAGGTACAAACTATGATTGCTCATGTGTCTTAACTCTGATTCTTGTGGATTAGAAGCCTGGCACGCTGAAAATTAATTACTTGGTCAATTTGAGAGAGCAAATGATTATTTCTATGTTTCTTCTTGAGGATTCTGATTATTATTCTCTCTGTTTCATCTTTTTTTACTATCTGCTCATTAACTTGATTACACATAAGGATTGTGAATTGCTTTTTCTTTCTTTCCTTTTCTTTCTGGCTTTTTGGGCACTTTACTGTCATTTGGTCTATGCAAACATAAAGCATACTCTTATTACTCAAAAGAAAAGGGATTTCACTCCCTGTCAACTGGCAGTTAATCATTGGGACAGTAGATCCAAGCACAGCATGTCGAGGTTGAAACTACATGCCTCAAGGTTCATAAGAATTTAATATGCCATCACTTTATGTCCATAGACATGAATTTGTTAGTGTATGGTAGTGTGATCTTATGTGTGTTATTATATAGTAATATAAATAAACGAGTAACAGTTTCAGGGGGGAAACTGAAAAAAAAAGTTAAATCAAAGTTTATAAGAGACATGCTTTTCGCTTGATGCTTTGGATAGCGAGAAGTTCAATGAACTGGACAATACCCTTAATAATAAAGCAGCAGAGCATCATTATCTGAAGATAAATCTAAATCCCTAGCTAAAACTAGTTTTAGTGTGGAAGCAGGTGAAGCTGAATAATTGCACTAAAGTCCTAATTCGTTTACAAATAATGTTTACCTGGTAGCAAACTGAAGATTTAAAAAGAGAGTGCCTTATTCCCATTTTTGAAATTAACCTTGAGTTTTTCTTTAGTACTTTGTCATAGTTCCACTAGCATCTCTGTCCAATTTTCTAGAATCAAGTTCACACTCCAGGATGTAAAATTTGTAAATTCACTGATTTCTAGGTTTCTGGAAGACTTGCTGAGCTTAAAACTACTATAGATGCTGGGTTGGCGCACTGGAGCAATTTGTTACAAACCATTGGCTTTGAGTTTGAGCAGTGGAATTTTCTGGTTTGTTTGGGTCATTTTACTTCATCCTTTGGATCATTGCTGGGAATAATAAAAGTTGAGTTAAGCTGAGTTGAATCTTTTTTGTCAACTAAATTTGTCGCTTTTAACTTGTACAGGTGAAGAAGGAAAAATCTATTTACCACACTTTAAATATGCTCAACATGGATGTGACAAAGAAGTGTCTTGTTGCTGAAGGTTGGTGCCCAGTTTTTGCAACAGATCAGGTTTGTGGTGTTAACTTGAATTGCTTGGGGCTTGGTTAAATCTCGCATGAACCGTAACTATTAAACCATTTCATGGTTGTTTCTCTACAGATACAAAATGGACTACGGCGAGCGACTTTAGACAGCAGCTCACAAATTGGAGCCATATTCCATGTTTTGCAGACAAAGGATTCACCCCCTACCTATTTCCGAACAAACAAATTTACTTCTGCTTTTCAAGAAATTGTAGATGCATATGGGTGAGTTACTTGTGTTTCAGACAATACAAGGGGTCTTTAATTTTATAAAGTAATTTTTGGCAGGTTAATTGATTATCAGGGCTCTATCATAACTGCAGAAGTTTTCTGATGCCTTTAAGATAGGAATGTTAATGCCAGAACGTGACCACTCTGTCAGCATTGACAGAACTAACAGTTTCTCTAATAATTGATTGTTTGTTCCTTGTTCTCTTTGAGCACAGAAATTATGGTAGTTGAGAGACAGAAAACTAGTCCATTGTTGTTGTTAGTATGGTCCATCTTATCATGTAAAGTTAGTTTGTGACCAAAGCTTATTTAGTTGATATTATATATTTTTGCATTATGTCCGTCCCACTAATTCAATACTGTTCACTTTATCTGCATAAACAATCTAGGGGTGGTTCTCTTTGTCAATACACTAAGCAGAATGAGCGAATACAGTTGACTAGAACATTTCTCCCACTCCATGACTTGTAATCATGCATCATTCTATTTGACCAGTTCGCTGTTACAAAGATGAAATAGAGGTGTTAACTGACAATTTTTTCAGGGTTGCCAAGTACCAGGAAGCAAATCCTAGTGTATACACAATTGTCACATTTCCCTTCCTTTTTGCTGTTATGTTTGGTGATTGGGGCCATGGTATTTGCTTGCTGTTGGCAACATTATATTTTATTTTCAGGGAAAAGAAACTTTCCAGTCAGGTAATTGTGATACAGCTCGTGTCTTAGCTAGCTCTTCCTATCAATTGTCGCATACTTTAGCTTACTTGCTTTTGTAAACAACAGAAGCTTGGAGACATTATGGAAATGGCTTTCAGTGGCCGTTATGTGATAATGATGATGGCAATTTTTTCAATCTACACGGGGTTGATATACAATGAATTCTTTTCGGTTCCATTTGAGCTGTTCGGGCCGTCAGCCTATGGGTGTCATGACCAGTCTTGCGGGTATTAACCAGTACAAATTTACTCGTATGCATGTGTGGTTCAACTTTCCCCGTAAATTATCCATGCTCTCTTTGCATTGTAGGGATGCTTCTACTGCTGGTCTAGTCAAGGCTGGCGCCACTTATCCATTTGGTTTGGATCCTAAATGGCATGGTACCCGGAGCGAGTTACCTTTTCTTAACTCAATGAAGATGAAGATGTCAATTTTATTTGGAGTGGCCCAGATGAATCTTGGTATCATAATAAGTTACTTCAATGCAAAGTTCTTTGGAGATAACATAAATATCTGGTGAGCTATACTCGATTCCTGTCCTTACGGGAATAATCAGCATAATGATGATTTTAAGTTAATGGCCATTCCTGAACATCCAGCTCTCTTTTTGAGAGAATTTGATCTTATAAACATGAATGTCCTTGTTTGTTGGAGTGGAGAGATGGGGCCTCGGGGGCATGTAGATATAGATTCTTTGCTTTTCATTGCTTGTATCTTTTTTTGCCCCCTTATTTCCATCTTCGGATTTGACTGGAAACTGTTGCATTGTTTTAGGTATCAATTTGTGCCCCAGATGATTTTCTTAAACAGCTTGTTTGGTTACCTTTCGCTCCTCATAATAGTGAAATGGTGCACTGGTTCACAAGCTGATCTATACCATGTGATGATATACATGTTTCTAAGTCCCACTGATGATTTGGATGACAATCAGCTTTTTTTCGGCCAGAAATTTTTTCAGGTATTATCTCTTTTATAGTGATTGTGTGGAAATTTCCCCTTATGGCTCCAGGAAAACAGACTAGCTAACATGTCCCGTGTTTCACCACTAGATCTTGTTGCTACTATCAGCCCTTGCTGCTGTCCCATGGATGTTGTTTCCAAAGCCTTTTCTATTGAAGAAACAACATGAGGAAGTATGCTTGATCTTTTTCAAATGCATTTGTTGCTATAACTCTTTTGTAAAAAATATCGTTAACTCTATTTTCCCTAAATGCCTTGTTCAGAGGTTCCAAGGTCAATCATATGCACGGCTGGACAGCAGTGATTACTCTCCTGAAATCGAGCCGCATTCTGTTTCACATAACCATGAGGAATTCGAGTTCAGCGAGGTGTTTGTTCACCAACTTATACATACCATAGAGTTTGTGCTTGGAGCAGTGTCGAATACGGCTTCATATTTACGTTTATGGGCCCTCAGGTTGGTTCTTCTAGTAATTACTTGATATTTATATTTTCAAGCTAAATTTTCACCCTTCTTTGAATTCTTGTTTGTGATTGCTCATTAGAATATAGTTCATTTCTCCGTTTCCTGTCTAAAAGCAGAGGAAAATTAATTTGATTGTTAAGATCTTATGTCAATATGCCTTCCTGACACATCTCTCTCGTTTAAAGTACTTTTATGCATTCTAGTACAGGAAGTGGTAAAATGAAATGGTTGAATAATTGAAAAATGAGATTATTCAGGAATACACATTGAATGCTAAGATTACGCATTGAATTTCTGGTAGTAGATCCAACTGTTTAATTTGAGTGAATTATTTGGTGATTTTTCAGTCTGGCCCATTCAGAGCTAGCAAGTGTATTCTATGACAAGGTTCTTCTTCTATCCTGGGGGTGAGTTCTCATGTCCATGTTTTGGCTTGTGATGAAAGCAACTTGACGTCACAAATTTGATCAAGCAATGTAATGAATCATCTGTGAATGACTGCAGGTACAACAGCATCTTAGCTCGCAGTATTGGCTTGATTGTATTTATATTTGCAACTGTTGGTGTCCTACTAGTGATGGAGACCCTTAGTGCGTTCCTACATGCCTTGAGGCTTCATTGGGTAGAGTTTCAAAACAAATTTTACGTGGGAGATGGATACAAATTCTATCCATTTTCATTTGCTTCGCTTGGTGAAGACGATGAATGAGATACGTTAACTGAATAGAATAGTCACAGACTTAGATAGGAAATAGGATTTATCATACATTGATGAAAGCATAGCAAACTTGCAATCCTGTTAAACATGATCAAGGAGCTCGAGAAAGCTAACTGAGGAAGTGCGTTTCCGAGTTCGGAACAACCTGCTCATGAGGAACAACCAATTTCGCAGTGTTCATGATTATTGAATCAAGCCTTGCTGGTGTGGCTGCCTATTCCCTGCGCGTGGATTGTCGAGATTGACCTTGATCAAGAGCAACTATAAAGGAAACTTGTTGTATGATGCTTCTAGAATTTTGCCAGCCAGTTAGCAAATAAGAAGCTTATCCGAAACTCAGTCATTGTACAAGCTTCAAGAATTTTTGCCAGTTAGAATTCATGGTGTGTTGGCTGTATTCTTCGTCGGTGATTGTTAGGGGTACTGTTGTGCGATATTGTCTAGTGAGGAGAAGAAAGTAATCAGTGTTGAAAATAGACATTGAACTCTCGTTGTAGATGAGGAGTTGGGAATATTACACGAGGTTTCTTAAATTGTTGAGAAAAATTTTCCGAAACACAGAAAAATAAATGAGAAGAAGAAAAAAGACAAGCTGACATGTTGTGCTGGCTACATGATGTTCTTAAAAAGCAATAAATACATTATTAATGAGATTGAGCAATGCATAAACCCTTAGTCTTATACAGAGAATTCTGGCATAAAATGATTTTAAGTACTGACATCACCTGTATCATGATAACTTTTGCCAGAGATTCGTTGGATCTTACACTACGCTAGATATACATATAGACGAGCTTAATATATATAGACGAGCGCGAGCACCATCTAAGAATTTAGTGCTTCAATACGCCAAGGGCACAACAATCTACTGAGCTGCAGTGTGAATTGCAGCAACAGTTGAAACCATGGAATCTACACCACAGATATTGCGACCCCTGCAGATTTTGTAATAGCCATTCTCTCCCCAATTCTGTCCCCATGAATTCTTGATAATCCAGAAGGGCTTTTCCTTAAACCGGATAGGAGCATAACCAGCGGATCCATACCCCACCAGTAGCACCCCGTGATCCTGACGCTTCGAGCAAATGTATGGGCATGAAACTCCACCCACATATGTCTGCATAAAAGCTGCATTGATCGCCACTGCACCATGGAAAGTAGAAGGAAAAACCCTTACAATTAGTGTCCAGTAAGAGTACGCAAAATAGAAAATCTCAACCGAAGGGGTTGATGAGAATACAGATACCAATGCCTGCGCCCAGAGGTAGCTAAAATACCTGAGAGTGGACCATGCTTCACCAGATTCGCAGCAATTTGATCTTCATCGATTGAAACAACACTGAAGTTAGATACGGATGCTACAACTTTGCTCTTGTCAAATTTGCAAGTGCCACCGTCAGTTCCAGTGTAAGGATAGTCTTCCTCACGTTCAAGTCCACCAGCCTTGAGTGCGTACTCAAAGGCATTATTCATCAGCCCACCGTCGCAGCCAGAGTCACAGGCACCATATTCTTCTGGATCACACTGCAAGAAATTAGAAATACAGCAGGGCATCGAAATTAGAAATCATGACCCCAGTAACTAAATCTTCATGTCTCCTTCGTAAGCTAAAAAAATCCACTTTCATGTAACAAAATTGAAATCCTCGGTGTCTTTCATGGAAATCGAAGAAAGACAGGATCAAAAGCGTGGAAATAAAGAAGTCAAACCTCATGGTCGCAGTCCACAAGCTGCTGCTCACTCAAGCTCGCAAGCTCTCCTGTGGCTAAATAATGAGCTCCTTCTAACGCCCCGGTAGCACTAAACGACCAGCACGATCCGCACGATCCCTACAAAAAAAAACCCAACATGATAATACAGACACCATGGAAAAACCCGAAAGACAGAAAAGCTGGTCTGAGGATACTTCGCATCTACAACAAGAGGGAAAAAAGAAAATGGATATTTAAAAACCTGGTCTTTGACTTCTGTAACGGCACCGTGATCGCGCCAGTCATAATCAGTAGGTAGATCAGTAGTAGGAAGGATCGGCGCCTTGTTAGCGTCCGTAGGCAACCGTAGCCGCCGCTTCAATCCAAGGAACTGGCGGCGGAATTCTTTCGGTGTCAGGTCAGAGAACTTGGTGACGCCGTGGGCGGCGGTGGGGTCTATCATCTGGTGTTTCTTGGCACGGCGAAGATTAGCTTTGAAAACACCAAATCGGTAATCATGTTCTTCTTGAGTCGCGTATGTTTTGCCGAATTTGGATTTGAAGGAAGTGAAATGATGCTCTGCGTTGAGGAGATCATCCTCGCCGTCTGATACGACTTGTATGATTAAAGGATCGTCGAGGTCGGTGGAAGATACTGTGGATGCAACTGCGGAGCATAGGAGTGTGAGAAGAAGGAGAGCGAGCAGAGAAAAGCGCTCCATTGTGTGGCCAGGAATGTCTGTGCAGTGGAAGGATAGATAGGAGATATTTGTAGGCGGGGTACCCCAGAAGATTGTGGTGGCTGCCATTGTGATTGCGACACGTGTAGTTTTGCAGGCAATTTTTATGAACTAGGGGACAAGAAAGGGAAGGTGGGAAATTTGACTTTAGGATTTTGTGAAGTGAAATGGAATATTTTTAAAGTTCATAAAAACTCGGCGAATCTGTCGTCTTAGAAATCAGTAAATTAATTGAGTTATTTTCAATATTTATAAAAGTTAATTTAGAATTAGTTAAAGTTCAAAAATGAATTATTTTGGTTAAAAAATGTTTAAAAAAATTGATTCCATTATGTTTTATTTTCAAAAATCAAAATAGAAAAAATAAGGTAAAAAAATCTTATTATAAATTAAAATAGATGTCAAAGATAATTCAAATTTTGTGAATTAAATTGAACTTAATTAATTTTTAAAAATATAAAACCAAACTAAACTGAATTATTCAAATTTATTCATTATTTTGTTC
>Ga0325414_1007046_pt1 | contig 11936 bp, 3 predicted proteins | sample PopdelMetagenome_8_FD_206183 | JGI IMG/M metagenome (GOLD analysis project Ga0325414, IMG submission 206183) | Populus deltoides microbial communities from Bellville, Georgia, United States - Leaf-PdKOR-R3 | ecosystem: Host-associated > Plants > Phyllosphere > Phylloplane/Leaf | place: USA... | reverse complement strand
TATGCACGCACCATTTATTTATCAATTCATTGTTCATTTAAAATTATTAAATCCCACATAATCTTATTCATAAATCTCAGTATGTATAAATTTTAAATACCGTTATCTCTACAATATATGCTCTTTATTTTTCCCTTTACAATTTTAACGTCGGTTCATGCCGGGAAGATGGAAAACCCAATAGAAAATTGTTTTCCTTTGGGAACTAAATCGATAAACGGCCGTGTTTATGGAGGCCATGATTGTTTTTTTCTTTCTTTTTGTTTCGTGTATAGATCTGGGCTGTTGGAATGCGGAGGTGTCAAAACTACAGTCTGAACCCATGGGCTTCCAAATGGGCCCATCCTTGCCCTAAAATGAACCGTAGCGGTGTGGTGTATCTTTGTGTCAATCAAATCTTTTTATCCTTTGTCTCAAATCTGACTATTAATTTTGAAGGTTTATAGAGTTTTAGTAAATGGATACAACTATAAAAGATAAATAAAATTACCTCCACTTCAAGTCGTAGAAGTTGCAGGAAGCCTCAGATTCTTATTACTTCATGTGTTTAAGGTAAGTGTACAGCTACATGATTCTACTATTCAAGAGATTTTTCTTTTTAAAAGATTAACGTAAATATTCGAGCTAGCGTGTATATTAGCTAATCCTATTATTCAAAAGAATTTTTTATGTAACCGCATTTCGCTTTCTTGATAAAAGACTACGAATTTTTCAAACTTTCTCGTTTATTTATCATTAAAACATAATTAATAAAAACATATTTTCTAATTAAAAAGATATAATTTTTTTTTCAGGAATTTTTTTATATTGGCTAGAATATACATTTTAAAATTTATAAAAAAAATTAAAAATATCATATTATTTTTTGATTATATCAAATTTGATTCTCAATCTTTTAAATCTTTTTTTATTTTTGTTCAATTATGTCCCTTAGAATTTGATTTAAATTAAATTTTTCTTATCAACCCTGGTCTTATTTTTTTATTGTTATTTTTTTTCTCTAATTGTTTTTTAATTGTATTTTTTTTAATTTATTAGATTTGGTCCCCATTCTTTTGATTGTTATTTATTTTATTTGAAATAATTTATTAAATTAATTTTTATTTCAATTTTATCATCTTTCAACTTTTTTATATGTCAAATTTGATCCTCGTTTTTTTTATTGCTATTCATTTTATTTAAAATAATTTATGAAATTATATTTTTTTCAATTTTACCTTCCTTTAACTTTTTTATCCTTCATTTTTTGGTCTTCATTATTTTGATTGTTATTTGTTTTATTTAAAATAATTTATAAAATTAAAAAAAATATTTAATTTCATCCTCTTTCAACTTTTTTATATGTCAGTTTTAATTCTTATTCTTTAAATAAACTTAAAAAAAAATTAATAAGTTATTTTTCAACTTATTTTTCATGACATAACCAAACAATGGAATGCGTTTTTAAATTCATTTTCCATAACACTATCAAATATCATAAAATAATATACTTTTTATGAATTTACTTTCCATAAAAACCACTTTCTAATTTAAAAAAAAAAAAAACTAATTTTCAGCCCTCATGTTCTCTGTAGGTTTATTCATTGCTTTAATCAACTCTTGAATTGTTTTCTTTAATTTAAACAGTGATTGGAACGGAGATGTTTGTTCTTTCAAAATTTAAGATTTTAGATTGGGCTTGCAAATTATGGGTAGCCCATCGGTTATCCATTATCCGTCAGTCCATCAAAATATCAGTGGCCAGCGCCTTACCCAATTTCAAGCCCAGGTCCACCCCAATCTTCAAGAGTTAATTTTTCAAGATTTACAGTATTTTTGGAAGGAGATTCAAACCTGGTTTTACCTATAAATGGAGGGGCGGGGGGAAGGAAACAGAAGAGGACAGAGCAAAAGGAATTAGGGAAAACTTTCAAGCTGAAAAACAAAAACTTAGCAAGTTTGAGAGTAGTAGAAGAGGAAAGGTTTAGTAGGGAAGGCATCAGGAGATCAGTACATCCTGATTTTCGAGGTATGATTCTAGTTTCACAGTTGCTATGTTATGACAACATCGCATGTTGATTGGCCTGAGGTTATAGCAGAAACATGGTGAAATTTCTTTGAATCCATATCCACGACACTGTTATTGTATTCTTAGCAATCAATACAAGTTTTTCACGTCTTGCTAGGTCTATGTAATGTATACTTTCTTTCTTAGATTTGGGTTTTTAAAAAGGTTGATTTCAATTTTATTTGTCTTGAAGTGTGAACATACGAAAAGAAAATTGGTTTTTTAACACAATTGTGTTTTAGCCCTAGTTGACTGAGTTGCTTAATTTTAAGGCTTAGTCAGAGCAATTCTGATGTTATTGTCGCCTAAAACCACCTGAAGTTGGTAAATGGGGTGTACACCTTTCATTTGAATCCAAAGTTGCTCAATTTGAAGGTTTGTAGCTTCACATTTATTCGTTTGAAATTGCCAACTCGATCATCCAAAACTATCAGAGCTAACTGGGTTGCCTAATTTTGAGGCCTCGTAGGAGTAATTCTGATGTCAACGTCATCTGAGCTCACCTGCAGTTGGTAGAGGGGATGCACATCTTTCATTTGAATCCAATATTACTCAATTTGAAGGTCTGTAACTTCACATTCATTCGTTTAAAGTGGCCACCTCGATCAGCCATGACTACCAAAAGCAGAGGCCAAATTGACCGAACGACATATCATTCACCTTCTCTTCTTTAAGTATTGAACGGCACGTTGTCTAGATAGGATTAGGGTTTTTAATTTGGGATTTAGTAAATTTCAATTAAGTGCTTGTTCTTCCAATTGTGGCACAAACACAATTGCCTCTAAACTTTTAATTTCTTGCAATTTCACCCCCGTTAAACTCAATTGTCATTCTCTAAGTTGGCCGCCTTTTTTATTTTGATCATTGGTTCTGAATTTATGCATTTTAACCCTCAATTGATCAAAAAAAACTTTCAATTTCTTTAATTTAGCCTCTGAATTGGTCAATTTCAGCCCCTACATCCACACACCTTTTTCAGTTTGGTCCTTAATTTTTGATCTCTTCAATCAAGTCCTAATTGTCCATCAAACTTCAATATTATGCAATTAAGCCTTTAATTTGATCAAATTAACTCTTAAAAAATAGAATTTGACTCCTAGACTTTAATTTCTTTCTATTAAAGCCTAAATTGACTTTAAAAATCAATGTTTCTTGCAATTAAGCCCTTGATAAATTCAATTAAACATTGGAAAATTCTAATTGAGTCCTTAAACATTAAATTTTGAATTTCTCTCCTCAAATTAAATTTTCTTTGCCAATAGGATCTTCATCAGTAAAAAAATACTCTATTAAATTTTTAAATCTTGTATATTTGATCTTCCTCAACCAATCTTCAATGATTTTCTAGACGTTTTGGTAAACTCTTCTTACTTATATATTTTTTTATTCTCTTCCAACTTTTTTCTGATTTTTTTTTTTGTATTTACTCTATCCCTTTTTTATGTTTTTGTTTATGTGGGACCTCAGAAAAAATAGATAACAACAAAACTCATTATCACTTTATAAATAGACCACTATTATAGCACAACATATCATTAACAATTTAAAATAAAACCAGCAATACAACTTACCTTACGTAGAATACTTTAGGGGTAATAGCACATTTCTTTTAACATAAATAATCCCTTAAAAAGTAGATAACATTTTCTTCTTTAATTTTAGGTTGTTGCAATGTGAGGTTGCGATAACTATGAATAAAAAGGTTGAATAGTCTTCTTCCCCTAAAACAATTTATTTTTAAAGGAAAACATTTCGTTTTTAAGATAAAAAACTATCATGTTTTTATTCTTTTTTATGGCGGGTAATTAAGAAAATTTTGTTCTTTTTACGGCATATAATTAAGGAAAAATGACAGTGATTAATTCTACATCATTTTTTGTTCCAAGAATCAGTATAAATATGGGTTGAGTTGGAGTTTTCTCTTCAACCAACAATAACTCATTTGTCTTTTTTTTTTCTACTAGTCTTCTTAACTTCTTTTGTCTTTTCCCCTCTATTTTATAGTTTAAATTCAGGTCCTACATAGAGAGATATTGAGTTTCTAATTTCTTTAGGTCGTAGATTTAAAGGAAATGCATCCTATTAAAGTGGTGTTGTTAAAATCTTAGAAGATTGATTGCATTCTGTTTGTTTACACCAAGCAATAAAACTTTAAAAACAAAAAATTAATTCTTCACATTAAAAAATTTTCATCTTGATCAAATTAAGTGCTTCAACAAGTATGTAACACTATTTTAATTCAAGTATAACTTTCCATATAAGCATAATATGCATGCTAGTTTTTTTCTTTTTTTATCCTTATTACATCTTAACCCCAATTATATAAAATACGAGCTATATATAAAAACTAAACATTTGTGACGTCTGATATGTACTATGGATCTAAAATCAACTGTAACATCAAAGCTAAATTGGTACAAAGATTAGTGCAATTATTTTTGCCCTGAACCAAATTAACAAGTGATGTCAAAGTTTCGTTGAGACTTGGAAGGGAGGCGTAAAGCAATTGATATTACAAGAAACAAACGCCCCCTGAATTTCACAATCTTAACGTTCAGTAACTAAAAATTCTGGATGAATAGGACGTCATCTAGACAGTAAAAAGTTGGCAACTTAGATTATAGCCATTAATTATCAAATATCATATGATTAAATTTCCTACAAAATAATGAAAAACAAAAATATATATGAAGCCCACGATCCAACAAACTAGAATAATCCACGTATAATAGCATTCGAATGAAAGAAAAAACCGCAGACCATTTACATTTCATTGATGGTCACTTACGCAATTACAATCATCATCATTCATGATTGCACCATCTACTTGAACTTGGACTCACATTTTTGAGATAGAACAGCTTTACCTGCTCCCAAGGAGCTTACCTTGAAAGTACAAACAACATTGATTTCCTTACTCCATAACTTAAACCCCCAAGAACGTTAATTTTGATAGGAATATCAATTTTTATTGATAAAGAGACATGTTTTTTTTCCCTTTATATCCTGATCAATGCTCATTTCAACATCTTCAGGTAATGCTTTTTTTGTGCCCTTTAAACCTAACTTAAAGTTTTTCAAACTATCATCATCTTGATCCAACTTCGGGAATTTGCATATTCCAATCGTGTGATTCTTGTATGCTCATGTAGCATCTCCTTTGCTACCATAAGAAATACCCATTCTTCCATTCTGGTTCTTTATTTCGAATGTGATTTGGTACCCACGATTTGTTTTGTTTCAAGTAGAAGGTGGATTTTTAACAATAACATTCACAACGGTGAAGAGAGGAACTTTAGGGGTAAAAAGAAAGTGACATGTCAATGATTATGCCAATAATAAAATTAAGTTTAAGTTATTGGGTTGAGATAATTTGTTGACATGGTATCAAAGTATTTATGATCAAACGGTTACGAGTTCAAATCTCATCATCCTTATTTATTTGATAAAAATTAAACATGAGGTAATATAAGTCTATATAAATTTCAAGTTTAAAGCATTTTTACTTAAGAAGATATGTTAGAAAATAATATAAGTCATTTCATAAAATTATTAAATTAAAATGAATCTTTAAAATGATGAGATTGAATTCATTCTTCCCGTGGCAAATTTTGTCACCCAGCACAAAATACGGAGGTTTAGCTTAGCAGAGAAGCCAAGCCAGACCTAGATCTTGAAAAATCAATGTATAGCTCTTACAATTTGTTATTCATTAGGACTCCATTACTGCAACAACTTGTATTCCTAAAGGATTAGTCTTCCTGCAACGTAAAGAACTCTGTTAGGTTTATATCTATATATATTTCGTCTATTACTAATATAACTAAGCAATTCTCTTCCAAAAGCTTCAGCTCTATCATGGTATCAGAGCGTCTCTGATCCTTTATGTTTTTCTTTTTCTCTTTTTCTTTCAATTCCTCTTCGGTTCTGTTTCTTCCTTCTTCCCATCACCATGTCAACTTCCATTCCTTCAAACACAGAAAACCATCTTATCACCATAAACATAGTTGCTCAAGCTCCTCTCAAACTCACCTCTTCCAACTATGCTTCTTGGAAAATTCAATTTGAAACACTATTTATGGGCTATGATCTCCTTGGTTACATCGATGGCTCCAAGTCGTGTCCCTCATCAACCTTTGTAACAGATGATATCACTGTTCCTAATCCTGCCTATAGTCTCTGGGTAAGGCAAGATCAACTTCTCTTGAATGCCATTGTTGGCAACCTTTCTCCTCTGCTTATTTCCTTTGTAGCCCGCACCACTTCTTCCCATGATGCTTGGCATGTTCTTGCCACAACATATGCCAAACCATCACATGGACGTATTCGCCAGGTGAAAAATCAGTTAAAGAATCTCACAAAAGGTTCTATGAGTATCACAGATTTTGTCTACTTCATTAAAGCAAGATCTGACGAACTTGTTGTTCTTGGTGCTCCTATGGATACTGATGATGTTACTGAACAGATCCTTAATGGCTTAGATGAAGATTACACAAAACTTGTTCGGGCTGTCCAAGCTCGCGAAGCTGCTATCTCCTTTGATGAACTCCATGAGAAACTTCTCTTGTTTGAAGCATCACTTCAAACACAGTCACAATCCTCTCGTCTTGGTCCTATTACTGCCAACTCTTTCACCAAGAACTCAAGCAATAATAATTGGCAACCCTCAAGAACCAATTGGCGACCATTTTCTTCTCCTACTAGGAACAATCTTCGTTCCTCATCTACTGCAAACTTTCGCCCTGCTATGTTTCCCAATCAGGGTCGCAATAATCGTTTGCCTGCACATCCTTATTTGGGCCATTGCCAGATGTGTGGCACTCAAGGGCACACCGCTAAACGCTGTCCTTCTTTTCAATTAGTTCATGTTCATGGTCCTAACTCTGCCAGCTCCTCCAATGGTATGCCATCCCCCTGGAATCCTCAAGCCAATTTTTCTTCTTCCTCACCATCCATCGCTACGTCATGGTTACTGGATAGTGGTGCTTCCCATCACGTTACTGCCGACCTCAATAATCTTTCCCTCCATACACCATATACTGGTCATGATGATGTTATGCTAGGCGATGGTACCAACCTTCCCATCAGTCACACTGGTTCAGTATCCCTTCCCACATCCAACTCTTCTTTCCACTTACAAGATGTTTTTTGTGTTCCAAAAATGCAAAAAAAAATTAATATCTATTGCATTATTCTGTATCACCAACAATGTGTCGATTGAACTTTTTCCTCATTGCTTTCATGTGAAGGACCTACAAATGAGGGACATTCTTCTGCAAGGCGGCACTAAGGATGGTATTTATGAATGGCCAGTTGCGACCTCTTCTACTCCTCCCATTCTAGCCTTCTTTACTGTCAAAACAACAATGTCCATTTGGCACCAGCGCCTTGGTCATCCAGCCTCCATAATTCTTAAACATATCATGTCCTTCTATCATTTAAATTTTTCTTCTCAAAAGAATTTTTGCTACGATGCTTGCTTAAGTAATAAAAGTCATAATTCTTAACCATTTTCTATGTCTATTTTGCACACTACGCATCCTCTTCAAGTTGTATTTTCAGATGTTTGGACTTCTCCTATTATTTCACACGATGGTTATAAATACTATGTTATTTTTGTTGATTATTTTACAAAATTCATTTGGTTTTATCCATTCAAAACGCAAATCTGATGTTCAAATAGTGTTTCGACGCTACAAAGCAATTGTTGAAAAATATTTTCAACAAACCATTATTTTTCTTTATTCTGATAATAGTGGTGAATACATTGCTCTCAAACCATTTCTTTCCAAACATGGAATTAGTCATCTCACGTCCCCACCACATACACCTGAACATAATGGTTATTCTAAACGACGACATCTTCACATTGTCGAAACTGGTCTTGCCCTTCTTTCTCATGCCTCAATTCCTACTACTTTTTGGACTTATGTCTTCACCACTGCCGTTTACCTAATTAACAGGATGCCTACTCCCGCATTAAACATGTCTTTACCATATGAGTCCATTTTTCACAAAAGTCCCAATTTTTCTAAACTTAAAGTGTTTGACTGTTTATGTTATCCTTGGTTGGGTCCATATGTATCTCATAAACTTGAGTCGAAATCTCAACCTTGTGTTTTTCTTGGATACTCCCTTTCTCAAAGTGCATATCTATGCCTTGACAAATCCAATAACAAACTACATGTTTTACGGCATGTGCAATTTGTTGAGTCAGTTTTTCCTTATAAATCTTATCCTACTGCACCTTCAAATCTTCCTTCCCCTGTTTCTGACTAGATGCCTTCACCTATTTTTGTCTCATCTCAAACCCCACAGCAACTAGCTCTTTATGCTCCTTCCTCACAATGCCACGCAAATGCATCTCCTCCTATGGTCTCTTCATCAAGTCCTTCAACCCATGCCGGAGCAATCCCTTCCATCATATCTACTTCACAAGTAATTGCTTCATCCTCTCACCATAATCCTTCACTACAAGATCCATCTCTACCTGTTCCACCACCACCACAACATTCCCTACACCCCATGATCACTCGGTCCCGGAATAATATCCACAAACTAATCCAGAAACTTAGTTTTCATACTACTAAACCGGTCATCTCTCCAACAGAACCTTCCACCCCCTCTCAGGCACTTAAAGATCCAAACTGGAGAGCTGCTATGTCTGAGGAATATGATGCTTTAGTATGCAATGGCACATGGGAACTTGTTCCTCCTAATGGTATCACTAACGTTGTTGGTTACAGGTGGGTTTACCGCATTAAAAGACTTTCTGATGGACCCATAAACAGATTTAAAACACGGCTTGTTGCAAAAGGTTTCCACCAGTATCCCGGTGTAGACTATCATGAGACTTTCAGCCCCGTTGTGAAGCCAACCACTGTCCGCTGGTACTCAGTCTTGCTGTCAACCGCAGATGGTCACTTAAACAACCGGATATCAACAATGCTTTCCTTCAAGGTCATCTCTCTGAAACCGTTTACATGGTGCAACCTCCTGGAGTTGTTGATCGTGACAAACTGTCATTTGTCTGCAAACTTCACAAGGCCATTTATGGACTCAAACAGGCGCCCCGGGCTTGGTATCATGAATTGCGCACATTTATGTTGGCTTCTGGTTTCTGCAATTCCCACTCTGATCCTTCTCTGTTCACATTTCACAGTGCTCAGCATGTTCTGTTTTTGCTGGTTTACGTGGATGACATTATTGTCACTGGCAGCAGTGACAACATTCTATCAGTTTTTGTTTCCAGCCTTGCCAAACGGTTTTCTCTTAAGGATCTTGGCAATCTGTCCTACTTCTTGGATGTTGAGGTTCTTCCTCACAAACATGGTATTCTACTCTCTCAACGCAGGTACATTACTGACCTGCTCACTCGTCTCAACATGTTGGACGCAAAACCAGTGCTCACTCCGATTCCAAGCTCTACCTCTGCTATCTCATTGCTGTTTGGCTCACCGTTACAGAATCCCACGGTTTATTGTGAAGTGGTAGGGAGTCTTCAGTATCTTTCCCTTACAAGACCAGATGTGTCCTTTGCTATGAACAAATTGTCTCAATTCATGCACAGCCCAACCGATGATCACTGGATTCTTGTTAAACGAATTCTGCGATACCTTGTTGGTACACTAAACAAAGGCCTTCTTCTGCACCGTGACTCGCCCTCCAATCTTCATGCCTTCACTGATCAACTTCATGCCTTTTCAGATGCCGATTGGGCTGACAATAAAGATGATTATTCATCCACTAGTGCTTATCTAGTTTATCTTGGGAGTAATTTAATTTCTTGGAGTTCAAAGAAACAAAAGACCATTGCCAGGTCTTCAACAGAGGCTGAGTATCGCTCTGTTGCTGCCACTACTGCTGAACTCTGTTGGGTACAATCTCTGCTTCATGAACTTGGCGTTGCTCTGTCTTCCTCACCTGTGATATACTGTGATAACATAGGCGCAACTCAATTAAGTTCCAATCCTATTTTTCATTCTCGCATGAAACATGTTGCAGTCGACTACCATTTTATTCGCGATCAAGTTCAATCTGGTTAGTTACGTGTAACTCACGTTTCATCTGCTGATCAACTTGCGGACCTTCTGACCAAACCCCTATCAACGTCTACATTTCAATTGTTTCGTGACAAGATTGGCCTCTCCGATCGTGGTCCATCTTGAGGGGACATGATAGATCAATGTATAGCTCTTACAATTTGTTATTCATTAGGACTCCATTACTGCATTTGTTTTTGACTTTATTTGTGCAAGATTACAGATTAATCTCATTTTAGTTACGATATTGCCCATCTAAATTTGATATCAGATGACCTAGTTTGGGCATCTAATCATTTCTTACTCTCACGCATGTCGATGAGGGCCCTGAAACACCTTGACTCTTTCGAAAGTTTTTTTTTTTTTTTTATTCTTGTTCTTTAAAAAAAAAGTTACAAGGGACGGCCATTAAACCTTTTTGGTTTTTATATTACATATTAAAAATGATTTTAAAAATAAAACTAATAGAATAATAATATATTTTAAGCAAGCAAAATGATATAAAGATTAATCTTTTTATTGACCTAATCTACAAATGAGTTTTAAGTTTCGTTTGGGGTCCCTGTAGCTGCAACGTCTGGAACAGTTGGAGTGTGGAGGAGATACACGGCCACACCCTAATGTCAAAAGCCAAGAAGTTGGAGCTTCCTGGGTTTTCCTTTGATAATATATAATTTTAGTGCAGGAAGAATATATATAAAAAATACTGAATAATTTCTTAACATATAAATTTCAAGTTTTGACATAATATATATGTATTTTTTTTATTAATTTTAATACAAACGGTCTTGATGAAATCATATAATTCTCCATTCATTAGCTTAAATTAAGGATCAAGAGGCACTGTGACAGTGACCAGTTTGCCACCTAAACTACTTGTTTCTTTCACTAAGCACCATTTTGCTTCCAATTTGCCACTCTTCTCTGTCAGATCTCAAATCTCTCTCTCTCTCTGCTAGAAAATTAAAGAAGATCCAACCAAAACAATAATAGCACGAGTTACTTTTCATCGTTGTTTTGATAGACACTTGGCAAGGCTAATCTAGTAATTTCAAAAGAGCAGACGGCTTGACTTTGAGAGAGCGGAGGGGACAGATGGCTTGTTAGATGATGTAAAACGTTTCCCATGCCTATACTTTAATGTTGATGATAATATGTGTGCAATTATAGTTTTTTATACTTAAAATTTTCTTACCTACCCCCTTCTTATTTTGTTAAATAAATTAATTGTTATTTATGATCACATATATTACTGTATTATATGAATTAAAAGAGCATGATGGTGAACATTCTTGTAACTAATTAATCATCCGGATCATGTTTACCAAACTTGGTTAGTTACGACAAGTCTCGAGTGATACAAGTTAACTTGAGTTATATCGGTTAACTTGAGTTAATTTAAAAAAATTAAAAAAAAATAAAATTGTAATATTTCATATAAAAAAAATTAAAAAATATTTTTTGAATATAAGTTATATATAATTATCTAACAAGAAAGAAGTTAGAAAATTTTATATACATATATATACACATACAGTCTCAAACTTGGATTTTCAATTTTATTTCTCAATTAATTTTTATATTAAATAATAAAATTAAAAAAATACTATTAAAAATAAGATTTAAAAAACAACTTGAGTCTACTTAAATTAATCTTTTAAATATTGTTTTTAAGTTATAAAGCCAAAATAACATGATAAAATATTAAATATTTAAAAATATAATTTAAAAAATAAAATATTATTTCAATAAATAATACTTAAAATCTAATAATAATAATATTCACATCTGACGAGACAACTACAGAGCAACACACCGCAAAATTAGACAGAAATAATAAATAGACA
>Ga0325414_1007045_pt1 | contig 11936 bp, 5 predicted proteins | sample PopdelMetagenome_8_FD_206183 | JGI IMG/M metagenome (GOLD analysis project Ga0325414, IMG submission 206183) | Populus deltoides microbial communities from Bellville, Georgia, United States - Leaf-PdKOR-R3 | ecosystem: Host-associated > Plants > Phyllosphere > Phylloplane/Leaf | place: USA... | reverse complement strand
CCGATATAGAATATATACGAGACAAGGTCAGTAAGATATACAAGTCCAAAGTTATAATAGGTTATGAAGCTTCTTTGAGCATCTAGGAATCAAGCTAGGTGAAAAAAACAACGTTAGTAGCAGCAACTATACTGCTGTTTACAACACCGAAATCAGTCTCTTAAAGTTAAGATTTTTTGAAATACGTTCACCTGTATTTCCCTTGAAGAAGTTAACGCAGTAGACTATCTGAAGCTAAAGAGGATACCGATCTCTCTTTCCGTACCCTGTCTTCAAAAAATCAAAGTCGAAGCATATCAAAGAAAATAGCGAGAATCAGTGGAATGGCGTTATTGAATGCTCTTGTAGATACCAAAGGAAGCCAACAATAACTGGCACACCTACCATGCTAAAACTCCAATCGTCTATCTAATCCAGTTGATTGGTTAAATTCAGTTGTATTAATTGATTGATTATTTTATATAAAAACTATAATTTTATAAAGTTTTTTTTTCAAATATGTTTTATGAGTCAAAATATATATATATTTTTGTCCAACTTGTTAGCAAAAAAAAACAGACTCCAATCAAAATCTCAAAAACTTATTGTTTACATGGCAGTGAGAGATTCTAAACAATCAGATGCAGGTCTATCATAACTAAATGAAAATTTATCTTAAAGAGATTATCGCACTCAACATTGTGTCAACCTCTAAAATTTTCAAAAGTAAAAAGGAACAAATTCCTAACATCTTGTTCTTAGATGAAAAAAGTTTTATTTAAGGAGTCGCCACCTAATATTATGATCATTAGAAACCCTAACTGGTCAACAAAAATTCTATGGTATGAGACTAGTAACACAAAAGAAAAGATATTATTACCCTTTAAACGTCCTACCTAAAGTAGGATGCATTTCTAGTTTTATCTTAAATTGCTAAGGGTTTGTTGTATTATGCTACCGATTGTCTACTTGTAATATTCCTGATTCTGGTGCTAGTAAATAAACCGATAAAATTTGAATTGAAAGCAAAGCATATATATATATATAAAGATAGTTATGTAATCGTATACTAGATTTACATTTCACAATAAAAATTCATAAATCAAATATACAATAAAATCATCGAAAAAAAAAAGCCACCCACAATTAAATTAAAAAGGATCCACAAATTTTTTTCAGAATTTTCTTACATCCAAAAAGATTTGTTTAGCTGGATATTAAAACAAATGGGGATGAAATAAAAGGGAGAAAAATATATGGGTATGTTTTGCTAAACACAACCTTCATCCAAAATAAATTGGGCCAGCTAAGCTTGATTTCCAGGCCCAGCTCGGTCACAGCAAGTTTCTATTGTTTTTTTTTTTTTCAGATGGTTGGATCTAGCCCAGCCATATAAGCTGGGCTAGACCTAGCTGGCCCGGCCTGGCCAGGGACCAGCCTAGGCACTGTTGCCTGGCGTGCGTGAATTATTCACGCATGCTTGCAACAATGCCAGGGTAATTAAAAAGCAAAAACGAGGGAAAGCCGTGAACTGACCTGCAGCTGAAAACTGAAGACGAAGACGATGGTGACGATCTGGCCAGACGATGTCCTATCCCCTTTTTCGTTGTCTCCTGCCTTTTTTTTTGTGTTCTCTGGATCCTCTCCATCTCCGTTCTAGTTCTACTTCTTCTTTCTTGATCTCTCTCTCTCTGTTTTCCTTTTTTTTCTTTGTTTCCCCTTTTGGTTGTGCGTTTGATTTGGCTGAGTCTGTGGTCTGGTCGGAGGAAAAGAAATAAGAATTCCCTTTCCAAAAGTTTCTCTAGCTTTCCGTGGTCCTGTCCTGGTCTTTCGCTGGCCTTCATAAAGCCAGAGAATGCACCCTGTTTGAGGAAAAACAGGGGCTAACAGTCCTGCCATGGTCATGGCATCGTGGCATTTGAAGATGGAATCGTGGGGCATAGTGGGCAGCTGACGTGACCCACATTTTGTCTGTACATTTCCTGCTGAACCGGTCTTCTCCAGGATGACGATGAACAGTGATTTAAAACGGCGCCGTTTTCCTCCATGGCTGTTTTCAATTTGCCTCCTGAACTTCACATTTAGCAATTGGGCTCCTGTTCAAGGAAAATCTCTCTTTTTTTAATTTTGCCCCTGGATCAATTACAATTGAACCCCTGGATTTCAATATCATTTACAAAACAGTCCATGGTTTCCAAATTAGTCAATTTAGTCCTTAATTAACTCTTCAACTTTGAATTCTTTCATAATTATCCCTAGAAAAATCAATTAACCCCCCTATAGTATTACCGCCTATTCATTTTGGTCCTTCTTGTAATTTCAATCTAAATCAGCCCTAAACTTTGGAATTTCTTCAATTAAGCTCTTGGTTGCATTAATTAATTAAATCAAAGTTTAATTAAGTCCCCAAACTTATCAATTCTTCTAGTTTTTGACCAAATTGACTCCCAAATTTATAATTACATTCTTATTAGCCCTCAAACTTTCAATTTGTGTTGTCTTGATTCAATTCTCAAATTATTTTTTCATTCATTCATTTTTTTTTGTTATTTATTTATTATTGTTGTTGTTTTTGAAAATTTAAAAATTGTGTTATGATAGAGATTATGTGAATGGCCTAAAAAATATATTTATAGACTAGTATGATATGTTTAGGTCTAAGAGTAGGTCTGGTCATGGCAAACCAGAAAAATAGCTAAAAAAAACAATAACTTTTGATTTAACTGTTAAATCATTCTCAATAAATTATTGTCATGTGACCAGTGATCTGTTGGCATTATAGGTTGCTATCTATCATAAACTTTAAATTTTGATTTACCATGTTCTTTCTTTCAATCAAATATTCAAATATAGATATTAATTTGAACTATTTCCATGTTAAAGTTGGAATCAATTAGTAAGGATATATTTTGATTTTATCTAATAATTTAAATTTTTAAGTTAGAATTTTTTTTTTAATATGGTATTAGTGTTCCAAACTTTATTACCCTTATTTTTTGTGATTAATTTTTTTAAAAAAAACTTAAGATAATTATAAGTTTAAACTTGAAAAGCTTTTGTTTAAGAAAATTTATTAAAAAGTAATATAAAAATCATTCTTGACCTCATCCAATAAGATAAGTTTTTAAATTTAAAATATTTTTTAAGCAATTTATCGTAAAGTTTACTTTTGGAATGCTTGAGTTGCAATAAAATCAATCAACTTTGCTCACAGTTTGTGTAGAAGGCAGGCGGGCAAGCCGGGTGGGAATGAAATATACAAAAATAAAAGTGTCAATGACTTCAAGTTGATCAAAGTTTATTAAATTTCAGTAAATAGTCCTAATTCTGTTTTTCCTAGTCATCATTTACCTAATTAAATGATAAATAGTTGGCTAATTTCCCATGATTTGAAAACTTTTTTTATTTTTTGAAGTTGGAAAAGTCAATCGCCTTAAATCATGGCATTATAGTATTAGGTAAATAGCCAAATAATTCTTAATAAGCCACCGTTTTCAGAAGACTTGTAGGACACCTAACAGAACATGAAAAGTCATCGCCTAACATTATTTCTTGGACGGTGGCATCAAACTCCTTCTGCTTCAAAAAGTCGTGGTCTCACATTATTCCTTCTTTCTTTTTTTCTCAAGTAACATTTATCGTCATATATAATTTCAGATTTTCTTCCTCCAAAATTAGTGTGATCTAGTGAGCTTTTCTTCAAATTTTGAGGTTCTTGATTTGATCAAAGGGCTGCTAAACGATCCGTGAATATTTCCCTTATTTGTTAACCATTACAAATGTATTAAATCTTATTATCACTACCAGAATTCTTAGAAATACCAACTTATCGATAGGCTCACGTACAGAAAGGCTCTGTTTGTAAAAAAATTTGTGAGTAATTTTTGATCTGTTGATAATAAAATTATCGATGAATTTACTAATAAAAAAGTGCTTCAAATTCTTTTTACTTGCTTCATTCCATTGATATTTTCCTCAGGAATATTGCCATATAACTGATAAAAATACCGTATGTAATTTTTTCGATAATAAAACAGTGGCACAATAATATTTGCAGTAATTCCTTTTCAACTCTCTATAATATACTAATTTCGGACTTAATATGTCAGTAATACCATCAGTAATTATTTAAAATATTTTTAAAAAATCTATTTAACAAAAGTAGAAAATAATTAAATTAATATAAATTAACACTTCATAATACTCATGAACTAAATTGCTTGGAAAAAAAGAAGAAGAAAATCAACTCAAATAAATTTGCAACAATAATAACACAGAAAATAAACAACAACAACAAATAAAAAAATCAACTAAAAAACATTTCCATCTAACCTAGAAAACCTATTTCAGAACCCATAATCTAGCAATAAATAAAATAATTTAATTGAAATTAAACAACAAAATTGAAAAAAAATCATTTAAAATCCAACAAAATTTATCTCATATGAAAAGCAAATCCCACAACAATATTCATACAATTATTAAGAACATAAAACTTTAAAAATAAAATAAAATAAAAAAATATAATCTAAAAAAACACAAAAAAAGAAGAAGAAGACAACATCTCACCTTAATGTAATTGCAAGTGAAGCTGAAAAGAGAAAAGAAAAAACAAATTTATAAAGTATGTTAATTAAAACAAATCTGAGAAGAGAAAAGAAGAAAAGAGGAGAAGACATACTTGCGCGTGAAGGAGAAGAGAAGAGAAGAGAAAGAAAGAAAGAAAGGGACATTGGTGTTTTTTACATAAAGGGAAGAGAAGAAGAAGAAGAGGAGGGGGAGGAGAAAGAGGCGCATCTGTTAAGAATTGAGGGATTTTAGTCTTTTTATTGAGGCATTTTATCGATAGTTTTACTAATGAATAATTAAATATAAATATTTTTAATTATTCAATAAGTGATTCCATCTATGATATTTAATTTAAATTTTTAATTTAATAAAAAAATTTCAGAAACCCCCTAAATATCACCGACGACCTTTCAATTCGTCAATGATTTCGTTTGTAATATTTAATTTAAATTTTTAATTTAATAAAAAAATTTCAGAAACTTTCCAAATATCATCGATAACTTTTCAATCCGTCAGTGATTTTGTTTGTAATATTTAATTTAATTGAAAATTTTCAGAAACCCCCTAAATATTACTGACAACTTTTCAATCCGTTGTGGTTTTTTTTTGTAAAGAATAATAATTAACAGTGCAATTGAGAAGTAAACAGTTTCAGAACTCTTTGGCAAATACCGATGAAATTAATCTATCGGTCATATCCTTTGTATTTGATATAATGAATAGTATCAGGGAAAAGTGAATAGTTTATCAACAAGTTTACGAACGGATAATTTTGTCGATATAAATGACACGTCATTGTATATTTTTATTTTATTTTAATTTTTTTTCACTATAATTTTCTTGGTATATACCAAGGAAATATTTTATGAAAGTTTTTATTTATATTTGTTAATGTTTTAATAGTGTTGAAGGAGGCAGCTTCATCTCACAAAATTCTGGTTGTGATCGATTGTTATGCCCATGGTTATGTTAACAAGAGACAGGCGGAATTTGAAAATGGCGGGCGCCTGAAATTAGATATCATGAATGCATTTTGTACAAGTAGAGTTTGGTAAGATACTAGAATTGGATATGACATTGAATGGATCAATGGATCAATTAATTACTCTTTTTAAATGCATTTTTTATTTTATCTATATTTTTTGAGATTGGAAAATTTAATAAAAAATTAATAACACTATAAAAAAAACAATTAAATTATCGTGAAAAACTACAAAAAAAAACTAAAACAGTATTTTGAAGTTTGATAGTGGTTACTTTTCAAACTGTTTTTTTACTCAAAAATGTATTACAATAATATTTTTTTATTTTAAAAAAATATTTTTCTCAAATCACAATAATTCAAAAAGATTAAAAAAATAATTTAAAATAAAAAAAATATTTTTTCTTAAAATATTATTAAAATACAAAAACAAACAATTATAAATTACCATCAATCAAGTATAAGATAGAGATTGTGATCTTATGTTTTGTCCGAATTGCAGCCAATACTAATATTTTTTGTCTAGACTTGAGAACCCTTCTGGCCACGAAAAGCCACCAGACAAAACTACACATGCAATGTTTTTTATTTGTCTATAAACCGTTGACGATTGCTGACACAAATAAATTGCGTTTCTTCTACGCTCCACTAACTCCTTTCCTAGCTGTGCGTTCCACATTCTCTTCTCCCTTCATCACTGCTTCTCTAACTCCTTCTGAGTTCTGATTAAGTCAGATCATCGTTTGAAGATCTTGTTGGGCCAGGTAAGCTCCATGTTCTCTTTTTCTTTTCTCCAATATTACATGTCATCTAGAATTCTTGCAAGTTATTCTTTTTACCCTGATATTGTTCAGGAGTTCTTGACATGATCAGATCAGAGTTCAGGACATAGTTTCTTGCTCATTGTGTTCTTACAAGCTACAGTAAAGCGTGAATTAAAATTCTCAAAAAAAAGAAAAAAGAAAAAAGAATTAAAAGTATCTTATTGAGCCTTACAAACAATTTACTGGTGTCATTAATCTAGTGTGTGATTCAAACAGACTGCGTGCTTGAGGGACTAACATATGGGACCTTCTTGTAACTCTTTGATTTTGTGTGTCGCTGCTCAGGACCTAGTTGGCATATTCTCATCTAGTTTTTGGCTAATAGTTGATCTTACCCTTTATGATGGTTCTCGATTTCGTTGTGTTTATCTTGGAAAATGTTCATCTAGTTTCTGTATGTATGTATGACATCTTGGTATGGCATCGTATAGAATACTTTGCTTCCTTTTACTGATTCTTTTTTGCTCTGAACTTCACTTAATTCTTTCTTTCTCTCAAAGCAGGACAGGAGGTCTCCTGGTTGTCGACCAGCTTGGCACTGGTTCCTTCTTCTGTGTGCTAATCAAAATCCTTGAAGACAATATAATGGACCAAGTATGTTTTCCTTTCACTTTAATATTGTTAGTGAGAGGACCAAAATTGTAAGTTTAGTAAAATAGCAGCTCTTTTTTAAAAAATTTAGCATTAAGATCTTGTCCAATTTTCTTTGGGTCCTTTTAGTTTGAAAAATATATAATTTAGTCCAAGACTTTATTATATTTACATTTCAATCCCTAGGTTTGAGAGAAAAAAAAACCATTATACGTTAAATGATGAAATAGAAAAAAGGTTATTGGTTGGCCATATTTCAATAACAGAAAAGGTTTATCTCAATGTCGACTAGTTCTATTCAACTAGATAAGTTCCATTCAAGTATTTTTAAAGTTTTATATTGTTTTAAAAAGTATATCAAAGGTTGATTATGTGTTTTTGGATTGTTTTGCATTTTTAAGTTAATAGATTAATTTTTTGAGATTTTAAAGGTATTTATTAAATATTTTTAAGTAAAAATGGATTGAATAATGGTTTTTAAGGTCAGAAAAACACACAATTTTTCAGCCAACTCTAGTGAGCAAATTCGTGGCATTGGACGACTCTTTATTTACTTTGGCTCTATTTCTTTTACTTCAATTTTATTTTTACCCTTGTATGTTTCCCGTCATTGATCTTATATCCAACAATTTCCTATTGGTACGAGCTTTGAGTAGAGGTTTATGCTATCAGTCAATCCAGTGGTAGCAACTCACCACGGTACAGCTTTCTGCGTTATCTCATACGAACATTATAGATAGTTGAACATATTAGATAGTAAAAAAAAAAAAAAAACTCACTCGGTGTAAAGAGAATTTCATTCAATTGGACACTAAGATTTTAGCCTGAAGATGAGAGGGCTGAAATTGTAAGTTTAGTAAAATAGCAGCTCTTTTTTAGAAATCTAGCCTTAAGATTTTATCCAATTGTTTTTGGTCTTTTTAGTTTGAAAATTATATGATTTAGTCCAAGACTTTATTTTATTTACATTTCAATCTCTAGGTTTAATTAAGAGAGAAGAGAAAAAGTCACACATTAAATGATGAAATAAATAAAAAAAAAGATTGTCCGTTGGCCATATTTCAATAACAAAAAAGATTTATCTAAATGTTGACGAGTTCTATTAAATATGTCTAGAAATGTTAAAATACAAAATACAACATCCCCTATTGAGTCTATGGTTAGTTTATCTATACACTTTTTTTTTTTTATTAAAAACAAATACGTTATTTACTAGAAATCCACCTATGGACCTTAGTTACTGCCGCTTATATACAAGTGTTATCCTATAATTATGCTTAGCTATATTAGAAATATGAATTACAATAGGAATATATATTCTTGAAAGCACATGTTTACATATTTGTTTCCTAACCCATTACGTAAACATTAGAATATTATTGATCATTTCTTAACACTCCCCCTCAAGTTGGAGAGTGAATGTCGAGAACTCCCAACTTGCGAATCATGGTAGAGAAAATCTCCTTTCCTAATGGTTTAGTGAATACATCCGCAAGTTGATTTGTCGAAGTAACGAATTTGATCATGACTGAACCATCCTGTATTTTATCCCGAATAAAGTGACAATTCATTTCTATATGTCTGGTTCTCTCATGAAAAACTAGATTACCCACTATATGTAAAGCTGTTTTGTTATCACAGTGTAGCAATGCTGGTTTCGGATGCAATATCTGTAAGTCTTTTAACAATGAATGTAACTAGATAACTTGCAACATGTACCTGTCATGGCTCTATATTCGGCTTCAGCTGAGAAGAGTGATACTATTTTCTGTCTTTTTGATTGCTAAGAAACAAGTGAAGATAAAAAAAAAAACACAACAACTCGTAGTGGATCTTCGAGTCATTGGGCAACCAACCCGATCTGAATCATAAAAAGCTTGCAGAGACAAATCATTTTGAGAAGAGAAAAACAAACCCTGTCCTGGAGCACCTTTTAGATAACGCAACACGTAAGGCAGTTTCTATATGTGGTTTGTGTGGCACATGCATATATCGACTTAGCACAATACATAATACATGATATCCGGTCGGGTAATAGTCAAGTAAATTTGGTGTCCCACAAGTTGCCTATATTGAGATGGATCTTTAAGTAAGTCACCTGCATCTGAGAGCTTTATGTTTTGTTCCATAGAAAAATTCACAGGTTTAGCACCCAAAATCCCACTATCCTTCTGAATTTCCAAAGTGTACTTCTGTGTGAGATAAAAATACCTTTTTTGTGAAACGACTATGCAGAAATCACCCAAATCTTTAATTCAGAAACGACTATGCAGAAATTTCTTAAGAGTGTATATAGGCTTGAGGTCATTACCTATGATGAGAATGTCGTCAACATATATCAATAATGCGGTAAAGGATTTGCCATTGCGACATGTGAACAATGAATAATCTGCTTTAGACTGAACATATTTGGCAGCTTGAAAACCATTAGCGAGAAACTTGCTTTAATCCATAAAATGACTTATTGAGGTGACATAGCAAACTCTCCCCCTGTCGCTGAAGACCAGGAGGTGGACATACATAAATTTCTTCGTAAAGATCACTATGAAGGAAAGTATTATGCACATTTAGCTAGTGAAGGGACCAATTCTGTGCTGCTGCCAGAGCCAGCAAACAACGGACAATAATCATTTTAATAGTAGGAGAAAAGGTGTCATGGAAATTGATACTCTCCAGCTGTGTGTAACCCTTGGCCACCAACCGAGCTCTATGACGCTCCATGGTGCCATTTGAATGACGTTTAATTTTGTAGATCCAGCGGCATCCAATTGGTGTCTTTCTAGGAGGGAGAGAAGTGAGGGACCAAGTGTGGTTAGCTTCCAATGCTGCCAATTCAGATTGCATGGCATCTTGCCATTGTGGAAGGGAAGCAGCTTTTGTATAAGAGTGGGGCTCAATGTCCTAACTAATGGTGGCAATAAAGGAGCAATGTTGTGGTGAGTAGCGATGGTAAGAAAGAAAATTACAAAGAGAATACATTGTACTTGTGGTGGGACCAGACGATAAAGTCGGTGATGGTTTGGGAGATGTTACTAGGTTGCAAATATAATCACGTAAAGCTCGAGGAGGGCTGTGATATCACTGGGAACGACGTAAAAGCTGCACAAGAAGCATATAAGAAGGTGACTGAGTGATATTGTTGGGAATAGAGGGAGAAAAAATAGGAGGGACTGGAGTGGGAGACGTCGAAAGGGAGACTAGGAAGTCTGTATAAGGAGGATCTGATATGGAAAGAGGAAGGACGGGTATGGGAGCTGTAGATGCAGCTGATGGTACATGAGGTGGAGGAATGGTTGGAGATAATTTGTAAGGGAAAATGTGTTCATGGAAAACAATATCATGGCTGGTGAAAAATTTATGGGTGGTAAGGTTGTAGAGCTTGTAAGCTTTTTGGCTGATCGAGCAACCGAGAAAAACACAACGTTTAGCTCTAGGAGCAAATTTATGTGTGGCATCCACTTCCGTAGCATATGCAAGACAACCGAAAACCTTAAGATGGGAGTAAGTAGGGACCTTGTCGTAAAGTCTTTCAAAAGGGGTTTGATGAGAAAGAAGTGGTGTGATACGACCAAAAGATTGATGTCTTCTTCTAAGTGCAGGAGTGCAAAACCGGAGTCGAACCACAGGGAGATTAAATAATAATAATAATAATAATAATAAGTTAAAGAGAATTTTGAGATGTGAGATTAATGTGAGGATTAAACAATGATAAAAACAAATGTCAAGGTTAGAGGATCAACTAATGGTATTTCAAATAAGTATAATAAAAACTATTTTTATTATTAAACTGGAAACCACATACAGAGGAGGTTCCAATCAGATGATTTGTCATTAATAGCTCATTATAAATTATTAACACGATCATATTAGTTATCTTATTTAATTAACACCAATACTTTTAAATATTATCAGGAATTCATGATGATAACTTATGTTAACAACAAATCAAGTTCCTTTTATAGCATAGGTATCGGTTATACCATACAGTTAGCTATGAAGGATCAAACATTTATTGTACCAAGTGTTATACAACACAAATCTAGATTAACATTTAACAAGAAAGGTATTAAAAATTAAGAAGATAAAAATGATAAGACATGTTAATAGCAAACTTTCTTGGATGTAAGCATTTAAGTCCATATCGAGTTTATATTATACATATCCTAACACCATTAGTGAAACCTTTTCACCTTGACATATTAAACTTAGCTAAACATTATGAAGAAGAGAAACTTAAATAAACAAGATGAGAACATAATTATATAAGTATAGTAAAGGAAATGAAAGGTATAAACAAGAGATTAATGAAAGCAAAACTTAAGCATTACAAAAATATAAAGAAAGAGAGCAAGAACATGATCTTGATCTGAAAACCAATATGCCTAAATGCATAGCAAATGCCTCCTTTTATAGGCCAAAATTCAGAACTATTGATTTGATGACTAATTGTTGAGTGGATGGCCACATCTTGACTTGGTGACAATCCCTATCGTCTTGTCTAAACAAAATGTCATTTTTAACATCAGAATTTGAATAAGTAGTCCATATGAAAGTTCTAGTAAACTGTCTCAGCTTTCCAACAAAACAAGAATCGGTGTATTTGGACTTCTAGAACTCGAGATATGGGCTGAACATTGAATAATGTCTTGGCTGCAAGACAGATTTTGACTTCTCTATTGTTGCTACCATTTGAACTCGAAAATGACATTTTTAAATCTTGGACTCTCATGAAAGTTTTAGGCCTATGTCTTAGCTTTCCATACATTTAAATCAGACCTAAATCCAAGTTCTACAGCTCCAGTTATGATATAATAACCGAATGGTGTTCCAGTTTTGACTAAACCAACATCTCTTTTCTAAGCTTAGCCCTCTCTTTGTCTTCTCAATTTCAGTAGTTAAACTCATCAATCAATCCTTTCATTTATGTGATAGGCTTGCATTTAAGACGAACATTTACCATAAATTAAAGGTATCTTATATTATTAAACATG
>Ga0325414_1007044_pt1 | contig 11937 bp, 4 predicted proteins | sample PopdelMetagenome_8_FD_206183 | JGI IMG/M metagenome (GOLD analysis project Ga0325414, IMG submission 206183) | Populus deltoides microbial communities from Bellville, Georgia, United States - Leaf-PdKOR-R3 | ecosystem: Host-associated > Plants > Phyllosphere > Phylloplane/Leaf | place: USA... | reverse complement strand
CAGTCCTGCCATTGCAGGACGGTTGGTCATGGCATCGTGGCATTTGAAGATGGAATCGTGGGGGATAGTGGGCTGCTGAGGTAGGAGACGTGACCCACATTTTTTCTGTGCTTTTCCTGCTGAACCGGTCTTCTCCAGGATGACGATAAACAGTGATTTAAAACGGCGCGGCTTTCTCCATGGAAATGGTTATTTTCCATTTGCCTCCGAACTTCTGACATTTAGCAATTGGGCTCCTGTTCAAGGAAAATCTCTCTTTTTTTTTAATTTGTCCCTAGATCAATTACAATTGAACCCCTGATTTCAGCGTCATTTACAAAACAGTCCATGGTTTCCAAATTAGTCAATTTAGTCCTTAATTAACTCTTCCAACTTTTAATTCTTTCAAAATTATCCCTGGAAAAATCAATTAACCCCCCTATAATATCACCGCCTATTCACTTTGGTCCTTCTTGTAATTTCAACCCAAATCAGCCCCAAACAATTTATCTTAGAAAATTTAAAAATTTATATTTGGATTGAGATCTCAGCAATTTATATTAATTTGGTTTGATATCTCAGCAATTTAGCAATTTAGTCCTTTGATTTATCTTAGAAAACAATTTATATTAATTTGGTTTGAGATCTCCGCAAGCTCTTGACTACATTAATTAATTAAATCAAAGTTTAATTAAGTCTCCAAACTTATCAATTTTTCCAGTTTTTGACCAAATTGACTCCCAAATTTATAATTGCATTCTTATTAGTCTTCAAACTTTCAATTTGTATTGTCTTGACTCAATTCTCAAATTATTTTTTCATTCGTTCATTTTTTTGTTATTTATTTATTATTATTTTTTTTGTTTTTGAAAACAAGAGCGTTTCCACGGGGTAGAACCTCCTCAGGGAATATAAGGTTTTCATGAGGCTGATCTTGAGCCACCATCCAAGTACGAATGCCTTCATTTAAAAGAATATTTTTGGTATGGAAAGTCTCAAATTCACGATCTTCCGCTGCACGGATTTCCTGAGAAATGAAGTCATGGGCACATAGGTTCAGAGCCAGACCAACTACTCCAAAAGCATTCATCCATAAACCGGTTACTGGTACAAATAACATAAAAAAAAATGTAACCAATGTTTATTGGAAAAAGCAACCCCAAAAATTTGGGACCAAAAGCGGTTGGCAATGACCATGGAATAAGTTTCTTCAGCTTGAGTTGGGTTAAAAGCCTACTGACTACATTTCGGGAGTTTGAACACCATCCCATAATTTAAAAATTGAGTTATGAAAAAGATTACGTGGATAGCCTAACAAATATATTTATGAACTAGTGGAATAGATCTAGATCCAAGAGAAGGTCTGGTTATATCAAACCAGAAAAACATTTTAAAAAAAATAATTTTTTATTTGATCATTGAATCATACTCATTAAGTTATTGTAATGTGACCAATGATTTGATGGCATTCTAGGTTTCTATCTACATGAACTTTAAATTTTGATTTACCATGCTCTTTCTTTCAATCAAATATTCAAATATAGACATTAATTTGAACTATCTCCATGATAAAGCTGGAATCAATTGGTAAGTATATTTTGATTTTATTTAATAATTTAAATTTTTAAGTTAAATTTTTTTTAATATGGTATTATAGTTTGAAACATTTTTTGTGATTTTTTTAAATAATTATTTAATTTAATTTGGATGAATATTATTTTATTTTATTTTATTTCTAGTTCAATTTAATAAAATAATTATACTTTATTACCATTGTTCCAGTTCAATTTTTTTTTTTGGAAACACTCTAAATGATTAATAGTTGATCAAAGTTTGTTAAATTTGAGTAAATAGTCCTAATTCTGTTTTTCCTGGTCACCATTTACCTAATTAAATGATAAATAGTTGGCTAGTTGCCCACGATTTGAAAACTTTTTTTATTTTTTAAAGTTGGAAAAAGTCAATCGCCTTAAATAATAGCATTATAGTACTCGGTAATAAGCCAAATAATTCTTAATAAGCCACCGGTTTCAGAAGACTTGTGGTGCCATTCAAGAAAGTCATCGCCTGGCACTTTCTTGGACGGTGGCATCAAACTCCTTCTGCTTCAAAAAGTCGTGGTCTCACATTATTCCTTCTTTCTTTTTTTCTCAAGTAACATTTATCGTCATATATAATTTCAGATTTTCTTCCTCCAAAATTAGTGTGATCTAGTGAGCTTTTCTTCAAATTTTGAGGTTCTTGATTTGATCAAAGGGCTGCTAAACGATCCGTGAATATTTCACTTATTTGTCAACCATTACAAATGTATTAAATCTTATTATCACTACCAAAATTCTTAGAAATAAATACCAACGGAAAATTATATCAGTATTTATACTCTTATTCAATTAATAATAAATTTATCGATAGGCTAACGTACAGAAAAGCTCTGTTCGTAAAAAATTTTGTCAGTAATTTTTGATCTGTTGATAATAAAATTATCGATGAATTTACTGATGGAAAAAGTGCTTCAAATTCTTTTTACTTGCTTCATTCCATTGGTATTTTTCTCAGGAATATTGCCATATAACTGATAAAAATACTGTATGTAATTTTTTCGGTAATAAAACAGTGGCACAGTAACATTTGCAGTAATTCCTTTTCAACTCTCTATAATATACTAATTTCGGACTTAATATGTCAGTAATACCATCAGTAATTATTTAAAAATATTTAAAAAAAAGCTATTTAACAAAAGTAGAAAATAATTAAATTAATATAAATTAACACTTCATAATACTTATGAACTAAATTGCTTGGAAAAAAAGAAGAAGAAAATCAACTCAAATAAATTTGCAACAATAATAACACAGAAAATAAACAACAACAAATAAAAAAATCAACTAAAAAACATTTCCACCTAACCTAGAAAACCTATTTCAAAACTCATAATCTAGCAATAAATAAAATAATTTAATTGAAATTAAACAACAAAATTAAAAAAAAATCTTTTAAAATCCAACAAAATTTATCTCATATGAAAAACAAATCCCACAACAATATTCATACAATTATTAAGAACATAAAACTTTAAAAATAAAATAAAAAACAAATATAATCCAAAAAAACACAAAAAAAAGAAGAAGAAGACAACATCTCACCTTAATGTAATTGCAAGTGAAGCTGAAAAGAGAAAAGAAAAAACAAATTTATAAAGTATGTTAATTAAAACAAAACTGAGAAGAGAAAAGAAAAGAAGAAAATAGGAGAAGACATACTTGCGCGTGGAGGAGAAGAGGAGAGAAGAGAAGAGAAGAGAAAGAAAGAAAGAAAGAAAGAAAGGGGCGTTGGTGTTTTTTACATAAAAGGAAGAGAAGAAGAAGAAGAGTAGGAGGAGGAGAAAGAGGCGCATCTGTTAAGAAATGAGGGATTTTAGTCTTTTTATTGGGGCATTTTATCGATAATTTTACTAATGAATAATTAAATATAAATATTTTTAATTATTCAATCAGTGATTCCATCTATGATATTTAATTTAAATTTTTAATTTAATAAAAAAATTTCAGAAACTCCCTAAATATTACTGACGACTTTTCAATTCGTCAATGATTTTGTTTGTAATATTTAATTTAAATTTTCAATTTAATAAAAAAATTTCAGAAACTTTCCAAATATCATCGATGACTTTTCAATCCGTCAGTGATTCTGTTTATAATATTTAATTTAATTGAAAATTTTCAGAAACCCCCGAAATATTACTGACAATTTTTCAATCCGTTGGTGGTTTTTTTTTTTGTAAAGAATAATAATTAATAGTGCAATTGAGAAGTACACAGTTTCAGAACTCTTTAGCAAATACCGATGAAATTAATCTATCGGTCATACCCTTTGTATTTGATATAATGAATAGTATCAGGGAAAAGTGAATAGTTTATCAACAAGTTTACGAACGGATAATTTTGTCGATATAAATCACACGTTATTGTATATTTTTATTTTATTTTAATTTTTTTCACTATAATTTTTTTGGTATATACCAGGGAAATATTTTATGAAAGTTTTTATTTATATTTGTTAATGTTTTAATAGTGTTGAAGGAGGCAGCTTCATCTCACAAAATTCTGGTTGTGATCAATTGTTATGCCCATGGTTATGTTAACAAGAGACAGGCGGAATTTGAAAATGGCGGGCGCCTGAAATTAGATATCATGAATGCATTTTGTACAAGTAGAGTTTGGTAAGATACTAGAATTGGATATGACATTGAATGGATCAATGGATCAATTAATTACTCTTTTTAAATGCATTTTTTATTTTATCTATATTTTTTGAGATTGGAAAATTTAATAAAAAATTAATAACACTATAAAAAAAACAATTAAATTATCGTGAAAAACTACAAAAAAAAACTAAAACAGTATTTTGAAGTTTGATAGTGGTTACTTTTCAAACTGTTTTTTTACTCAAAAATGTATTACAATAATATTTTTTTATTTTAAAAAAATATTTTTCTCAAATCACAATAATTCAAAAAGATTAAAAAAATAATTTAAAATAAAAAAAATATTTTTTCTTAAAATATTATTAAAATACAAAAACAAACAATTATAAATTACCATCAATCAAGTATAAGATAGAGATTGTGATCTTATGTTTTGTCCGAATTGCAGCCAATACTAATATTTTTTGTCTAGACTTGAGAACCCTTCTGGCCACGAAAAGCCACCAGACAAAACTACACATGCAATGTTTTTTATTTGTCTATAAACCGTTGACGATTGCTGACACAAATAAATTGCGTTTCTTCTACGCTCCACTAACTCCTTTCCTAGCTGTGCGTTCCACATTCTCTTCTCCCTTCATCACTGCTTCTCTAACTCCTTCTGAGTTCTGATTAAGTCAGATCATCGTTTGAAGATCTTGTTGGGCCAGGTAAGCTCCATGTTCTCTTTTTCTTTTCTCCAATATTACATGTCATCTAGAATTCTTGCAAGTTATTCTTTTTACCCTGATATTGTTCAGGAGTTCTTGACATGATCAGATCAGAGTTCAGGACATAGTTTCTTGCTCATTGTGTTCTTACAAGCTACAGTAAAGCGTGAATTAAAATTCTCAAAAAAAAGAAAAAAGAAAAAAGAATTAAAAGTATCTTATTGAGCCTTACAAACAATTTACTGGTGTCATTAATCTAGTGTGTGATTCAAACAGACTGCGTGCTTGAGGGACTAACATATGGGACCTTCTTGTAACTCTTTGATTTTGTGTGTCGCTGCTCAGGACCTAGTTGGCATATTCTCATCTAGTTTTTGGCTAATAGTTGATCTTACCCTTTATGATGGTTCTCGATTTCGTTGTGTTTATCTTGGAAAATGTTCATCTAGTTTCTGTATGTATGTATGACATCTTGGTATGGCATCGTATAGAATACTTTGCTTCCTTTTACTGATTCTTTTTTGCTCTGAACTTCACTTAATTCTTTCTTTCTCTCAAAGCAGGACAGGAGGTCTCCTGGTTGTCGACCAGCTTGGCACTGGTTCCTTCTTCTGTGTGCTAATCAAAATCCTTGAAGACAATATAATGGACCAAGTATGTTTTCCTTTCACTTTTGCTTAATTTTGTTAGTGCTATGTTCTTGTTATATTTGACTTGATCATGCTTAAGAAAGCAAGAATCCCCAGCTTGCTTTTTTGTTTAATCCATCAATTTCCTACTGGTACAACGAGCTTTGAGTAGAGGTTTATGCTATCAGTCAATCCAATGGTAGCAACTTGCCCCGGCACAGCTTTCTGCATTATCTCATACGAACATTATAGATATTTGAATAAAAAAAAATTCACTCGGTGTAAAGAGCATTTCATTCAATTGGACTCTAAGATTTTAGCCTTAAGATGAGAGGACCAAAGTTGCAAGTTTAGTAAAATAGCAGCTGTTTTTTAAAAATCTAGCCTTAAGATTTTGTCTAATTGTTTTTGGTCCTTTTAGTTTGAAAATTATACGATTTAGTCCAAAACTTTATTTTATTTACATTCCAATCTTTAGGTTTGAGAGAGAAGATAAAAAGCCACACGTTAAATAATATGTTAAATAATGAAATAGAGAAAAAATTGTCTGGTGATTATATTTTTATAAAAAAAAATTATTTATATGTTAATAAGTTCTATTTAATGAAAAGAATCTATTAAAATATTTTTAAAACCTTCATTTTACATTAAAAAGTATATCAAGTTGATTATGTGTTTTTGAATTTTTTGCATTTTTGAGTTGATAGTTTGACTTTTTGAGATTCTAAGGGTTTTTATTAAATATTTTTAAATAAAAATAAATTAAATAATGGATTTGAAGGTTAGAAAAACACCCTTTGATTTTTCAGCCAACTCTAGTGAACAAATTCTTCGCATTGGACCACTTTTTATTTACCATGGCTAGCTCTATCTCTTTTACTTCAATTTTATTTTTACCCTTGCATGTTTCCCGTCATTGGTCTTTCATCATTGGCTTTTTGGAACAATAGCATATTTACATTAGTACCATTCATAGAGATATCTTAAGTTTTAAAATTGATATAAATTTATTGAAGGTGAAATTAAATATGTGTAGAAATGTAAAAAAAAAAATACAATATCTCCTATTTTCAATTTTTTTTGGTTCTTCATTTATTGTATAAACTATTTTTTTTAATTTTATCTTTTCATATTTTATTGATTAATGATTGGGCTTGATGCTTTTTTTGTATTTCTTTTTCTCCGGTTATAGCGGTGTTTAAAAACCATCTTGACATTGTGTTGGTTCATTATTTTGAGAAAAAAATAATTTTGTTGTTTGTGAAAAAATAAAAATAAGATGATCAAAACTGAATGTAACGTGAAATGATAGCCATTTATTTTAGAAAAAACAAATTCTCATTGGTCCTTTGTTTTTTTTTAATTCTCTCATTTTTTTTTAATTTCATCCTTCTACATCACATTGGTTGATTATTTAGCCTAATGATTTGTTTCGTATTGTTTTCTGCCAGTTTATAACGATCTAAAAAAAAACATTCCAACAATGTGTTTGTTCTCAATTTTGTAAAAATAATTCACTTTTATTATTTGGAAAAAATGAAAGATGAGAGGACCAAAATTGAAAGTTTAGTAAAATAGCAACTCTTTTTTGAAAATTTAGCCTTAAGATTTTGTCTGTTTTTTTTTGTCCTTTTAGTTTGGAAATTATTTCAAAACTTTATTTTATTCACATTTCAGTCTCTAGATTTGAAAGAGAAGAGAAAAAGTTACACTTTAAATGATGAAATAGAGAAAAAGTTACACTTTAAATGATGAAATAGAGAAAAAGTTATTGGTTGACCATATTTCAATAGCAAAAAAGGTTGATTTCAATGTCAACGAGTTCTATTCAATGAGAGGAGTCTCATTGAAGTTTTTTTAAACCTTCATATTTTCTAAAAAGATATATCAATGTTGATTAAGTGTTTTTGGATTTTTTAGCATTTTTGAATTGATAGATTGGTTTTTTGTGATTCTAAATGTATTTATTAAATATTTTTAAGTAAAAATAGATTGAATAATAGATTTTAAGGTTAGAAAAACACCCCTCAATTTTTCAGCCACCGAGCAAATTCTTGGCATTAGACAACTCTTCATTGTTTTTTTTTTTTAATAAAAAAAACTAGGTGAACAACAAATTATGTGTCCAATTTGAAAACTAAATTTGGCCAAAACACACGTAGGCCTGAAGGCTATTCCCATATTGCATCATTTAAAAAAATCAAGGTTTAAGTTTTGAGATCTCTAAAATCCTATTTTCAACATGTTTTTACTTAACAATATGACAAAAAAAAATCCTAAAATCTTAATAATCCTATTTCAAACTCAAAACACCTTTTAATTAGTCTAAAATCCAAAATCAATCTGAACAAGAAAAAACTTTCTAGATTTCAATTTATTTTTTCTAGCATGATTAAAGGCCAAAATCACCTATATCAAACTTTTCTCTTGAAGACGAACCTAATAAAGCCAAGATTAGGTTTTTTTTTTAATATGATTGATCAAAAGAACACAAATATCCAAAGCTCTAGGGACCACTATTAAAAATTAAGGGACTAAAATAAAATTTAACCAAAACTACATGGACCAAATAATGAAAATTGAAAGACCAAAATGAAAAATATGAAAAAAGGTAAAGCACCAAAATAAACTTTAACTAAAACTACAGGGATCAAATAAATAAAAAGTGTGACAATTTTATGGACTACAATGTACTTTAACTGTTCATTCTGTTTTATAATATTAGGAGTAAAGATTAAAAATAAAATAATGTGCGCCTTAGCAACTACATACCATGAACTAAAATCATATTACATTAAATTAATTTAGTTTAATGAATCCAATACATGTTCTTAACTTCTTTTTTTCGTGAGAACTATTGCTCTTTAGGTTATCACTATAAGCATTTTTCCCGTAAGGACATCCTAATTGAAATAATTGTCTTACGATTTTATATATAGTCTGATTTAGTTTTTTTTTTTTTTAGTTTACTCATTTGAATTTCAAATAAAATTTAATTGATAAAAAATAAAAAAATAAAACTAAGAGAAACCCTCTTATTTACAAATCAATTCTTATTAAAATTAACTTTAAAAATAATATTTTATAAACGCACACCTAACCAGGTCTCATAAAAAACAACATAAAGATAGTTTTAACAACTTATAACAGCACGCGAGAATAAATATAATGCTTAGCCGAGGCGTGGATGAAATACATCCAGCTATAGATTTTACCAGTATATTGTTCTGTGCGTTTCGGTGGGTTAATATTATTTTTTTAAAATATAAGAAAAATATTAAAAGTGTTTTACATTCATGTTAGACCCAAAAGTCTCAAGTCTGATAGTCATGTTAGATTCACGTCTAAGATCTGATAGCAATACCGAACCCACAAAACTTAGGTCTAGTGGTCATACCAAACTCATGTGCCTAGGTCTGAAGACCATGCAAGATCCAGGCGTCTTGGGTTTGACGGTCATACTAGACCCAAGCGATTGCTTGAGTTTGACAAATATATCTGATCCAAGTTTACTTGGTTCTAGAAACATGTCTGACCCATGTTTACTTCAACAACAACAACAACAACAATAAAAACAATGTCAAACTCAAGGTACTTGGGTTTAACATTCATACCTAACCTAACTAAATTTGGATCAAACATGTTGTCAGACCCAACTAAATATTGATTTGACATGTTTATTAGAACTAAGTACCGTGGGTTTGACATAATGTCTAGCTCAAGTTTAATAAAAAACTATGTTGCCTTTGGAAAACATGAGGATGATGGATTTGTAAACTAGAAACATCCACAAGAGTATATAGAGGGATAAATCTATAACAAAAATAATTTTTAAATTAAAAGAAAAATAATCAAGATTGTTAATTCAATAAGCAAATTAAAATACTATAATTGAATTCAATTATATGGTTTAATAATTTATTTAAATATAAAATTATAATAAGTTATTAATTGAATTCAAATTTATTTATGAATTGAATTCAATTTAGCATGTTATTTTGTTTCAAACAAGTTGTTTGCCTTAGTGCATCTATAATATTCTTTTATGTTTCCAGGTTTTGAAAATTTTAAAGTGTATTTATGTGTTAATTAATATTAAGTTTATTTCTGGTGATCTTAAAAGTGTACTTTCCACATTAATTTAGTATATTCAAAAAAATAAATCATTTAAATATAAAATCCATATAAAAAATATGAAATAAAAAGCAAATCTCCTTGATCACTACCCTAGCTTTTAATTTGGGGTAGGTGCATGAATATTATATACATTTCTCAACAAAAATATATTTTTATTAACTAAAACACATAATATAATTTTCATTAATATTTACAAATTATTTAGTAAAAAACAACCCGCAGGGTATTAATCTAATAGATTATATCAACTCTTTTTTTTAAAAAATTTATTAACTAGAATTAAAATCATAATATTAAAGTAATTTTCAAATAGAAGGACATTTTGATATTAAAGTTCTGTTCGAAGGTGTGGTAGATATTGTTTTTCAAAGTGTTTTTTGCTTGGAAATATATTAAAATAATGTATTTTTATTTTTTAAAATTTATTTGATATTAGCACATTAAAACAATTTAAAAACATTAAAAAATATTTAATTTGAAGTAAAAAAATCAAAAATTGATGAAAAGTCAGTTCAATCACAACCCTAAACAAGATCTAAATAAAAATATGTGGATTATAAAAAGCTTTTTAAAATTATTTTTTTAATCATGGAGGGAGATAGTGAAATTGTAAGGCTCTACAAAATAACTTGGTTGGTCTAAATACAACCCGGTCGGACTAGTAAAAAATACATAAGGATGAGATTGAAAATAAAAAACTAATAAAAAAATCTCTCGACCCAACTCATTGTCTAACTCAGATTTAAAATTAAATCATGTAAGAGTTTTCTAATATGACCCAGTCAATTTAGCCAGTTCAAAAACAACATAATTGATCTTTTAAAAAAATATAAAGATAAAATTGAAATAAAAAATGAAATAAAAAAAGAAATTATTCAACCTAACTCTTTATCTAACTTAAATTTAAAATTAAATTAAGTGAAAGTTCCACCAAATAACTCATTCGACTAATTGAAAGTGTAGCCCGTTTGACTCTGCGGTTGCGGCTGCGTTTTATTTAAAACGCAGTTTGCAGCCGTTTGGTTAAGGAAAAAATTGCTATACTGTTCACTAGGCCCCACTTAATTTCTGCGTTAGAAACGCAGTAAAAGAAAAGCAGTGATTTCTTACTTTTTTTCACTGTTCATGTTAATTGCACTGTTCAATTAACAGTGCAATTAACATGAACAGTGTATAGTGTACACTGTTCATGTGAACAGTGTAAGGAATTGCACTGTTCACTTAAAAATAGTGAACAGGGCAATTCTCTTGCACTGTTCACTTGTCTGCGTTAACCTTTTTTTTTTAGTGTGTTAATTTTTTTCACATTTATTTAAAAAAAACTAGTTTAGAGTGAATTTTATACCTGATAATATTTTATCTAATTTTATTACATGCTAAAAATAATATGAAAACTGTAGTTTTTGTCGGATGTATTTCGTACGTAATGAAATTATAAATGGTTTCATGGAATAATAAAAAATATTCTATATAAAGTATGATTTATTTCATGATATAATAGCAATAGTTAAATTCACAATATTTAAATTAAAAATCATCAATATTAATATATATTTTTAAAATTATTTTATAACCTCAATTTTAAAAGTATTATTAATCAAACACATTAAACTACTTTTTCTTCAACCTCAATTTTAACCACAGTTTTAACCAAACATCTATTTTTTTCAAACCAACATCAACTAAAAATACTTTTTATAAAACAACTTTTTTCAAATCACAACCACAACAGCTACCACAATACCAAACATACTCTTAACCACTTTCCAAAGCAGTAAATTTACCCAATGCTACTACCTTGTTTTTTTTTTTTTTTAATTGTAAACTATTTGTTAATGTCACTAAACACAGTCTATTGGATCAAAAGAATAAAGAGAGGCTGTTGAGACAATGAGACGGTAGGCGGGAGAGAGTGGGGGGCGGGGCGGCTAGCTTCTCTCTTTTTTTTTTCCTAATTGAAAAACATCAGTCATTGTTTTCCTTTCATTAATGCTGATTTGGTGTCTGTAGGAGCGCCCACAAAAGAAGAGGGTTAAACATACCGATCCATTTTGGGATCATGTTGAGAAGACAAGTGATGGTGGTCCTTTCAAGTGCAAATTTTGCAAATCTTCATTTGCTGCGTCTACTTCAATCTCAAGGTTCAAATACCATTTGTCAGGAGAAAGTGGGAAAGGAGTTGGTATTTGTGGAAGAGTACCCGTTGATGTTAAAGCAGCAGCCTACCAAGCAATGCACAAAAAACAAAATGCCATCCCACCAATTGATCATCCAGTTC
>Ga0325414_1007039_pt1 | contig 11944 bp, 7 predicted proteins | sample PopdelMetagenome_8_FD_206183 | JGI IMG/M metagenome (GOLD analysis project Ga0325414, IMG submission 206183) | Populus deltoides microbial communities from Bellville, Georgia, United States - Leaf-PdKOR-R3 | ecosystem: Host-associated > Plants > Phyllosphere > Phylloplane/Leaf | place: USA... | reverse complement strand
GGGTGACCCAATGGCCGTCACTCAGAAAATTTTCATTGTAGAGTTTGGGCAAGAATCAAGATTCTTGTTTCATCATACAAGAGTTACGACCATATGTCACCCCTCGAAGGGCGAGTTCTTCATATAGATTACATGTTCATACATTTATCATGCATGTACCATAAGGAAAAAGAGGTTCCCCGTCCGAGCTTTGCTACACCTGATTGAACAAAGATGATGGGAAATGAAGAAAGGGGTCAGAGAGAGGCTCATTGTCAAAAGAAAGTTGAGAGCATTAAAGGTGAAGTAGCCAGACTCACACCTGCTTGAACAAGTGTTGAGCATCAAATTGAAGTCTACACAGTCTTCTATGGGAACACTGCTTGTCCATGTCCCATTGAAGTTGCACCTCTCCTTTTCACTCATGAACAACAACAGCAATGCCTTCAGTCATCAATTAATGACAACCTCTGTTCTTGTTCAGTTGCATTGTTAATTGTTCATCGCCTTCACATCTTCCAATGACACCAAATAACTGCTAGACTTCGGTGCGTGGTGTGTTAGTCTTCTTTGAAGTTACCCCACTTTGAGCTCAATTCCAGTTCAGCGGCACAAGATGCTGATCTTTTTTTAAAAAAAAAACCATGATTATACACTGAACTTGTATGTGGCAAAGCTCTCTCTCTGTAGAGATTTGTTTGTGGATCTGCCAGTGGGGAATGCAAGAGGGGATGTAGTAGTTTCATATGCTTTGAAACTTTTTTCCACCAGTGGCACCAACAAAACATTGTAGTAGGCCGAAGAGTCAGACCTGGTCTGAAAACATGAGCAGTCATCGAACTTCAACATTGCAGAGCTCTCTCTGTAGAGATTTGTTTGTGGATCTGCCAGTGGGGCATGCAAGAGGGGATGCAGTACTTCCACACGCTACAAAACTTTGTCTCATCAGTTTCAGCACTGAAACACTGTAGTAGGCAGAAAAGCCAGACCTGAGCTAGAAAACAGGAGTAAATATAAAACTTCACCGTGGCAGAGCTCTCTCTGCATAAATCTGTTTGTGGCTATGCAAGTGGAGAATCCAAGAAGGGATGCAGTAGTTTCTGATCATCTATAATTTTCTCTCATCAGTGTTAGCTTCAAAATGCAAAAGTAGGGAAAAGAGACAGACCTCGGCTGAAAAATAGAAAGAAGATTGAAACTTCAACAGAGTAGAACTCCCTCTACATGTGTCTATTTGTTACACTGTCTGTGAGTAATCGAAGATGAGACAGAAGAGTTTTAGATTCATCAAGTTCTCTTCCAGTTGAGACAACGCGTGATTCCACGTGTCAGTAGCGGTGGTGTTGTACCAAGATTACCTAGCTGGTGGAAGTTTTCCAACAACCCTCAACCAACCACAACAACATTGAAATATTGACATGAAGTTGTGTGGATTGCCAAAAGAATTGAGCTAGCTATCAAGAGAGGAAAGATTGAAGGATCTAGTATGGATTCCATAACAGTGATGAGAGTTGAATCAGAAGATGACTCTCAATTGAGAAACCTCAGTTATTTTGCCTAGTCAAGTCTCGCTCAAGCACCAACTACTCAAATGTCTTTGCCAAAGATAGACATTCCTTTGCCATGTGGGTTTATTTACTAGCATCTGCCAGATTCCAGACTTAGTGCCCCGGACTTCGACAAATTGCATGCAACCACCGTGGTATAATTCAAACCAGATGTGAATGTCATGGTGGGGTCCTCGGCCATTTCAGTTGAACAAATGCAAGAGTTTCAAGAATCGAGCTCAGTTTGTGAAAGATGATGTCATCGATCATTTTGTCACCAGAACATCCTCAGAATGACGAGTGATCGGAATTGCTAGGCAAAACACAGATATTGCCAGAAAAGATGATTCAAGAATGGCGATGAATTGTCAATCATATTGTTGTGGAATGTTGCATTTTTGTTTTGTGATCACATCTCATCCTTCAACGAAACATGTCTTGTTTTTGTCTCTTTGTTGTTTTGAAATCAACATATGTTTACATTCTATTCTGACAAAATATTTTGATCAAACTCCAACATGCAATAAAGGTTAATCAATCCTGAAGATTAAAAGTGTTTTGATTACAGAAATGACTCGATGATTGTTGAAATGACATGATAACATGAGGTGACCAAACAAATTTTGAGCTCATGCCTCCTGAAACTGAACCACACATCATATAGCTAGTTTTAGCAATATGCATAATGACACGTAGGGGATTCGGTAGTTATGGACTCGTGAATCATGATTCTTACAAGCCTAAATCATTACACTGGATGAGGTCAAAATTTATCGGTTCCAACCAACATTGCTTGAAATGAGAAAAGGCCATCTTTGTTATCCTTTCACATTTCTTGAAATAATATCCCTTGTGGTCCCTATTTGAACCTGGTAAAATATTTTCTTTCAAGAAACCCTGACTAGGATCACACCCCGCACTGGGGGCAAATAAGAAAAGACAAAAGTGAAAGAGAAGGCTTAGAACAAAAGTCCAACATTTGAGAGAGAGTTAAAAGAAAGAATACCTAGATTGGGGGCGTGTTAGAAAACTATGAGAAATGCTATGTGAAAGCCATGACCTTTGGCATCCATGATAAAACCCCTGAAGTTATCAGATGATTGAGATTGGTTGTTCATCAAAGAAAAAGTTGGATTGGCATATAACCTATGTTAAGAGAATTCTGATATTTAAGGTTAATAAAGTTATATGTCATTTCCTCTATAAACACAACAATAGAAAAAGAGTTGATGAATAGTTTGATGTTGATCCTAGGTCTTTGAAACCCTCAAACACCTTTTGAGCCTGAATTTTCCTTTCTTTCATAAGCCATGAACCATAGCCTGCATTACGTGCTTTTAAAAGCCCTTTTTGATCAAGTAAGCAATCTGAACCGATAAATGGCGATCTCAAAAATTGAAGAGTTGTTCCATAAGGGTCGTGACTTCATGGATTAAGCTACTGGTTATTATGCATGCTGATAAAATTGGTGCTAAAAAAAGAAAACAATCTTTCTTGATGAATCCTTAAGTTTTGACTTGAGCCTTTTGTTTCTTGAAATTCACAGAAGGTCACCTCATTGTAGACCGTGAAAAGATATATCCAAGATCAAAGATTAAAACTGACATAAAGAACCATGTAAAAAGTCATTTTAAACTTACAATGGGTCATTTCTGTTTTCAAAATACAAGACAATCAAGGGATTACATTGAATGATGTGTGTTGGGTCTTTGACCAAAAAGCATGATTTTCAAAAGATCTTTTCCAAAACTGATATCTCTTTGATTTCATTTCAACAATTAGACTTGAATTGACATGATCTTTGAAATATGAGAGTTGATTCCAGAACAAGAAAGATTGTTAAACAACAAGAACATCGACCGAATTTGCAAAATCCTTGACAAGAATGACATCAACATTTCTCGACACTCCTTGAAAAGTTGACCACCTGGAGGCAATACAGTGGATCATGGGTAGGAAAACAAACAGTATTCAGATCAGCTGGGGGCAATGAAAGATGATTAAATGATGAATCAGTGTACTGAAGACAATGATGTTCAAAGAAAGATAATCAATGAACAAGCACATTCAGATCATATTGGGGGCAATGTTGTTCAAAGATAGTCCATGATCTAGTGAACCCCGTCAACAATCGGGAAAGCAAAGATACACTTGAAGGAAATCTTTTGAAACATGGCTATCGACCGATGTGGGCATAAGTTGCATTCGAACGAATATGAAAAGATGCACACCACCAAGTTTGATTGCGGAACAATGTTGTACTTGAAGGATAATGTCATATTGTCATCTCCAACATGGCTATGACTTTTGAACGATGTTATCGCATAGTTGTGAATATTGGAAGGATGCACTCACCAAGACTGACTGTGGGACCATCTTGTTTTGAAGCTCGAAGGCGCACTTCATCGCATGAATATGGGTGATAAAATGAACATCATTGATGATGCCACTGCATTTCTTTTCACTATCTGATTTAACAAGTTGAGAGGAATTCATGAGAAAGACCATTGAGCATACAACGATGAGTTTTTCACTGCAAGCTATGAGATGTATGTCTGGACGACTGGATGATTTCCATGAAGACTGATGATAACATATACTTGAAGAGTATTGTTTCAACTGGGGGCAAGTTCATGACCGATTGACAATCTAAAAGGAGGTTAAACACCAGAAAACCTCTTGAGGGGTGTTGGCAAAACACATGCACCAAATCAAAGGACAATTCTTGAGAGAATCTAGGAGATGGATGATTTGTTCAACTCCTTCATGATGAATCGAGCAACACCGCACTTGGGGGCAAAGTCAAGCTTGATAAACAGCGAGAGCAGTAATCGTCATGGACAGCCTAGGATGGGCACTACACTTACAACTGAGTGGATGGCTAGCACACGAATGAGTCAGTACATGGAAAGAACAAATAAAGCTTTGGAATGCAAACAAAGGCACCCTATGACGATGGATCATCAAAGGGGGGGACCTATATTTCGAATCAGGTAAGGATGCATGCATGTCAGCTAACGTTAAAACATTGTGCATATTTTTTATTTTGTTGCAGGAAAAATCCTCAATGTAGTTTAGCAAGATTGGGGACCAAAAAAAGAGAGAGAGAAAAAAAAAGGGAGAATCATTGAGCTGATAATAACAGAGAATCATGGTTGTGACCTTGGAACGGGAAGAAGATGAGATAAGCCTTACTGTTAGGAAAATCTTAAAGAAATGAAAAGATCAACCTTGCAATCAGGAAGCATCGAGTTTTCAAACCCTGCGATCAAGAATTATCAAGAAGCACCAAGTTTTCCGGCCCTTCTTCTATCATCCCTTCAGGACTTCGCCAGGTAAGTCCCATTTTTCACACTTGTCACATCACATCTTTCATTTGGGTAGGTCACCCATAACAATGAGACCATTTCACATTTTTTCTATTTTCCACATGGGTAGGTCACCCATAATAATGAGACCGCTTCATATTTTTCTCATCTTCCATCTGGGTAGGTCACCCATTACAATGAGACCGCTTCATATTTTTTCTATCTTCCACCTGGGTAGGTCACCCATTATAACGCGACCACTTCACATTTTTTCTATCTTCCACCTGGGTAGGTCACCCATAACAATGAGACCACTTCACATTTTTTCTATCTTCCACCTGGGTAGGTCACCCATAACAATGAGACCACTTCACATTTTTTCTATCTTCCACCTGGGTAGGTCACCCATTATAACGCGACCACTTCACATTTTTTCTATCTTCCACCTGGGTAGGTCACCCATAACAATGAGACCACTTCACATTTTTTCTATCCTCCACCTGGGTAGGTCACCCATTATAATGAGACCGCACATCGCATTCTTTCCATTTGGGTAGGTCACCCATAACAATGAGACCACTTCATATTTTTTCTATCTTCCACCTGGGTAGGTCACCCATTATAATGAGACCGCACTTCACATTTTTTCTATCCTCCACCTGGGTATGTCACCCATAACAATGAGACCGCACTTCACATTTTTTCTATCCTCCACCTGGGTAGGTCACCCATTACAATGAGACCACTTCACATTTTTCTCATCTTCCACCTGGGTAGGTCACCCATAACAATGAGACCACTTCATATTTTTTCCATCTTCCATCTGGGTAGGTCACCCATTATATTGAGACTGCACCTCACATTCTTTCCATTTGGGTAGGTCACCCATCATAATGAGACCGTTTTTTACATTCTTTCCACTTAGGTAGGTCACCCATCACAATGAGACCATTTTTATGGGTAGGTCACCCATTAGAATGAGACCATTCTCCATCTTTTTTTTTACTTGGGTAGGTCACCCATTATAATGAGGCCATTCTCCCCCCTGGGTAGGTCACCCATAAGAATGAGACCACTCTTTCTTTTTTCCACTTGGGTAGGTCACCCGTCATAATGAGGCCATCTTTCATTTTGGGTAGGTCACCCATCATAATAAGACCACACACATATTTTTTAGTTTTGGGTTTAATGAGGTCGCTAGATGGGATCTCATGTAGCTTTAGTTAAAGGAAATCGCCAGATGGGATTTCAGGTTGACCGAGCTACACACATTCTTTGGTTTTGGAAAAGGAGATCGCCAGATGGGATCTCAAGATAAAAAAAAAAGAGAAAAAGAAAGAAAGGAAGAAAGAAGAGGAAGAAAAGAGAAGGAAGAGAGAACAAAAAAAAAGAGCAAGGCCTTTAGATGAGTGGATATTGAGTGACAGAAAGACAAGTTTTTCTTTACAAAGCTTACTATGCAAAACATTGAGGAGTTTTGCTTCGTAAGCATTGTAAAGAGGGGGCATCTGTTGCTATCCAATTTTTGACCCATGTTTTGATAAATTTTCAGAAAAAAACCAAAAATAGCAAAAAAACAATGAAAATCCAAAAAAATACATTTTTGATATATTTACATCGTTTTTAGCATTTTTAACGTCATCTCAAAAGAATTTAAATTTTCAAAGGTATTTGGAACGCGTTCAACTTTTAACGCGTAAATTTTATGACCACTGATTTTTCTTGTTGAGGTAACGTTGATATTGCTCACTTTCAAAAATACAAAAAAATAAGAAAAATCAAAATTTACAAAAAAAAGAAAAAAGAAGGAAAGGAAAAGTTGAGGGACTAGTTTGAAAACCTAGCAAAACTTTTCCTATAAATACCATGCTACACTAAATTTCCAAGAGGGGGGCAATTTTGAGAACATCAAAAGAGGGGAAGAGCAACCCTAAACCTATCTCATCTTCTCCAAGCCGCCAGCCCTCCCCCATTTTTTTTTTCTAGCCAACAACACAGGCCCCCCCACGTTTTTAGTTTTCCTTTAAAACTAAAGGAAAAGACTTTGGGCATGTTTGTCAAACGTATCATTAGCCTAAAATCAGAGACATAAAAAATACTTTAAAAGCGTGTTTGGCAAACACGTTCTAAGGAGCCAAACAAGGCCTTATACCATAATGAAAAATAGGGCATGCTAAACACACCTTTATATATGGGTTTGGGCTTGGCCTAACTACATAGGCTGGGTTTATTGGGCTTGAGGCTCAAGCCCTATATATGTGTTTGGGCTCAGGCCTAGCCAAACTTATTTTGTTGGGTAGACAAACAACCCAGCTTATTTTATTGGGCCACCATACAGCCCAACTAACCTTTTTTTTCTTTTTTTAGAAGTGGGTTGGACTTAGTCCAGTCATACGGGTTAGGCTTGGATCCTGCCTAAACCTAATATGGTCAATGGCCCAGCCCACTGACCTTGCATTTTATAATATGCAAAACTTGAATTACATTTCACGTTTGATAAGTTTTAGCTCTATTTTGCATACAGGTTACAACTGGAAAAAAAAAGAAGAAGAGAGGGTACTTGGTTCAACGTAATGGCCTTGCTAGTTAGTATGATGGTTATTAGTGGTTAGTAACAGTAGTTAACAGTGGTAGAACCAAAAGAAGAGAAAGAAAATCCATGAGGTTGTAAGAGGACAAAAATGGTGGAGATGGTGGTGGTTTATGGCATTTTTCAGGTTCTTTTTGGTTGGGGTGAACCGTGAGTTATTCTAGGGTATGGTAGGGGTGGTTTGGTTTCAGGTTTTTTTTGTTGATTTGATGTGAAAGAGGGGTTGTTGGAAAATGGTGGTTTTTGGCTTCTCTAGGCTGGTGTAGGGGTCTTTTTTTGCTACCATTTTTCTCCTTTTCTTACATGAAATCTACTTTTATTTATAGAGGTGAGAGAAGAGCATATAAGGGTCTCGTAAGCATGGTTTATGGTCATTGATTTATATGAGAAGGATCCTATTTATTGGCCACAAAGCAACAACCTGGCCCTGCAAAACCAATATATAAAATTGATTGGGTTAAGGGATTCAGACCACTTTTCATTGACTTTTTAGGTGACAAATCGACAGTTTTTTAGCTGAGGGTGTAGTACATTATTAAGTCATAAGGGTGGCATGTTTCTTTTCTTGTATGGTGAAGGTATAAGAGAAAAAGGAGGTTGAAAGGGTAGCATTAGAGCTGTTAATTTCGAGTTCATTAACAAAGGTTGTATAAGCTTGTATGAGAGCAAGAATATGATCAAAAGTTTTCCCTGGATGTTCTTGATTATTTTGTTGAAGAGAGAGGTATTTGTAGGGCTAAAAGATCAAACTAATTGTAGGGCACACTTTTTAAAATATTTATGCCCATTACATAATCTAATAGATCATTGCTAGAACTAATTAGACCATTTTAAATATACAAGGTAAAAACATGAATTTCCAAAAAATAATTGGGCTATTTTACAAACCGGTAAACCATTTCTCAAAACAATAACTTGGTTTCTAAATCAGTTAGACCGATTTAGGCACTCGAAAAATTCTCCCATTTTGTGTTCTTTGATATTTTATCGGTTTTCCTATGTTCTTTTTGATTCATATAGGTTTTATAGGTATGGAAAATGATTCCTAAACAAATTGTAAGTTATTTGGCAAATCCTCTTCACAAGATCTTGATCTTTGAAGTTAAAAGCCATTATTGTCTCAATATTCTTGTTTGAAGTAAAAAATGTCATAACCCAATTTTAGGTTCCCTAAAATTCTTTTATGTGAAAAATATTTTATTTGAAATATGCAAAAATCCAAAAAAATCAAAATCTAAAAATATATTTTAGACATAAATAGATAAGCTAAAAGGATCCATTAGAGGTTCCAGTTGGTCCAATTACTAAGCTTAGGGCTAAGAAGTTCAAAGAATATTTCAATGGACTTCTTCAAGATACATGGGCTAAGGTAGACTTTAAGAGGATTTGTAATAATAAAGAGCAAGCCTTGATTAATCTGATTCATGTTCAAGAGGGGCTTGTTGGTGGAACCAAGACCATTACACAAGGATTGGGAAAAGAGGACTAGATTCGGATAGTTTGACCTTTCGTTACTCTTTTATTCATAACTGGAGTGACAGATCGAATTTTGATTTGATTCTAGTTGGGCTGGAAACTAGACTTCCATACCTTTCCAACGGTATATGGCATGCCTTCTAATTCATTAAGACGAGAGAGAATTATCCGTTTTAAGTTGGGCCTTGCTGCTGCCAGACAGAATGCAGAAACAACGAACTTGTCTTATTTAATTAGTTGGGCTATCAAACTTTAATTATTTTGAGAGGAGACAATTTGTTTGGGTTTTAGACTTGTTTATTTTAATTAGTTTAGGCTAGTTTTAGCTTGGGTTGATTATTATTTAAATTGGGTTTATGTGAGACCCATTAGGGAAACAAGGGTTTTGGCTTTGAGTATAAATACTCTTTAGGAATAATTTTAGGGAGACTTTTTGATAATATTTTTAGCATTATAGCCGATTTTTGGTTGCTCAATCTTGGTTCTTGATTGAACTTTCAACTCTTCAAAGAATTGACCATTTTTTGTTGTGAATTTATACTTCTTTTGCTCGTCTCCAGGTGTAGGCATTGTGATCGAGTTGGTTTATAGTGTTGTTGCCTTTGAGCAAGTCTTCCATTGTGATAAGCTCATTCAAATCTCAACAAAGTTGGGTTAGATTGATCTTGGGGTCGCAAATACCATTAAATTCCGCTAGGGTTCGCATCAGTTGGTATCAGAGTTGATTTAATCACAGGTTATATCCTTCATTTTGAGTCTTTATTGTTTCTTGTTTGATTCTCGATAGATTTGGCCACCTATATATATAAAAAAAAAAATAAAAAAAGGGACCTTACTTTTTATTGCTTTGTTGATCACTTAATCATAAGTTAGTGTTCTTTTTTTTATGCTTCCTTAATCAAAATCGGCATACACACCTAAGTTCTTGATTTTGTTTTGTTCTTGCCGATATATATATAAAAGGAGGCTTGATCTTGAAATCTTGATTGTTGCCGCACAAAAAAAAATCACTTTTTTTGTTTTGGCCGAATCTTTTAGTAGTCTTGTTTGTGTTTCTTGAAAATTTGGGTAGTTTAGTTGATTTTCTTAAGTTTCTAGAATTGTTTTTGAATTAAATCCTTAGTTCTTTATAATTCATAATTGTTTAGCTCTTTTTTTATTTTTTTTTCATGTCTTCAAATTGTCATATTATTCGTACAAATTTGCATTGCTATTCGTGAACTTGTCATCGAGTTTTGTTTTGTTAGTTTTGTAATTTCTTGCTTCTAGAGTCTATATTAAATTTATAAATTCACTGCATAGTTGGTTGTTTTTTTTTTCTGAATTGTTGTTAAGTGATTTCAAGAACTAAAGAAAGGCAATTTGAGTGGAAAAAGGCATAGAGAGCATATTCGAGTGAAAAGCCTATAAATTTGTGTGAAACACGAGTGTATGAGGTGTTATTTTTATTGCTAATGATTTTCATGCAGGTTTCAAAAAAAATAATGTGTTCTAATAGTGTGCCACTGAAGAACAGTGAAATCCAAGAAGATGGGCTTTCGAGAATACAACAGATGGAATTTATGTTTGGTGAGCTGATGACTAAGATTGAAAAATTAGAGACTAGGTCTGATGGAAGGCGTAGTAAAAGGGGTAGAGAAGCTAGGAAGGAGGAGAGTGTTGCTGGAAACTCTGCAGATGAAGTCGAGGATGATCTTAACCATGGTGGTGGGTTCCGCACACATAGGGGAGAGAGGTATGAGAATCGGTCAAGGAGGGGACATATTTGACCACATAGGGATTTTGAGCATAGAGGGGATTTTGATGATTTGGGAGATATAGACCGAAATTTGGATAGTATTAAGTTAAAAATCCCGGCCTTTAAGGGAAAAACTGATCTGGAAGCTTATTTAGATTGGAAAAAAAAAAGGTGGAGATGATTTTTGACATCCATAGGTACTCTGAAGAAAAGAAGGTTAAAGTTAGTTGTGGTGGAGTTTATTGACTATGCCATTGTTTGGTGGGAGAGATTGGTGGTAGAAAGAAGAAGGAATAGAGAAAGACCAGTTAGCACATGAAAGGAGTTGAAGACAATAATGAAGAAGATGTATGTTCCTAAACATTATTATCGGGAGTTGTTTATTCATTTACAAATGATTACACAGGGTAATAAAAGTGTGGAGGAGTATCAGAAAGAATTAGAGGTGGCTATGATTAGAGCTAATGTTAATGAAGATGAGGAAGTTACAATGTCTAGGTTTTTGAATGGCTTGAATAGAGACATAGCTAATGTTGTGGAGTTGCAATCATATGTTGATTTAGAGGAGTTAGTACACTTAGCCATTAAGGTTGAAAGACAGTTAAAAAGGAAGGGCAATACATGATCTGAAGCTTATATGGGGTCTTCTTCGAGTTGGAAGATGAATTATAGGAGAGAGGGTAGTGCGTCATCGAAGCCTTTATTTACTTCTAAAGTTGCCGAACCTAACTCCATAAAGAAGCAGGTTTTGACCAATGATAAAAAACTTAAGGGAGAAGTTCAATTGAAGTGTAATCGTGATACAAAGTGTTTCAAGTGTCAAGGATTGCGACACTATGCATCAGAATGTGCAAATCGTCGAGTTATGATTCTAAGGGATGATGGAGAGATTGTGTCCACTAGTCAGGAGTCTGATTGTGATAACATGCCCCCACTTGAGGATGCTAGTGATTTAAAGTATGCTGTTGGTGATTAAGTTTTGGTGATTAAAAGGTCACTTGGTGTTCAGACTAAGGAGGATGATATGAAGCAACAAAGGGAGAACATCTTCCATACTAGATGCCTAATCAACGATAAGGTATGTAGTATGATCATTGATAGTGGTAGTTGTACTAATGTTGCTAGCGTTACTTTGGTTAGAAAGTTGGGATGGAATACCATAAAGCATGAGAGGCCTTACAACTTCAATGGTTGAATGAATGTGGTGTTGTTAGGGTGAATAGACAGGTGATGATTTCTTTTTCAGTAGGCAAATATAAGGATGAAGTGTTATGTGATGTTGTGCCTATGCATGCTACTCATCTGT
>Ga0325414_1007037_pt1 | contig 11945 bp, 6 predicted proteins | sample PopdelMetagenome_8_FD_206183 | JGI IMG/M metagenome (GOLD analysis project Ga0325414, IMG submission 206183) | Populus deltoides microbial communities from Bellville, Georgia, United States - Leaf-PdKOR-R3 | ecosystem: Host-associated > Plants > Phyllosphere > Phylloplane/Leaf | place: USA... | reverse complement strand
TAAAAATAATTATAAACAAAAACTTAATAAAAAAATTTTTATTTTAAAAATTTAAAAAAAAAAAAAAAAAAAAAAAAAAAAAAAAGAGGAGCCATATTTGAATGGTTATTTGGTAAAACAAATGGACTAGCTAGCCATATATAATAAAATTGTAATTATTTTAAAAAGTTCAGGGATAGTTTTGTCATCCACAAACTAACAATTAATACCTAAATTGTGACCATATATTTAGCTTTTAGAATTTTACTAAACACTTCTGCCTATAGATAATTAATAGCTAATTGTGGCAACACATTTCAGACAATAAATACAATCTTGATTTGACCGTACACTCTAAGTTGGAGCTCCAAAAGAGACCATAAAAATCCTCTACTACTTCCTGTTAAGCAGGAATTGAAACAATTTCAACATTGATATAATCTTCTGTTTTTTCTGTTCAACTGTCGATTGTTTGACTCAGAAGTGTCATTGAAACAACATCATTGAATAACTTTGCTACTTTTATGTTAGTGTTTCTAAAACAGGAAATGAAAATCTACTGTGGCATTTTCAAAGACAGTCAATTAAAAAAATTCAAAGGGAAAAAAAAAGGTTGCGATGAAAATGCAAAGCACTTGTAGTCTGACGAGTGCATCTTCCCACAGCTTGCTCAGGCCGGCAACTCGAGCTTCACGTTGTTCTTCCAGCTGCAACACAAAAATAAAATCTCATTTTCTCTAATCATCAGCACAAGACTGGATGCTTTCCCAAGAGATTGAAGGACTTACCTCTGGAAATAATAGTAAAAGAAATCAGCATACAACAATGTCTGAACAAGTCCTGATATCCAAGCTGCAATCATATTTAGATAGCCAAATATTAGTATGAAATTTTTACAGGGATGTGCCTATAAATGCACGTACAAAGGGTGACATACTTATCCAATGGACATAGTGTGGCTCTGTGAAGAAGCGATAAACCCAGTTTAATATGTACAATGCTCTGTATGCCCTGCAGCATATAAGACTAAAGTGGTTAACAGAAATCCAATTGTTAATCGTTGGATAAAGTGGAGTGAGTATGCAGAATATTACAAACAAAATCAGCTTTTCAGATAAAAAAACATAGGAAAAAACAGATAGAGAAATGACATTAATATATGGAACCAAGATAGGATGTACTCAAACTGTAACACACAAAAATACCATGTTGATCCAAGATTAAAACAAGGATTATGCAATAAGACATACCCAAGGAGAAAAACATATTGTCCCGTCAGATTGTCAATATTTCTTGTCCTCTGCAACAAGACTAGTTGAGGAAGTATGGCAACTGCTTCCAGATACAAAGAGAATGCCCACATTACCTGGACAACCATATTTCAAGATACATCAAAGTCAAAATATATGGCTGACAAGAATAGCATAGGCCCAATCAATCTTAAAAGTGCACACACAGATGCATGTAGTCATAGATGTTTGTATGTGTACATGCACTTATCACATTGCTGTTAACATCTTGGACAAACAATATGTGAACCGAAGCATTCCAGAATAATTAGGCGGAACAAAAATATTACCTCTATAAAGGTAAATTTCTCATGTATAAGCAAGGCCAAAATAAGGCAAGGTAGCACAATAAAAAAATGCCGAAAGGTGTCATGATCCTTATCATAAGATCTCCGAACCAACTTGTGGTGTCGCATGTACCAAACAATTGAGAATGAGCTTCCCAGGAAAATCAATTTCATCACCGTATTATAGAATGAGACATAACTGGTGAACATATCCAAGTAGCGAGAGGCAAAAACAAGAGCATAGAGTTCCTGGGTCTTTAGAGAAATACCTGCAAATACACAGGGAAGTCAAAAGTCTAAGACTGAAAATCTGAAAGCCAAAACAGTTTGTCATGTGCATGACTAGATAGAACATAGTGAGAAAGAAAATTTGGACAAATAACTAGGAAAGAGAGAGCTCCTACTTAAAAGGTGCAAAGCAGATGCATATAGTTGAATGAAAAGGCTCAAGACCCGTTAGTTTGGCTTTTTATTATGCACACACAATAATTTAGATATGAGTCTAGGTGTGCATGACAAGTTGGCATGGGACAAATCTCTCCTGCTTGCATAATCCTGTTTTAAGAATCCTGTTTTAAGAACATCACAAACACGTTATAGCAAGTTCTATGGAAGAATTCCTCAATCTAACCACGCAAGCACCTTTGCAATTGAGCTAGGAAATGGCTGCCAGGAGCAGATGACTAAGAAACCCAACACATCCACTCCTTGTGAAAAACAGACAGCAAGAAAAACTATTTCCCTTTCATATTCCTAGTTCTATTGGATGGTCCTCAACCAGCAATTTATTCCATAATAACAACCTACAACTAAAGCATAAATGAGTAGCCCAACCCTCTCATATTCTTCCAGATTGGTTTTATCCCTCCAGAGGAAGAAATATTTTATCTTTTGCAATCTGCTGTACAAAAACAACGAAACTGGAGATCATACCAGACCAAAATACCACCAGTAATCAGCTATTTTATTTCTAATAACTCAGCAAAATATAATCAGAAATCCAGGTAAATCAGAAACACAATTGATTTAGCAATGTGGATTAAAACAAAATTCAATCAGCAGAAGCTTTGTTGCCCCCTTTAGCAAATTAGAATCAACATCATCACTAATATGCAAAACACCTTCCAACCTTCAATCAAATTCACCCTTATTGATTTCCAACTACACTGCAATGATGTGAATCAATTTGTAATTCATCCAAGGCAATACGTTTCAACAATCTTTCTATAATTTCGAGCTATTCTAATCTTCTTAACTTCTTGCTCTTTCAAATTGATGTGGAAATCTCACTCTTTTTCGAATTTTGTTTCACAGGCCATATCTTTTTCAACAACCCCTGCTACTATTACAGTTTCCCGTGATAAGATTCAGTCCAACATTACACTCAGGGACTACATAGTTCCATGCCATATTACCATTTCTCAGTTGTTTGTAGTCACAGTTTTACTTGCATTGTAACCCTGATTGCTATCACACAAACATCTCCCCTAAAGACTATGCAAACATCAGGAGACAAAGTTCACTGATGGATAGAGGGCTCATTTGATTATCTATCAAGTCTTTAAGCTACTATAAATCATGCCAACACATTCTCTCTCTAATGTATCCTCCTGTCCTCGTCCAACACCAACACTAATCATATCATCTAACCAACGAAAGTCATGGCCAAAAGAATTGTAAAATGCATTCAAATCAAGCACAACACTCCTCTCCCGATCTCTCTATTAACCAAAAAAAGAACCCATTTTGAATCCATAAAATCAAACAAAACCCTATTATTACTTCCACCTACAACAACCCATTTCACCGAAACACAAACCCAGTATGAAAAGAAGCAGAAACCCAGTTATCATTTACAACAAAGATCCAAACTTTCAAACAGAATACAAAATCTAAACCAAACTCATTAACCTAAACACAGCGAAAAAAGCAGAAAAACGGAACCTTCTACTACTTACCAGCACAGGATTTGATAGTATGGATCTTAAGGAGCAAAACAAGGACACTAGCCAAATGGGTCATGTCCCCTGCTAATCTGAATATATTCATCTTTTCCCTCTCTACGTATATATGTGTGTGTATAATTTAGTGTGTTTTTTCCTTTTCGGGTCCTGATTAGAGCAATCGGAAAAGGCTTTTTCTTGAAGATCCACGGCAGCTCCTTTTTTTGCAGATCTCTCAGATTGGCTCAAGGAAAAAATGAATATTTCTGGCCTCTTTTTTTTTTAATTTCTTTTTGTTTAATTTACTTCTTTTTCAGCTCCTCCATTTTAGGAGAGTGATAAATGATGGTAATATAATTTAAAGGGACCAACATGGATGGGCTTTTGCCCACTTAGATTTTGGATTCCCGGTTAGACGACATGTCCATAGAAGGGCAAGTCATGTTTGTTTTTTATGTGAAGAAATTGAAAATGGAAATGCCACGTCGAAATCAAAAGTCTTGGGCTCCAGAAAAATATGAGCAGTATAATCCGAAGTATTTGAAGTTATTTTTTAAGGTAAATACAAAAGGTAGGAACAAGAATAAATACATAGGGCCTCAAAGCTTTTTAGATTGGAAAAAAGCAAGAGTTGGTATGAAATTTCTGAAATAGTTTTGTATTATTAGCTTGAAGTTTACAAGCTTGTGCATGTCACTTGCAATTTTCTTTACATGAGGTTGTTTTTTACATCCAAAAATCACGAAATTGTTTAAAAGAGAAAATATGTTGATAAGTGTTATGTCAACAAATATATAATCTAAATTTTTAGGAAAGTATTGACAAGATTAATACTATTTTTATTTTATTTGTGGTTGTTAAAGAATAATATAAATTATATTTTAGAATCTTATCTAATAATTTAAACTTTTAGGTTGAGTTGGTTCTTTAATATGATATCAAAGTCTTAATGATTCAAATAGTCACGAGTTCGAATCTCACTACCTTCATTCTAAAAGTTTAAGTTTTTTAGTTGAAATGGTTCTTTAGTGGTAGTTATGGTAGTAAATCTTTCTTGTAAATGATGTCTTAAAAATCCAAGTATCCTAGAAACGAGGCTCCCGAGTTGGATAATCAATTAATCAATTGCTCTTAGCAATTTCGTCCAATCTCCATAGCCATAGTTGATAGCTTATGCATGATACTTGGTAGGTCAAGGTGACTTGTGACTAGTACCTGAAAAAACTCTTTTTTGATGAAGATGAGGACTCTCTGATACTTAAATAAATACATTTTTAGAAAAAGAAAATGCAATAATATTCTGAAGAGAGATGCTTCGAAAATATATATATATATATATATATATATATATATATATATATATATATATAAATATTGTGAACTTTTATCTTGAAGGATTCACGGTGTATTTATAGCCAATGAGTTTTGTTCTTTTGTAGAGAAAGGAATGACTGAAAAGTCATTTGCTTTTGGTAATATTAATAAAGAACAAATATCAATTACATATCAATAATGAGATAGTAAGTATAGTAGATCTCTTGAGAGATCTTTTTGTGCACCTATGAGTATAAGAAAATTATTACATCAGATATGAATAATTCGTATAATTATTCTAGATGGAGAAGTATGGCGGTTTATCATATCTACAATACTTTTAATTTAGAGAATCATTTAGAATTACACATATAACCTTAGAACCTGATAATGGTTGAATCCAAATACTCTAGGTTTGACAAGTTTTATAGACCTATATAATCTTAGGCTTAGTTGACTACCAAACTCAAGTTCTTTAGTCTGATATGTTTGTCAAACATACATAATCTTGGACTTGGTTGATTGTCAAGCCCAAATCCTTTCGGTCTGACATTTTTGTTAGATTTACGTTACGTTGAATTTGGTTGACTGTCGAATTCAAGTGCTTTGCTTTGCCAGGCTCGCAAGATAATCTTGCGACTTGACTTGTTGTCAAACCTAAGTTCTTTGGGTTTGATATATTTGTCAAACCCATTTTGTTTTTAGGATATTTTTTTTAAAAAAAATCTATAACTAAAAAATCTTGTTTCGTCACTCAAAAATTAGAATATGTCAAGTTTTGTGAAAATAAGGTGAAATATATGTGTGTGCGCGCGCGCGCGCCAGAAAATAAAATTAAGGGGGGCCAACATTTCAGTTGTTTTATTATTTAAGCTAAAAGTATAAATATTGTTAAGGGAGGGGCTAGAAAAATAATTTTCTTGCAGGAACCGGGGCCCCTGCCAGCCCCCTGTCTCCGCCCTGTGTGTGTTGTTGAATTTTCTCCTTTCTTACAAATTTTAATGAATTGATCATTAATTTAATCATAAAAATTTTAGATTATTATGGATCATTATGGTGTTTTAGCATATTTTATAGTTGTAATAGTAATGTAATTATAATAGATGTTATTTAATTACTAGAATTAATTATTTTATTTATAATGTTAGATATAGATTGGAATTAATGCGATTTTTTTTTGAATAATTGACAAATATAAGAATTAGCAAACTTAAATGTTTAAGAGTACTTACTATTATTTTATTTATAACAACATATGATGCATAGAAAAGATTATTGTTACATGATGATGTGAGAATTGTCATACCATTTTCTATTCTTTTATTTAATTCAGCTTTCAACTCATGAACAATGCCAGCATTTGCTGATTGGGATAGGATAAAACATAATGGTTTTGGATAAGCCTTGGTTGAGATTTCTAGTTTATGACTTAAAGGATAGAACATTAAATTTTTAAAATGTAAAAATAAATAGGACCTAAGAAATATTTGACATAATTTATGTTTTTATGTGCTTTCTAAAAGTATTTTGAGTATGAAAAATTATTAAATTAATATTTTTTATGGTTTGATATTCTAAAATGTAAAAATAAATAAGACCTAAGAAATATTTGACATAATTTATGTTTTTATGTGCTTTCTAAAAGTATTTTGAGTATGAAAAATTATTAAATTGGTATTTTTTATGGTTTGATATTTTAATATTAAAAATAAAAAATCTAAGAAAAATTATTTTAATATATTTTTAAATAAAAAAATATATTTTAAAAAGTAATTTGCTACGTAATCCCAAAAACCCCATCTTATAGTCTAAAAGGCATATTCCCTCCTCTGTACACCGCCGTCCGCCGCTCATGTCTTTTTCACCAAGTGGCATTGCTTCTTCTTTACTTGAGAAGCCTGTATCTTCAAGTCAGCCATTCATGATAACCTGAAGCCCTCTTCTTCACACTAAAGCATGTACATGTGGGTTTCCTTGCCGCCGGATATACCTTCATGATAGCCACAGGCGTAAGGATTGGTAATTATTTTTAATATATATTTCTTAATTTTTTTATTTTATTTATTTATTTATTCACAACTTGATTTTAGAGGATGTTTGAGAATGCGATCCAACTGGTTTTTTTAAAATCTTGATTTTTTTAAATTTTTTTTGGTATTTTTGAATCGTTTTAATGTGCTGATATTAAAAATAAATTTTAAAAAATAAAAAATATTTTAAAAAACAATTTATATCGCTGTCTTATATACTCCTTTAGCAACAATAATAAAACACCAGCCAACATGTTATCATCACAATACATGTCCCTATATAAAAATACAAACGCTAATATAATTTGTATTTTTAAATCAAAAATATTATTTTATATTATAAATATTTCACATTGTCAAATAAATATTAAGCACGAGGGACTGTGGTTGAATCATATTTTTTAAAAAAAATTAATTTTTTTTAGCATTGATTAGGATTGCTAAAATCTTGGTTTTTATAAAGTAAGTTTCTATTTTCAAAACATGCATTTAACATAAGGTTTCTATAAATCATGCAAAAAATAATAATTATATAATTGTAATTTAAAGGAAGAGGGAGAAAAGGAGTTTGTCCAATGCATATAATGAATACAGCCAAAATTTTGTTATTTGATGGTCATGCATTTAACTAATACTAAATAATGGTACAATAATAAAAGAAAAAGGAAATGCAAAGATGAATTGTACATTTTTTTTATATTCAATAATTTATGATAAATTTGGCTACCATTATTTATTAATTTACAAAAACAAAGTTAAATCCTAGAACTAATATTTGTTGTCTAAATAAGAAATTGACTTGGGTATCAATATCTTCTTTTTTTTTTGTAAATTTATTCCAAAAAAGAAATATGTTATTTATACGAGATCATAAATTTCAAGAATAAATAAGATATTATTTTTTAAAAGTAAAAATAAAAATCCAAAAAATATCATTAATTTGCATGGACATTACTAATAAAATATTATTAAATCACTATTTATTATTCATTTTCTCCTTTTTAATCTCAAGTAGGATATTTCACTCCCATATACAACCAACAAATTATCCTCTTAAATTAATGTAAGTTTGGCTTAATTAAACACAACTCTCCTAGTAATTGAAGCCTTTTTGACAATTCAAATGTGAGGCTAAGAGCATCAAGCTCTCTTGCTACTCTATCATGTAAGATACTTAGACATGTCAATGTATATAATTATAATTGAATTTACTTAGATTAAGTACATGAAATATTATTCATTTGCTTCTTTTTTTAATTTATTTGTGAACATTGATTTTGATTAATTTTTTCCTTTTTTACAATGAGTGTTATTGAAGATGGATAATTTCTCATTTAAAGTATTTCTAACACAATTTCTATGTAGGTCTTTTGAGATATTTTTAATATTCTTTAAGATCTATCTTTATGAATTTATATACCAATGACATAAAAAGCTTCACTCAATTCCTTCGTCTTAAAGTTTTGATAAAGAAATTATTTTGTCTTATATAGTAAACACAAGTCACAACTTGTAAGTAAAATGTAAATTATATATAGGATAAGAAAAATATATTTGCTCACACAAGCCTTTAGGTATATGCTCTCAATAAAACAATATGAGATAATAACATATGAAACTTAATGTAATATTGTCAGGAGGCTTATTTTAACCCATATATAGACTTTTTTAACTTACAAACCAAGTGACTATTTGTGTTATCACAAAAAAAAAAATTCAAGCTTCATGTATAGCCCTTCATCTAAATTTTCATTTCACAATATTGTTTTTACATTCATCTTATTATTACCCATTTCTGACTCCATAAAAAATCAAGAAAAAAATACAAAAAGAAAATACAAAAGGATACACATGAAGAAAGCTTGAAAGATTAATCAAGTTGATGGTGAATGACTAAAATAACAAGTAGAAAAGTTGGAGGACCAGAATGTATAAAAGTGACAAATTAGCAACTCAATTCTAATTGACAAAAAACCTCATTGGTAAGAATATTTTATTTGGGGTAAATAAATATAAATTTGGATGAATAAGGACTTAATAAGGATTTTAAAAGGCTTAATTAATTTTATTGAGAACTTAATTGCAAGAAAAATCAGTTTTTAATAATCAATTTAGGTGTTAATAGGAAGAAATCAAAGTTTGGCGACTGAAATTGGACTTTGAAAAGTTTAATTGGTCAAGTCGGGGGCTTAATTATGAAAAAAATTAAAGTTTGATAGCCAATTAAGGGTTTGATTGAAAAAATTCAAAACCAAGGACCAAATCATAAAAGGCACGAGACTTCAGAGGTTGAAATTTACCAAACCAGGGGCCAAATTGAAAAAAATTAAAAGTTCGATGGTTTATTGAAGGTCAAATTGCACAAATCAAAAACTATAATTTTCAAAAAAATAAAACTGAAATGAAAAAAATTTCCTAACTACAAAATAATCAAGGTTATTTTCCCTAAAATAAGCATAATATTTAGATGTCTTTTAACTACTTCAAAAGCTCATATGCTTTTTTACTAAAATTGGTAAGTTGTGATGTTAAAAAGTAAAAACATGCATAATTTCAGTATTGGACAACTGATATTAAAATAGATGTAACTTTTTTTAAAAAACTCAGAATCGTGAATAGTAAAATTATTTAGAAACTAAACTTTCAAAACTTTCTAAAAATATATGAAATGTCATTTGATTCTTCCTAAGCATGTCTAGTTTAATCTATAAAATTGACCTATTTGTATAAATAATTATTTTTGGACTAGGCTATTGATTTATGACCTAAATTTCTCCATGATATATACTTATATGGGCTAAGTGATAAGCATAAGAATTGTAGCCCATTGATTTATCTTTCTAATACCATAAGAATTATTAGGTTTCCCAACTAGAAGGAAAGTTATGTCTAAAATATTAGGGTTACTCTAAGAAATCTAAAAAAAGAGAATTTTCTTATTAAAATAGGAAAATTGTATAATTTTCTTAGAGTGTCTCTACTTTTCATTTTCTTTTGATTCGGCTAATTCTACATGAAGAAATTCTTGTTAAATTTTAATTTTTCTTCAAAGACCTTCATGTTTTGATAATATTCACTCAAATCTAACACAAAGATAAAATAAATAAAATTAAAGATAAAAACATGAAAAATATTTTTAAAAAAGTAATGAGTACAAAATCTAAATGAGGACAAAATATGTATATAGTTTGAGCTCATCAACTAGAGAGAAGATTTTATGTTAATCTATACCTTTCTTTTTGATATAATATTTAGCTAAAGTCTAGCTTTATATTTCTTGATATTATCACAAAAAATTCTTTTTGGTTTCACAAACCCATTTGTAGTCAACAATTACATATCCTTTTGGTAATTTGACCAGGTCTTAGATTTGATTTTTAAACATTGATTTAATTTTATTTTTCTTTATGACATTATATTACTAGATGGAGTTTTTTCCCCATTCATATCTTACAAAAATATATCAATGGTAGTTGGTTCACACACACACACACATATAGAGAGAGAGAGAGAGAAATCACTCTTGCTAATATCCTCAAGAAATTTTTATTTATTGCCTCTACCATTTCTACCATTCATGTATTATAAGAAGGATAATAAATCTTATATCCTAGATTTTAGTACATAATCTATAAAATATCTACTAATTATTCTTGGGTTTATTTTTTTTCATTGAGAATTATAAATTATTACCCCAACAAGATTACCACATACATGTGTATAACTTAAATTGAGTTTTCATCCATTCTATAATTCAAAAGTTGTCTTTAAGATGAAATCTTGTTTAAAATTAACATTGTAGTCTTTAAAGCTTCACTTTGTAAGGATAATAGTAGATTATAGATTATAATTACTAATTATACTTTTTACAATATTCATAAGAGTGTAACTGCTTTCAACCATATCATTTTGTTATAGTGTGCTAGCTATTGTATAATGTGCAATAATACCCTCATTTTTAAGCAAATTTATAAATGAACTCGAAATTTACACACTCGCACACATGACATAATACAATCTTGATGATTTTTTCCTTGTGTTTATTTAGTTTAGCTGTAAAGGATTTTAAATCATTAATTGCTTCAATCTTATTAATATAAGGTATAAAATAGCGGTACATAATCTTGAAATGTATAATTTAACTAGTCAGGTTTTAAGTTTGTTCTTTAGAGATCATCCATTTGAGTCCCACAAACCTCAGAGTCATTGAAAACTTACATAATCACTAACTTCAGGGACTGTAATATTAGTTGAGGTGTGCACGTACTAATCCAGAAATTCACATTAATAATAATAAAAAATTTAGCGGTACATAAATCTAGTATGTACAAAACTTAAAAATATGCTGATATCATACCCAGAACCTCATCAAAATGTACAAAACTTAAGTTGGGTGTGTGGAAGTAGAGAATGCGATCAAAGGCATGAACTCTAATACTTTTGTTTGTTTGGTTTCACATGAAAATTGTGCATATGAGCCTATTATCTGGTCCCTTTGTGATGCTGTGCTGCGTCAGGTATCATGGTGCCTAGCAAGCGGAGCGGCCACTACTCTTCTTTTGTCCAAAATAGAGGCTTTTTCACCCTGTTCGCATTCTTTCTTTTGTTTTCAGCTTCTTGTCTCTAGCCTACAAAGAACTGTCAACTTTCATAAATGGCATTAGCATATCCGTTTCAATAGTTTCGTTTATATATATATATATATATATATATATATATTTGGTCAATTTATATGTATCTCGACTAATCTCACGAGTCCTGAAATTAATAATCATGTAAGCTTTCAATGGTCCTGAAGGAACTCGAACTCGTGATCATTGGGGAGCAAACCCAAGACCTGACTAGTTGAGTTACCTCTCAGAGTTTATAGTTCTGTTTTTTGGTTCTTGTGGCTTTAGCGGTTTGTCTCCGTGACTCAACCAAGTTTTTTTACAAATCTTGAGTTTCTTTTGTGTTTTAAATTAATTTTTTTAATGTTTTAAAATTATTTTGATATATTAATATTAAAAATAAATTTATTTTGATATATTTTTAAATAAAAAAAATACTTTACTGTATAAAAAAAACTACGTAAGTGCCAACTTATCTTCTTTGAGGGACCCT
>Ga0325414_1007033_pt1 | contig 11948 bp, 10 predicted proteins | sample PopdelMetagenome_8_FD_206183 | JGI IMG/M metagenome (GOLD analysis project Ga0325414, IMG submission 206183) | Populus deltoides microbial communities from Bellville, Georgia, United States - Leaf-PdKOR-R3 | ecosystem: Host-associated > Plants > Phyllosphere > Phylloplane/Leaf | place: USA... | reverse complement strand
TTTTAATTTTATGGTATCTTGGAATTGATCTTCTCTGAATCTGGCCATCTGGGTCTTTTTTGTTTTGCATGTACATGTTAGGCTTCTTCATAGTCGGGCATGGCACAAGAGTGTTCTCTATTGGCCCTATTGATAATGGGTTATTTAAGTTTGGATTGAGAATATAAATCAGTGAAGTCTTTTGGTGATGTTTACTATCAGTTAGTTCATAGGCCAACTTTGTGCCTGAATTTTCATCTTTTCATTACTTCATAAAATAATCTTATCTTGTGTTGTTTTGTTTTCAAGTTTAGAATGTGATTTTTTCAGATTATCTAACCATGTATGCATTAGAGTTTTCTACAAGAAGTTATGTTTGTTTTAATTTTTAAGCTTTCTAAGTGTTTGTTTATGTTTTTAACGAGTAAAAAACATGTGATAATTATTGTTTGTCTTTTTCTGTCAATGTCATTTATTTGGGTATCAAGTATATCATTTTAGTGTTTCTCTAGACTTGAAGGGTTGTTCCAAGTATGTAATTGAATTGGACCATATGTTGAGATTTTTAGGTAAAACTTGAATTTAAAGTCTTTGACTTGGTCTTTTTAGCAACCTATCAAGTTTTATATCTTCTTTGTGAGTGGTGTACTTCCTTTGACTTTGTATCTCTAAATTAATGATTTCATCTGTATCTTTAGAGTAGTGAGTTGTTTATTTCTATATCTCTTCGGTTTTGTACCTTTGAGTAGTGAGCAAAATCATTCCTTTATATGAGTGACATGTTACTTTTTAATATTCATACCATTCTGGTACCAAGTTGGTATCAAAGCTTTTGGCTTACAACCATGGTTGTTCGTGGATGTCGTGTGCAAGAATTCAAGAGAGGCAACCGTACTCTTAAAATAGATAAAATGAGAAGGCAAATTTAGCAACTCCAAGAGCATCTTGAATGATATGAGAATCGAGGCGATGATGATGATTAGAATAACATTGAAATTGGTTCTTCTAGTAATAATGAGGATGTTAATCCTTTCCATTATAGACCATACCATGATGTTAGTGATAATTCTTCTTCTCAGCATCAAAGAAAAAGGAATAGAAGACTTTAACAAGATTCTAATATGAGAGTTGATATTTCTAAATTTAAAGGGAAAATACAACCTAACAATTTCATTAATTGGCTCTAAATTGTTAAAAGGAATTTTTATTTATTTCAAAGAGTATCCTGATGATAAAAAAGTTAAGTTAATGGCTCTTAAACTTAGAAAATATGCTTCTTTATAGTTGGAGAATCTTAAGAAACAAAGGGCTTGTGAGGGCAAAATCAAGATCAAGTTTTGAGAGAAGATGGAAATGAAGCTTAAGAGGAGGTTCTTGTTTAAACATTATCAGCAAGAGAATTTTTTGAAGTTTTATAATCTGAGGCAATCTAGACTGACCATAGAAGAGTATACAATGGAATCTGAATTGCTCATGCTAAAGTGTGATATTGATTAGCCTAAAAAACAAACAATAACCTAATACTTAGGTAAGTTAAAAAAGGAAATTTCTAAACTGGTTAAGTTACAACCTTATTAGACATTCAATGATGTGAGAAAACTTTTTTTGAATATGGAAAAGCAGTATAAAAAGGTTAGAAAGACTAGCTGGAAATCGGCATCTAGGGAGAGTTATTCTAATCAGGGGAGTACTTTATTCTTTAAGAATACTACATCAACAAAGTCTTTCATTTTTAAGGCTTCTAAAAAGGGAAGTGTTGGGGCTTGTCCTAAAGTAGCTAGTTTCTCAAATTCTAATTCATAGAAGTGTTTTAAGTGTCAAGGGCATGAACATATTGCTTTTAATTGTCCAAACCATAAAATTATTGTTATTATAAAGGATAAGATAACTAGCAAAAATGACTTGCCGAATGAATCAGATCAATAAGATGAAGTGGCTTATGTTAATCAAGGTGAGTTACTAATTATTCAATGAAGTTTAAGTGTTATTCATGACGAGAGTAAAGATTAGGTTTATTGTATCATTTTTTACACCTGTTGTAGTACAAATGAGAAAGTTTATGATGTGACCATTGATAGTGATGCTTATACTAATATTTTATCTCCTAATATGGTAAATAAATTATAGCTCGAGATGGAAGCACACCCTCAACCCTACAAATTGAGGTGGCTGGAAAAGAAGCATGAACATAAGGTGACAAATAAAAGTCTTATTTTAATTTTCATTATGAAAAAGTATTCTAATTAGGTATGGTGTGATGTAATTTCTATGGATGCATGTCATTTATTGCTTGATCTTCCACGACAATAGAATAGGAAAGTTTAGCATGATGGCTTTAAAAATACTTATTCTTTTATAAAAGATAGTGTAAATATTATTTTAAGTCCTTCAAAACCTGAACTTATTTCCAAACCTTTTAAAGGGGTAGAAACTCTTTTGGTTGTATGTTCTGAAATAGAAAAACTTGTTGATGATGTGGATTCGGCTTATGCTCTTGTTTTTTTTATATATAGGAAAATGCTGAAATAAAATAAATGACTTGCCTCTTGAAGTACAATCTTTTCTTGATGCCTTTTCTGATGTGATTCCTAAAGATATACCATATGGACTTCCTTTGATGAGGGATATTCAACATTACATTCATTTCATTCAGGGTGTTATGCTTCCTAATAAGATAGTCTATCAAATGAGTCCTATCGAATATGAGGAGTTACAAAGGTAAGTTGATAGGATGATTTCAAAGGGCTTAGTAAAGGAAAGTATGAGTTTGTATGTTGTGTCTTTTTTTCTTGTTCTAAAAAAGGATGGTTCATGGAGAATACGCATTAATAGTCGGGCAATGAACAAAATCACTATTGGCTATCAATTTTTCACCCCTCGGGTAGGTGACTTGCTAGATCAATTTCATGGTGTTACCACCTTTTCAAAGATTGATCTTAGAAGCGACTTCCATCATATTCGAATAAGAGTTGGTGATTAATGGAAAATAGCTTTTAAAACATAGGATGTCCTTTTAAAATAGATGGTTATGTCATTTGGCCTTTTTAATGTGTTTAGTACTTTTATACAAATGAATGATGTGTTTAAACCTTTTATTGACAAATTTATTATTATTTACTATGATGATATTATTGTATACAACAAGGATAAAGAGGAGCATCTTAGTCACTTGTATGAAGTATTTCAGACTTTACGGAGTTAGAAGTTTTATGCTAATTTGAAGAAGTGTGAATTCTTCTCTATCAACCTTGTTTTCTTGGATTTTGTTATTTCCAACAAAAAAGTAAAGATGGATCCTATAAAGATTAAAGTAATTATTGGTTGACCACATCCTCAAACTCTTTATGATATTCAAAGTTTTCATGGTCTAGCATATTTTTATTGGCGTTTCATAAAAAGTTTTAGCACTATAATTACTCCAATCACTAAATGCTTGAAAGGAGGTAGTTTCAAGTGGATTGACGATGCATAAAAGAGTTTTGAAGTTATGAAGCAAAAAGTGATCATTAGGTTAATTCTTTAACTACCTGATTTCCAAAGTGTTTTTTTTTTTAAGTTGAATGCAACACATATAAAGTTGGTGTTATTCTTAACCCAAGAGAAAACTATTTCTTTCTATATGAGAAGCTTAGTGATTTGCAAAGAAAATATTCAGTTTATGACAAGGAGTTTCATGCCATTATTTTTGCTTTGGAGCATTAGTGTCAATATTTCTGTCCAAAACCATTTATGCTATTTTCTAATTACAAGGCTTTGAATTTTTCTAATAGCCAACGAAAACTTAGTCGAAGTCACGCTTATTGGGTTGAATTTCTATAAACTATTAGTTTTTCTGTGGGACACAAATCTAGAGTTCATAATGCTGTTATTGATGTTTTAAATCGAAGACATTTATTAATGACTAATATGCAAGTGGAAGTGACTTCAGTAAGATATAGATTGGGTGCGAAAATGGTGTTTCCAAGAATTTTGTTGTGCTAGAGGGTTTTATGTTCAAAATAATTTGTTTGTGTACTCTTTAAGGTTCTTTGAGGAAAGCTAATATCTTTGAAGCTCACAACGATGGACTTGGCAGACACTTTGTGAGAGACAAAACACATGTTATCTATGATATTTTCTTCTAGCCAAAGATGAAAAGAGATATTACAAGGTTCATACAACATTACAGGACATGCCATATTGCTAAATAACATTGCCAGAATTTGGGTTTATACACTCTACTTCCGGTAGCTAAAGCTCTTTAGGATGATGTTAGTATGAATTTTGTGTTAGGCTTGCCTGAAGGTTCAAGGAACAAAAATTCAATTATGGTGGTGGTTGATCGTTTCTCTAAAGTGACACATTTGTTTCCATGTAGAAAAACACTTGATGCTACTATTATTTTTGATTTATACTTCAAGGAGATCATTAGACTTCAATTGTTTGCAAATTTTCCATGACATATAGAATTACATGTTTATAGTTTCAAAATGTATGAACTCTAAACTTTTCTTGAACATATAATTTGTTTAGAATCCTCTTGTTATGATAAACTAAACTTACTCATAAATCTGATCTAATACTTTTGGTGTACGAAACCCATAAATGGTGACTAAACTTCATTTTTAGGTTTTTTTTTTCTTATCTTGCAAGGTTATCATTTTAGGTATTCTTTTCTCTCTTTATATTTCCCAGGAAACAAACCTATCTTAGTCACTTTAAACTAGGTATAAACCCATATGATAAAAGTCAAATGAATTGGATGGTATGATGCATTACAAAAATGAAAATCCTTTCAATCAAGTTCATATAAACAACATATTAAGACTTGAGAAGACATGTGAAAATACAGGTTGTTGGAGATGGAACAAATATTTGGTGGAAATCAAAGTGGATTATGCAAGTGGATGATGATAATGGGAGTGTTTGGGAACGCGGTGCAAACCACGTTCCCTCAAAATTTGAATTTTTTTTCTTAAAATAATTTTTTTATGTTTTCAGATCGTTTTGATGTGCTGATGTCAAAAATAATTTTTAAAAAATATTTTTTTTTATTTTGATGCATTTCCAAGTGAAAAGTACTTTGAACCGCCACCGTTACCACAATCTCAAACACACATGAAGTAGAAGGTTATCTTTTCTATCCACTCTCCATCTTTTCATTTTATACATAGGAATAATAACATCAGTAGAATTATAATAATTTCACAGCACCACCTATAGTTATGAGCTAACCAACATGTCACTTGTGAGGATGATAAAATAAGAATACCAAATTCATTTTCACATGCTTACATATTTGACTTGTCTATTGAGTTGTGTACATCTACTTTCTTTGATGATTTTATGCATACGTGATTAGTATGTGATTGGTTCTCCATTTTGGTTTTAGACACCAATTGGAAAATACTCTCACTAGTCCTTTATTATTGATATTGGACTTAAGCAGTGACAATATTTTTCATTTGGTGACTAAGACCAATTTTGTTTTTAGAATTGTGAAGAGGGTTTCTATATATATGCATGTTTTATACTATTGAATGAATTATTTATGTTACTTTTAAGAGTTATTATAATTTTACTTGTTCAAAATATGATGAAATGCATTAATTCAATTTTATAAATGTAAAAGAACAATTGTTACTTTAAATATAGTTTTGGATTTTGGATTTAATGGTTAGCAAACATTCAAAACTTTCTTGTACAAATAAAACAATCTCATCATAAACAACAAAAAACTATAAAATGATGAACATCTTTGAATGAGAATTTGAACAAATAGAGTGTGGATTTAAAATGAGTTAGCAATGATTTTTTTGATTGACTTGGTGAGAAGTTAAATCAAGAAATCCTAGTAGGATTATGAAAAAAAATGTTAGTTGCATTAATTAGCATTTGTAAATTGTTGCCCTTCATTTAATTTTATAAGTACATATAAAATTTAACAATAATAAACTTGTCCATATATTTGGCTAATGGATATATTTATCTCAATTGACTTGAAGATTTTGTGAACTAATGTAATTGTCATCTTTAGCTAAGGACCATTAAAGGGATTTAGCCTTAAAAGTCTTGGAACATGCGAGATTCATATATTTATTAAGTTTGGTCAATAAACTCAAGTAAAGTTTTGAAAGTCTGAACAAGAGAGGCTAGCCCATGATCCATCTGAGAAGCGTGACCAAAATCAATCCCAAGGTAAAAACAAAAGATTAGGGATCACTATCCAAGTCTTTATGATCATATATCTTTCAAAGGATCAAAGATCTTTCTTTAGGTCTCTTGGACCATCTTTCTCTGAAAGGATCTAGTATCTTTCTCCAAGTCTCTGTAACCATTTTTTTCCAAAAAGAATTAGGGATCCTTATTCAGGTCTCTGTTCTACTCATCTCTAACAGCGTCTAAGACTTCTTTTTCCTAGAATGTATTTTTTTCAATGCATACATAGGCCATATTACTTATTTTCACACTTATCCTTTAGTATAAAAATTTGGATATTTGTAGACGAGGAATAGTAAACCCTTTCAAGGGACAATCCATACTAGGACTAAAGCCCACTCTTTAGAGGTCATCCTATAGGTGCACATAACCTAAATACCCATAACATTTGTTCTAATCAGATTAGCCTCCTTCCATGTTGGAAACACCTCTTAGCTTACTACTTACATCACATCCTTATACTAAAGGATAAGTTTTACTTGACAAAACTTACTAACCCTTGTATGGGCTAAGCATATGATGTTAATATAAGAATAACAAGAACCTATATCAGAACTCTTAGGATTCATAGTCATGATGTTATTTAAGGAATTACACTCCATAGAAAACCTTATAACTCTTGTAAGGACCAATCTACATGATTAACTCAATAAGTCCTCTTAAATGGTTAGAAAAATCCTTAGTATAAAAAAGCTCAAGATTCTACCCAATTGACATCTTTACCTAAGCAACATTTAGTAAAAGATTTAAACGCCTCACAAGACTAGGACTAAATAAGAATTCTTAAAAAAAAAATCAAATTTCTTCACTTAAAAGAGGGGATCTAAAATAAAGGACTCACTAACCACCTCTAACTTTAGGCTATCATTTTCCATTTCAACATCAATAGATATAGTTTCAGCTCCATGATTAACCCTAGTTAGAGCCTCTGTCACCATCATCTCCTTTCTAAGGGCCTAAGATTTTAAAGTCTGTCACCACATCTACATTAATCACATTATCTACAGTTGAGACAGACTCTTTTAGACATGTCAAAGAGGCCTCACCATCTAAGAGCCCTTCTAGGTGAATAATCTACAGAGTATCTTCTCGTCATCCTCAAGTTTAGCAGGTAAGTGCTTACTTTGAAAAGCTAGCTCTATTACCAGAGAAAAGAGATTGCCAAAGTTAGAAAGGCTAACAAGATTAAAGATATAGGAGAAGTATATACTAATACTCTATGACCTATTAAAGAAATAGATATCCCTTATTAGGTCGAGCATTTTATCCTATAGGACTATCAATAAGGCTTTTGTCCCAACATAGGTAGCTAAAAAATCTTTAAGAGAAAATTTAAGCTATTTTCTTCTAAAAAGATTAGTATGTGCCTCATCTAACTTCTCCGGAGCCCAACTAACCTCACTTATAGACTTCCCCGAATCCAGCTCTAACCTTCCCACTCTTCATCAATAGGGGAAAACCTTCTTGTAAACCTTTTTTAGATTCTTTGAAATCTTTTTAGTTGCTAAGTTAACGTCTTCTTCTCTTACTAAGCCTTCTTATCAAACTCTATGTCACTCTAAAGTCAAACCTCCTATAAATTTTAGGCTTCTTTTAGGTTATAAATTTTTTAAAGGTTTTTTTTTCAATTAAAACATCTTGGATGGCTCTGACACATTTAACTTCCAGCAACTGGCAGTTAATGATTATAGTTAAAGAGCTTGTAAAAAAAAACTTAATAAAAAGAGATAGAATAAAAAGAAATATATAAATAAATAAGTAATTTACCTAAATCAATACCTAGACCAACATTCTTAACTAATTAAAGAGGTCATTATCTCCTCCAACACTCCAAGTCCTAAAGAAATTGAGTCACCATTTCCAACGCATTGGTAGTGTGAGAAACATATTTTCCCTATAGAGATGCTTCAAGGCTAAACAATGTTCTTAGGGCGTGAACCTCTTCCTCGCTCCATCAAAGGTTGGAAAAAATCACGTGCCCCACTTAAGGTTCTCATGAAAAAATTATAAACTGTACTAGGCCTAACTAATCTAAGAATAATAATGGTATTGAAAAATCTATATACAAATAAAATCAAATGGGTCATACTAAGAGTTAGTGCTATGATCTTATGGAATATCCAAAATAGTGGCACCAAACTCATGATTCATAAAACAAAATTTCAAGAAGGCTTCCACTACAATAATTATTCAAACCAATATAAAAGATGATGATGTTGAAAAATCTCCACTAATGGTAATAGTTATAGATAATGATGGTAAGGTTTTAAATATTTTTACACTTGTTTCTAAACTATTGGGAAAGATTTTTCTGACTCTTACTAATACTTTGAATTTATATGTATTTCTAGTTGTTCTATAATTAGATTATAACTTAATTTTCCAAATAACATTAGTTTTATCTTGTGCAATAATTTTTTTTAACTTAAATATTGTGTGTTTAAGGACATTCAAACCAGGCAAATGATTGGTTATGATATTAAACGAGGGAAGTTATATTACTTAGACTTAGTGTTAAAAAGTTTTGATAGGTTACATCAATCATTGATAAAAGATTTTTCTGAAGGGAATAAGAAGCAGGTTGAAATCTGGTTATGACATTATTGTTTGGGGCACATTTCCTTTGGTTATCTATAAAAAAATATTTAGGTTCTTTTTTTTTAAAGAGAGTCAATGTTTCTAGTTTTCAATGTGATGTTTATGGACTAGAAAAAAGTCATCGTTCTTTATTTTCAATAACATTAACTAAAATCTCACATCCATTTTTTATTATACATTTTGCTATCTGGGTTTCATCCAAAGTCACTACTTTGGCTGGTTCATGTTGGTTTGTTATCTTTATTGATATTTGTACTAGAATGACTTGGTGGGCTTGATGAAATCTAAAGGTTATGAACTTTAAAAGTATTTGGAAGCACATAAAACTATTTATCAAACTACTTATTCCAATACTTTTTAACAAATAGGGTTGTTAAACACAAAAATCAACACTTGTTAGATGTTTTTCATGTTTCATTAATAGCTCATGTGAAATTATCTTATTAGAGAGAAGCAATTGCCTTTGTATCATGTTTAATCAATCAGGTTCCATCTAGTTTATTGGCTTTTTAACACTAGTTTAGGCTCTCATTGACGCAATTTATGCCTTAAAAATCTTATATTTAGCACTCCATATTGTTAATTGTGTCATATTTATACACCTCCATAAATACTAGAGTAAAAAGTTGATTTCTCAAGCATTGCGATGTGTTTTTCTTGGGTATATCCATTATAAAAAAAAAGGATGTTGATGTTATCATTCTTGGACTCAGTAAATGTTTTTCTTGGGTATTTTTTCTTTGGTCCTAAACTTTAAGGAGGAGTTTAAGGAGAAAATTCATGCTCTATATTTTGATTTTCTAGGCAAAAATTTGGATCTTAAAAGTGACAATTCATAAGTTAGACTGAATAATCAAGGAGAAAGTGAAGTGGATTTAAATGGTATAATCTTGGACCAAAGTGATGATGAACACTTAGAAGCTGAAGTTGTCACTCTAACAAATGCTCCATTCGAATTAGAATTCCTTGTAACTAATTTACTAGATCAATCCATTATTGAGGATGTTATTGACTTAATATGTGAGTCAGTCATAAAATTATCATATTATTATACCAGAGGTATTTCTAAACCCACATATGAATCTCAACTTTCTAGTAAAGTTAAATATACCGAAGCATTACGTGTATAACCATAATTTGTCAGGATCAAATTTGTCATTAATAAATCTATTATCTACTATATATATATTCTTAATAGTGTGCAAGAACCCTTAGCTGGCCCAAGACAGAAAGCAATTATAAATGAAAAGATGAAATCCTTGCAAAAAAATAAATAGAATATAGGACCTTGTTGTTTCTCCGCCGGGAAAGAACCAATTGGATGTCTATGGATTACATGGTAAAGTACAAGGCTAATGGCACAATTATACACTCTAAAGTAAAGACTGATGGTGAAAGGTTGAATTTAAACCTATATGATCAATTACAGAAAGATATTTGTACTTATGACCAAAATCAACATACTTGAAGTCTTATTATCTTTAATTGTGAACTTAAATTGGCCATTATAATAATTCATATGAAGAAGGACCTTTTACATGGTGAATTGTCTAATAAGATCCACATGGATCTCCCACCATGATGTATGATTTTTGAAATACAAGATCAGAAAGTGTGTAAAATCATTGTATGGATTGAGATAATCTCCAAATGCAGTTTGAGGGGTTTATAAAATCTATTACAACCTTTGGCTACCAATAAAAGAATTCAGATCATACTTTGTTTCTAAAAAACAATAAGATTACAACATTTATTGTATATATAGATGATATAATAGTTATGAGAAATGATCTTGAGGAAAGGAAGGCCTTATAAGATTACTTGATATGAGAATTTGAAATGAAAAACCTGTGTATTTTAAAGTATTTTCCATCTCATAAAGAAATCTATTTATCTAAAATATATATATATATATATACCTTGGATCTTCTACAAGAAACTAGTATGTTAACATGTCAACTAGTTGTTACACTAGTAGAAGAAGTCTGAAATTATATGTTGAGTCTAATCAGATACTAACTAATAAAGGAAGATATCAAAGACTTGTAGGGAGATTGGTGTACTTAGCACACACAAGATCAGATTTGGCTTATGCATTGAGTATTATTAATCAATTTATGCATAATTCAGAAGAAAAATATATGAATGTAATTATACATATTTTGAGATATTTAAAGGCTACACCTCGAAAAAGAATTTTGTTCATTAAAAATACAAATTGTCAAAATATAGATGTATATATTGATGCTGAATAGGCTAGAGTAGCAGATGATAAGCGATCTACTTCTAGTTACTTTATCTTTATAGGTGATAATCTTGTTACACGGAGAAGAAAAAAAAACAAGGTATTATTAGTCTATCAAGTGCATAAGCTAAATTCAAATGTATGAGCATGTAAAAGTAAATAGGCAGCTCTTTGTTAAGTAGGAGTTGGATAAAGAAAAATATAAAGTTGTCTATGATTAAATTTAAATTTAAGAATTAATTGGCCGACATTCTCATCAAACCAATTTCAAGTTGAGTGTTTTAAAAGTTTCTAAACAAGTTGGATATATATGATATTTATGCGTGGGTGATCGTTGAGATTTCTTGTATAAGGATTTAGAATTAATTATTTGATTAGTAGGTTTATGATTTTCTATATAATTAAGTCTCCTACGTTAGCATGTTTGTCATTGTATATTGTACATTTCTCATTTTCTTAATAAAAGAAGTCATAAAAGTATTTTCTTTATATTTACAACACAAAATAGGTTTTCTATATTATTTTTTTTAAGCAAGATAACACTCTTTTTTAATTTGTTAGCTACACGTTAATCTAGAACACAAGGGGACAGAGGGGGTCAGCATATGATTTTTTACCAGCAGTAGCAGGTTAACTTGGCACAAGGGACCCTTAAGAAATCATCACCCTTATTTAGCTGTCTTCCAAGTTCGAATACTGCGATGTAACAAAATACTGGCCCCTGTCTGTTTGTGTGAGTGTGTGCGGTGGAATTTTCAACAATGTTCAAGAGATTTGAGTTCTGACTTGTGTGTTTAAGTTCTTAATCAGGAGTTAAAAGACTTGGTAAAACAGAAGAAACAGGGCAAAGTACAATACACTATAATAATTCAAATAGATAGTGGTGGCAGAATCAAGATAAGTAGCCACATATTGACATTAAACATTA
>Ga0325414_1007031_pt1 | contig 11954 bp, 15 predicted proteins | sample PopdelMetagenome_8_FD_206183 | JGI IMG/M metagenome (GOLD analysis project Ga0325414, IMG submission 206183) | Populus deltoides microbial communities from Bellville, Georgia, United States - Leaf-PdKOR-R3 | ecosystem: Host-associated > Plants > Phyllosphere > Phylloplane/Leaf | place: USA... | reverse complement strand
TTTTTTATTTTGCATTAACAAACCCTACTTCTTTTTTATAAGAACAAATTTATTATTGTGACTCTAACTTTATCTTGTAAACCAACTTGTATATCTTTATTATTAAATAGAATTCTGTCTATATCTCTAGTTATGTTCTTTTTATGAAATTATAAACATTGTAATATAATGGATTATTAAAATTATAATGATTTATTACAATACAAGCACTACTAAAAAAAAGGCTATAAGATGAAGAACTACATGATTAAAAGTAATCATGCAAATACCTTATTGTAAAAAAGAATTCATCGTAAGGACTAAATAGTATTTTCATGAAATTATAAGAAAAACGTTGTTGGTTTTTTTTTTAAAAAAAAAATAGAAATCAAGTTTTGGGCCTTTTCTCTTTAATTTTTCAATAACATGCACATATATTTAACATACCACATCCAATGCAATGGAATTGAATGGAAGAATATAACATATTTAGTTGAGTGGAAGAATATAATATATTTTACATTTGATTAATGTACTATGGCATAAAAAATAAATATAAAAAAATAAAAATGTATCTGATTAAAAAAATAAAGCAAATATATAAAATAAATTTATTTTTGAAATAGTTTTGGTATGAATTTATATCCATTTAAAATAAATAAAATTAGAAAATATATCCTTTCTATTTTAATTGTTTTCTCTTGAGACATTAACTACACTACTTTAAAGTTGAAGAGAGTATTTAGAATTATAGCAAATGTTGTTTTTTAAATTATTTTTTAAAAAAAATATATTAAAATAATTTTTTTTTTCATTAACATCAGCATATCAAAATAATCTAAAAACATAAAAAAATTTAAATTTTTAAAAAACATAACTTCAACTGTGTTATCAATTGCACCAAAAATCCAAGTTTTCTTTACATTTCCTTCTTGATCAATCACAAAACTATAATATTGTCATCATAACTTCCGGATTGCTTTTTTAAAGGCTATTTATTTTTATAGTTGAAATCATGATTTTTTTTAAAAAAAAATTTACTTAAAATTATTTTTTTAATATTTTTGGATTATTTAAATATAATGATGTTAAAAATAATTTTTTTAAAATAAAAAATATTATTTTTATATATTTCCAAACAAAAAATACTTTAAAAAACAACTGCTAGCACACTCATAAACATTACCTTAATCACATCAATAAAGAGTATCAACATTGAGCTAATCCTATAATTAGAGAATTTCCATTTAGGTTCCTCTTACCCTTCAATTTCATCATGATTTCAATTACTTCAGTTTTCTGCTTTGTTTGAATCAAATAGGAAGAATATTCAACAAAGGTATTTTACATTCAAATCAAGGAAAATCACAATTATTAAAATATTGTAAAAATAAAGGCCTCTACTAGTCGGAGTATCGCTCTCTTACCAATTTCATATTCTATTGAAAAACATGAAATACAGAATATTAGCTAAAGAGTGAGTTCAAGCTTTTCAATGATTAAAATTTAAATATATCATGGAGGAAATATGAAATAGGGCATGCCCAGAAAGAAGCAACAAAGAAAACCTACCACCACCTTGCATGATCAGTTGTGCCAGCAACACACCATCATTGATCATCCATGCATCTTTATTTCAAGACACAGCTAGAGTTCACTGGAATTAGCTCATCACTCTCCTACAATCTCATATGCCATCAAAATATGTTTAATGCTCCTTCATAAATTACAAAATGCATGTCTAGCTAGCCATTTCAGTCACAGACAATATACATGACTAGTAACTTGTTTATGGTTCCAGAAGCTGGTGAAGTCCATTGAGCATCACATCTCTATCTGCACGAAAAAAACAAATAATTTAACTGGATAATACAAAAAATATGCACTTGTATGTGATTTTTGGGGCGAACTGAAAATACATGGATTATTTGTATTGTTACATCTGGTACTTTTTGAATTCTCAGAATCTGGTTCTTGTACTGTTTTTTCTGTAATGTAGTTCCTACACCTGCAATCCCATCCCACACTACTAAATGCAGGCATGATCTATTTTTCCATTTTTAACATGAAATTCAACTAGTTCAGCACTTTGTTGAGGTTCACAGAAAGCACCATGCTTCATAATTGATACATGAAACTCGGCATACTTTTCAGATACAAGTCCCAATTAGATACGGCAACGGACCGGATAATTACATAACCTAGCTCTTCCGACCTCAAAAGGGAAGCAAAAATGGAGAAAATAAGGAGGCCACTTGTAATCAGCTAAAGGTGTTCATGTTGGGGATGACAAGGATTCTTGACCTTGCCTTAGATTAGATATCTATACTATTTACTGAACTCCTATTCTTAGTTTCACTCCCATTTCCCTCACTACAGCATCACAATGTTTGCCACCCAACATCATCAGAAAATAGCACCTTCGATCTCCATAAATACTTCCTCCCTAACCTCAAAAGTTAGAACTTCCATCTTCAATCTCTCTAGAAAGCAGCAAAAAGAAGTTAATATTTTTACTGTTCACATTAGAAAATTGGGCAGATTATACCAACCGACTCCTGAGTGACTTGGATTAATCAATCTTCTTTTCGAAATGACACATCAGGACTCCTACATTATGAAGTTTCAGTGCCAAAAACTCCAGAGGTTTGCTGTTATTAAAATGACTGAATCCTGGCAATTCATTACGTTTCCTTCCCTCTATGAAACACAATCAGTGACCTTTTGTTTATGTTTTTCCCAGGTGGGGGGGTGCAGATAAAATAGTTTTGTCACCTCATTTGATGGAACTTCATGACTTGATGACGAGGAGTGTTCTCGTGCCTGCAATGAATCATCATGAGCACTAAAGTTACTAGATAGCTTATCATTTAACTGAATGTCATGCAAAGCCCGAGATAAAATTTTACTATCAGATTCACAGCATCACCAAAGGTACCTGTTTTGAACCCAAGCCTTTAGATGGTTCACCGACACCCATCTTCTCAAAGAAATTCTGCATGCTTGAAGCCATCCTAGCTATCTGTGTTTCCATACTTGCATACTTCTTCTCCATGGCCTCCATTTTACCCAACATCTTGGTTACCTCTTCATTAGCTGATTTTTTGGCCTCAGATGCCATCCTGATGAGCTCAATATGGCCAAGTTTTTGGCCCCAAAGGTCAGAAGGGTTAGGACCCAACCCATATGTGCGCACATGGCCATTTTTTTCTTCTCCCATAACTTGGAAGAAAGCATCACCCCAGTCATTACTGTCATTTGAAGTCTGTTGTTTCTGAGTTTCTTGTTCACGGAGTTTCGACTGGAATGAAAACCAGTGTTCCAAATCATAAAAGTTATAAAAGAAAGAAAAAATATATTACAAAGAAAAGAATGCAAGAGAAAATTAAGAGAACAAGACATCTTCAAAAGTGAAAGAAAATCATGACATAAGAAGCAACACTTAACCCCACTGAATACTAGATAAAGAAACACCCCTAGAAAGCTATTGCATGACATCAGAAAAAAAGCAAGACCAAGTTCTATCCCACGTAAATTTTCTTGTACTATTGGTATTTGAAATTTTTTGAAAAACTACAATAAAGGTAAAAAAAAAATGGATTTCCATAGTTGTGTTCATTAAACCTACAATTATTTCTGCTGCTACATTATTCATAGGCTGTCCATCCTTACGAGTACGGGTCTTTATGTATAGCTCTGCCCTGGTTGGCTCCTTTCCATCAGACTTCTTTGTCCTCTATCCTCAAATGACAGCAGTCTGCATGTCAAAATAGACATCACGAGAGCAGTAATAAGTTTCCAATGTAGAAGTTACCTCTTCCTCACGTATCCTTGCAAAACTCTTTGAGCCTGCAGTGTGGGTACTCTTCTGGTTCAAGCGGTTGGCCTTATTTTTTGCACTACGCAACTACAAATTTCATATAAAAGAATTAAGTTTCCAATTTTTATGTGAGAGAATATCAATGGTATAACACAGATCTTGCAATCATCGCTTGCACATACTTGTGCCTCTTCGGAGTTCCAATAGGAAATGAGGATTGCCCATTGCTCAGGAAGGACTCTTCTATCACGATCATTCAGGCGCTCCTCATCAGTTTTATGAGGATAATAATGTTCAGACTTCAATTTTGCTTTCCAATTCCTCCATTTTGATGCGAGGGATCTCAGTACCCAAGTTTTGCACATGGGCTCAATGTCAAATTTTGTCTGTAAAGCATAAAAAAGAAGAAACAATCATGAATGAACACCAAGAAATGATTGTTTAAGGAAGTAAAAAGTTCTTTCTTTTCCTTTGTTAGTAAAAAATGAACTTAGGACCTATTTCTACCCCCATCCTTGTCCACGTGCCACTTGAGAACAAAGTTTTATTTATTAATACCTGGACAAACTGCCACATGTTCTCCTTCTTTTCATCTGGCATTGCAAACCAATCCACAAAAGTAAGGGGTGCCATCTCACCATTCCGTGCAACAGTTCCCAGGAAAGTACTTAGCTTAGATGCTTCAGGACCAACAGGCTGCCCCAATGTGTTGATGGGAACAGCTATCTGTTCACCATCACACATGTCCCACATGTCACGGCACAGAGTGGGGCCTCTAACTCGAGTCCTCTTCTTTGTCTTTTGTGTTGGCTGCTCTGGGCTGTCTGGATGGCTGTGACTCCCTGAGGGCTGCTGAGGTGAGCAAAAGCCTGAAACTAATGGTGTTCTGGTGCACGGGTCCTCAGAGCTCCTCTGTGTATTTCTCCTCCCCCTCCCGCTAGTGTTTGCTAGTCCTGCATAGAAGAATACCAAAATAAAGAGGCAATACCAATTACTACATTGTAAATGTCTAAAACACAACAAACAAGATGGCTATAACCCACACACGCGCGCACTCAAGATTTACATAAAAAATTACCATGCAGGCATGGAGAAAGGAAAATATAAAGCCTAAGCCATGTTCATATGAGACTGTTTTCTGGCCATAACAACTGAACAGAGCTTGAGTTTAAAAGGATGTCAAAAGAGGAGGAATGCAATCCTAGTACAAGAGAAATGCACAGAGGAAACACCAAAAGAAGGAAACTAAAGAAAAGAAATAAAAACTTGTCTCCAAGACCTGATGTAAAAAAAAAAACACAACATATTCTTTTGGTTTTATTGATTGTTTCAGTCATTCTCGTAACTTCTTGAAACAACGATGAAGACAAACCAGACAACAAAGTGTCCAGTACTGGCATCAGAATCCTGAAAAGCATTTCATTTACAAAATTATGAACTTCACAGCAGCATACCAGGACTAGAAATATCTAAACTAGTCAGCGGCTGAGATGGCTGGGGCTGCCCAATGCTTGACTCAGGCTGATGCAGTACATTTGGTTGGTTGCAGCTTAATGGGGGCTGTTGGGCATGCAATTCACTTTGATTGACAACCACAGGGCCCACTGGACACCCAGGCACATCTCCATTGTGCTCCATTGCACAATCCACAGGATCCACTGGACACACAGGCACATATCCATTTTGCTCCATGGGACAATCCACTGTAGGCAGTGGCGGATGTCCTACAAATGGTAGACGCAACCCAAATTGTAAAGACAAACACTTGATTGAAACACTGTTGATGATAGGGATGGATACACTGGATTGAATTGAAGTAGAAAGGAAGCTTTCTCTGTATATATGAAAATTTTGGTCCATGCCATACCTGCACCGTCAATATCTACACCAACATGTTCCTGGGAGGTGCTTTGCTGGGATTGCCATAAATGACATGAACTTGGTTGGGGTTGTTGCTGCTTGGAATGGGTAGGGCAACTCATCATGGAGACCATTGAATGCCTGGTTGCATATTTTTTCTGCCTCGTGGAGCGACCCATAAGAGCAGCTAATTTTGAATGTCCTGAAAGAAAAATGGCAAGATAATAGAGGTTAAATAATATACATGGACAGGAGGAATAAGATCCTTATGTTGCATATTTGATTCCAAATGATACTGAGATCTTTCACAAATCAATGATTACATTAAAATAATAGAGTCAAACTTGCACTTTAACCCCATGGATCTTAAGCTAACTACCAAGCATCCCTTGTCCTGAACTTTGGCTAATGGACAAAATGTCCCTTCATTACTAATTTCATAACAGAGAATATGCAGTTCTTCAAAACCATCATATCCCTAATAAACAGCAAGACCTCCCTCCTCACTCAAATTACTGGAAGCATTCAATCCAGTCTATCCCCTTCTATTTTGCCAAACACAGCAATGTTTGCTCACACATGATCCCCTAGCCAGCAATAACGCCTACCCTGATAGAGTGGCAGAAGGCAGGTGTGCCAAGGCTCCAAGGCAAATGCACCTAGCCTCAAAAGCCCTTCACGCATTCTATAAAATGTTTCTTTTTATATACCATTCCATCTTGACAAAGATGAATGCCACATCCTATAAATTACATGGCACACTAACCGTCTTCCTTTTTAAATTACCTCAATATAACAGTTTGAAGACTGCCAAAGCTTATCTCAGTAAAGTCATTGAATCCATTTTTTCCCTCTTTGCTATGATCTAAGCCCTTCCTTCTGATAACAAATCCATCATAGCTCTTGAATAATCCTTAAAGTTTTATCTTGAATAGGGTTGCCTCGACAAAGGTCACAACATCTCATATCAAACATCAAGTTCAAAAGAATCAAGGTACATGAGGAAAAAACAGTTAGGGTTGAATATGACAGCTCAAATTTTCACCTCCACGCCCAACAAGTAATGTCATTTAGCTCTTTTTTCCTCTTAATGGATTATTCTTGAACATTTTCACTTTCATGTTTTCTCACTTCATGTTTTGTAGAAAACAAGGACGAGAAGAAAGATTAGAGACCATATGTGGAAATGGACCAGGGCAAATGATGCCACATGACATGCAAATCAACCGCTAATCTCAGCAGATACATCAGAGAAGGTAGCAGATTGAACAGACACACAAAAGTCATAGTAGCATGGATCATTCCAACCAAGACCTAAAGCTTGAGGGAATGAAACAAAAACAACGTTCACAAATATAAGAATATCCGCAAAATCAAATTTTATTCTATCTTCATTGTCAAACTTCAAGAAAACCGAAAAAAAAATGCTTTATGGATTTTCAAAATCAACTGCCTTGGATTCCTTTGTGTTAAATGTGATTCAGGAATTTCAAAGTCAAATAATAAAAACATTGAAAATTTGACCAATAATCAATTTATTTCTTATCAACTTAAATAGCATGTGGATATCAATATATTTTCTTATGTATAGAGATATCTAACTATCAATAATCAATTAGACTCATTAAGGTAGTTTATGACCCAGCTAAGTTTTATTTCTCAAGAAAAAGTGGACAATTTTGCAATGGCTATAAAGCATGAAACTTTCATCCACCTCACATCTACTTCCATAATAACTGCAACACAAACAAGACCTGCCATAAGGCATGGAATTTTCATCTATCTCACATTTACTTCTGTTTCAGGTGCAACGCACCTGAATAATTACTGTCTGCACCAGCCTGTGAATGGGAAAGTTGTGGTGGTAGGTCGGTGCTTGGCTGAGGCTGATGCGGCTGACAAGGCTGCCTAAAGCCTGGGAGGGGCATCTGAGATCGGGACTGGCTGGTGCCAAAATTATCCTGCTGCATATGATTGCCAACAATATGGTTCCCTGTAGACATAATATCACATTTATTATACCTCACAGTTTGATTATTGGAAAGCACCAAGTAAGAATTTCCTACAAAATGAATACTATTGATAATAATGATAATAAAAAAAACTAAATACCATGATAATGAAAAAAGTTCATGAATTTGATTTTGTTTCTTCGTCATAAAATTGCTATATTATAAGAATGTCTACGAATAAGTCATGCATGATTGTGTTAACACAACTAGAAATTTGAAATCACATAAGCCAAAAAGAGAGGAAACTGTAGCAATAGAAGTATAGGGTCCCAAAGACCTACTAAACATATGAAAGTTGTATCTATCCTGTGTATATTTTTGTTTTTACAGGGCTATGTACCTGCACAATTACTTTCTGCAACTGCTTGTGACTGGAAAAGCTGTGGCTGGGTATTGCTCAGCTGAGGCTGATGTGACTGACAAGGCTGGTGATATTGGGGCACCTGAGAAAGTGCTTGGATGGTGCCAAAATTATCTGGTCGTGTCTGGCTGCTGACTGCGTGGCTCACCATAGAAATAGTGTCACCCTTGCTATGCCTCTTAGAATGATCATTAGAAGGCAAAAGGTGAGGATTTCCTACAACAATTAAATCAATCGACGATAAATAAAAATAAGTATGAGTGCATTATTATGTTAGATGCAAGTGCAAAAATGGATACGATATCAAATTTCTTAATAGACCAGCGTTAGACCCAGTTGAAATAAAAATTCAGTGCCTTGAATGGATACGGACACCAGCCATCAGCATGAAACTTGTACATTTCAATTATCTATTTTTGTTTTCGAAGCTCCATGTACCTGGAGGCTGATGCAACTGATAAGGCTGGCTATAGCCTGGTAGGGGCACCTGAGATTGAGGTTGATGTGACTTATAATGCTGGCTATAGCATGGTAAGGGCACCTGATATTGAGGTTGATGTGACTGACAAGGCAGGCTGTAGCCTGATAAGGGCACCTGAGATTGAGGCTGATGTGACTGATAAGGCTGGCTGTAGCTTGGCAGGGGCACCTGAGACTGAGTGTGAATGATACCAAAATCAGTCTGTTGCATCTGCTTGAGATCGCATACCACATGGTTGACCACAGACATAGCATCGCATTGGCTAAGCCTTATAGCATGGTCATTTGAAAGCACAAAGTGAGAATGTCCTACAAGAACAAAATCAAATGATTGTGACTGAGATTATTAGGAAAAAGAAATAATAATAGCTGAGAATCACTACCTCAATAATGAGAAGAAATCTTCAAGGCTAATGTATTCGGTGATTGCAAAAAATGAAAAGAAAAGAAAAACGTATTAATAAGCCAACAAAGATGCACAGAGGGGGGGGGGTAAGTTGCTTGACTTTGGGAGCTTCATGTAAAAATAAAACACTAAATCCTAATCAGTTGGTTATCCATTATAAGCAGGAAATTCTATAAAAGGTGTACTAGCTACAATGAGCAAAGTGATGAAAAACACTAGAAGAAATATAGAAAAAAGCAGAACCTTGAAACTCATACCACTAGTTTTGGTCAGTATTTCACTTTTCAAGCCAGCTGCCGTCCAGTATTTCATAAACTTCTTCTTCACTCTTTTCATAAGGTACACGATATAGTCACCCTTCTTGTTATACTTGAGACAATTCTCCCAGATATACTGTACATCCTTGTATACATCCTCACCATTTAGGTACTTGACACCATTTTGAAGATTCTTACATATGGTTCCAAAATCCATTGGTGTATCTACGACATCAAAGTAATCCTAATCACAATCAGACAACCCCAACCCCAATATTAGAGAGAGAGAAGTCCGCATGGTATATAGGCATTTGAGTATGAGAAAATATCCAGCATAGTGTTATTTTTACATAAAATATCCAGTGTAGTGCATGACAGCATGAGCATGAACAATACCTAAAAAGTAACAGGTCATTTTTATGAATCACCATGCATCCATTTTGCAACAACAAAATCATGATTAAGGTGAAATACCTTTCAAGCTCCATGGGATTTTTATAGAAAGTTGAAGAACGAAGATAATAGACTAGACATAAAGGAAACCACTAACAAATTATTTGTGCTCAAAAGTAGCAAACTAGAGTTTTTTGACCCAAAGTTGTCAAAGATGAGCGGTTAGTGCAAAAGATACTGCAAAAGCATTTTTTTTTCTTGTGGTCATGGTTCAATAGCGCATAATTTCCTCTAGCCTAGGCAGCATTGCTTCATTTACCAAACAATAACACCATTAGAACATTACGCCAACCATTATTCCTCGCCCTTCCAGGTTCAAGGTCAAAATGAAACAGACAGCTGCATATATAACATCACAAATTACTTCAGTGATTATCCATGCAACTAAGAGAAGGATTAATGCAAAGTGGTAACTGGACACATTAGAAATGAGACCATTCCTTTTATTTCTCAGTTAGTGCCTGAAGGTCCCACGCTTGACCCATAGACGTTCTGGACACATAAACTGTACCCTCACTGCAGTGCTACCACATCCAGCACTCATACTTCCACATGAACTTGGGGTCACAAGCAGTTTCCTATCCTGCCAGTTTTAATGAGTATACACCCATCCAAACCTATGCATTACACTAAATAGCAATTCATACTTACATGTAATCCCAGAGAAGCAGGATCCACAGGGGAATTGAAAGACTTGGCCTCATCCATTTCCATTATCTTCTTAATCACCTTGAAGACAAATCCAACAACAGAGACCAAAAGAATCAATAGGTTTAGTATTGACACATTACCTAGAGTCTAAACTTAACAAGAAGAAAGTTCTATTATACACAAATCAATAAATGAAAAACAATCATTAACCATAGAAATTGTCAGACATACTGCAAAGCAAGCTTTCAATTCTTCCTTGTTATATGTACGATCGTGAGGTGGCATGCCTGTTTGTTTTCCTTTCCTACACGTAGAATGCAACCCCTTTGATGACTTACCCTGCACATCCATAGCTTTGTTTATTGCTTTCCCTTTCTTAGGAGGTCGGCCACGCTTTTTAACTGATTTTTGCACTCCCTTATCAAGTGCTGGTTCATCACCACTGTCAACATGCAATGATCCATCATGTCCACTCAAAGATGATGCCGATGAGCTAGACTCTGAACCGGAATCAATTTCACCAAACTTACCAACACAAAATTCATTAAACCCAGAATTTTGTCTAGCATTTTGGTCGACTTCATTAAATTCAGTGTTCTGTTTGGCATTTTGGTCAACAAAGTTCAAGAACGCTTGTTCATTACTAGTCACAACAAGGGGCTTCTCTTTTGTGATTTTCTTGTTAGCACGCTTCTTCTTCCTCACCATTTTTCTTTCCCTGCCAGATAACATCCTCTAAGTTCGTATTCTTCCGGGAAAAAAAAAGATTGTAAAACATTATCCCAAACTTCTTACACTACAAAAATCAAACAAAACCTATGCTAAACTAATTACCACAACAAAAATTGCTAACCTTTTTTAGCTTAAAAATTCACTCCACAAAGCTTAAAAGCTTATTAATAACATCTTCACCACTTAAAATCTTTAGCTTTGTCTGCTGCTAATTAACACTACCAAAAATCCACATAAGAAAACAACATTATGATCAGAAATTTAAGTTCAATAACCCATAAAACAGAATAAAAATTACATTTTTACTCTTACACAAGAACAATAAAAAACAGAAACCCTAGAGAAAAGAGCTTAAACATTCAGTAATAAAAGGGTACAAAATTAAAGAAGAAAAAAATCAAAACTATTTCATTTATTCATCAAAATTTTAGCTGCTTCTTCTACAAGATCAAATCATATCTAATAAAAAAAAACACAGAGAGATAGAGAGAGAGACATTACCTAGTTTGGTTTTGGTCTGAGATTGAGAGTGTCTAAGGTTTAAAAAATATGGGGGGTTTTATTTAGGTTTTAGAAACGGAAAAAACATAGCCTGTGTGTCGGTTTGTCGCTAAAAGTACAGAGAGAGAGAGATTAGCGAACAGCTTTAGTGGCACGGTTTCGCTTTCACAGCCTGCAGTGATAAAGAAGTGTCACTTTTTGTGGAAAGCCAACGTTAGAAACTTAGAAACGTCAGAACAGACACACTATGCTCTTTACAATTCACTCCCTCAAACTTATAACTGCCCTCCTTTCCTTTTTCTTTTTTCTTTACCTTTTTCAGAATTTCTAAATTTATTTTTTGGTCATCTAAATGTAAATGATCGAGACGTTTCATGGTATTTGGTCTTCAAACTAGCAAAATTCACCACTTTTTGGCTAAAATTTTGGTATTTATAATATG
>Ga0325414_1007028_pt1 | contig 11956 bp, 6 predicted proteins | sample PopdelMetagenome_8_FD_206183 | JGI IMG/M metagenome (GOLD analysis project Ga0325414, IMG submission 206183) | Populus deltoides microbial communities from Bellville, Georgia, United States - Leaf-PdKOR-R3 | ecosystem: Host-associated > Plants > Phyllosphere > Phylloplane/Leaf | place: USA... | reverse complement strand
TTCAGAGGGTTTTACAAACAGACGATGTTGCCCTCTTCACTCAAGTTATCAAGAGCAGCGACGGCCACCGTGGCTCGAACAGCCCGGTTGGGACTCACCTCCATCAAACTATCTTCATCATCGCCATATAGATTGATCCATGATGGAATCATCAAAAGCCCAGATGCAAACCCAGTTGCTCTTCAAATGATTGACTACGCTCTATCTCTTGCTAAATCTCAAAAATCAGGTTTCGTTTACATTTCTACATAATTTCTCTCTCTTTCTTGATTCCCCTTTTCACTTATGGATTGATTATGCAGATGAATCGCATGCCCAAGCTATGTTAGTCCTAGAGCAGTGCCTCTCTTCTCAATCTAGTGAAAACCAAGATGTTGTTTCCCATAATTCAAAGGGAATGGTCCTGCTTGCTATGTCTAGCTTATTATCTGCAAGGTCTTTCATTTGTCCCCTTTTTCTATTTAACTTGGTTTTATAATATTGATTTTGCATGTTGGAAATGTTATATTGATTTTTAATCTGGTGTTATTTAGAGGAAGTTATGATGATGCAATGGAAAAACTGCAAAATATTCAAGATTTAATACACTCTCATTTGGATGTTAGAGGTGGGTAATTGTGACTTCTATCTGTATTTCTTTCTCTTACAATTAACATTGGCTTGCGGAGTTTTGGTTATGCAATGGAAATGCCGTTGTTGTTGTTGTTGTTGTTTTTGTTATAGTTGCTGCAATGGAAGCTCTTGTTGGGCTCAATTTAGAGATGGGGAATGTAAGTTTCTTTTAAGACTATATGTTTTTGTGTATTTTACAGTAACCCAGTTTTCTATTTAGGAGTTAAAAAATTTATCCGGAAATGGTTCCCCCTTGTATAGGATGATACTTCATCAGTGCTCGCAGATAAATGCTTAGAACTCTTAGGAAAAGTTGAATTAAAAAATAGTGATGAGGGCTCTGAGGTTGCAAGTGCTCGGGCTAAAGCAATCAAAGGGCTAGCTGAGCTTGTCCAAGGCAATCTTGAATCAGGTTCACGTAAAACCATTTCTACATTTTAGTTAATCTATTTGTTGTTGTTCTCGTTTGTTTCACTGTTGAATTCTGGGCTGTGTCTGTACAGCTGAACCATTCTTCCAAGGATTTCTGGACAATAAAGGCTGCATTGGTGAGCATCACTTTGGTTTTAAGAAATTTTAGTAGACAATTGCAGACTGCATTTTGATATCCTGGTGTATAGGAAATGCTGCTTTATCATATGGAGAATTCTTGCATGCCACGAGAAACTTTTCACTGGCAAAGGACTTCTACCAGAAGGTTATTCAAGAGGTGGATAAAAAAAAAGACTTTACAGATGTCCGTGCCCTGGCAGCTTGTAATATGGCTTCAGAGGAAGTTCTGCTTGCAGCTACCTGTGCTTTGGGACAGCTTGAGGTGCACATGGGGTATGCTTAGAGTTATTTTTATGCCCTTAATTGACCATTTCCTTTTTATCGCTGTCTTTTCATTCCATTTAAAACTTATATTCGTTTCAGGAACTTTGGCAATGCAGAAGAGACATTGACTAGTGCACTAAACAGAGCCGAGCAACTTTTTGGTGTGCTATTTTGAATTTGTACTTTTAATTGCATTTAATTTGGAACTTTTTGGAGTTTATCTAAGGATCTATCAGAACTCTCTATGGTTTTATTGTTGTCATGTAGGCTCTCGTCATCCCAAGGTTGGTGTAGTTTTAACATGCCTGGCTCTCATGTTCCAGCATAAAGCAAAACAAGAGCACTCAAGTTCTCTTTTAATACAAGAGGTCAGAACCTTACCTTAATCGTAGAAATACTGTCCGAATTTTAAAATTTCAATCTCTATCCTTCACTTTATTACCACACCATCAGTTAACCTTCATGATTTAAAATTATAACTTGGTTGATTTTGGATCATTGATCTCATCTAGCAAGTTAGAGTTCAAGTATATTTTGGATCTAGGGACCATCATGGTAGAATATTATTTGTTTTGGCAAAGGTTATGAGGCATTACCCCGTAGAAATCAAACTATAGATAGATAGATAAGATAGGTAGTGTCAGATTAATTTTCCTTTGTTTCATTGAGAACCTCACTTTAGTCTCTTGATCATTTCTCCTTTTCTTGAGGGAAAAAAAGAAGAAAAGAATTCAGTGTCATGGTCATTTGTTGATTGAAGTGGTCACGTACAACATTGTATAACATCAGCTTGATGTGGTCAAGTCACTGTAACTTATTTGTGTTTTCACTCTTTTGCTATGGTATGGGTCATAAATCATTGACAGGGTCTTTATAGAAGGGCAATAGAGTTGCTGAAAGCTCCACCTCTGGACTTAGAAGGTATATGAAGTTGATTTTTTTTCCCCTCTCGTGCAATTACAGTACTCATTTTGTTTTTGATTGCGCAGTTAATAGAACAATGAGAAGTAGGATGGATATCATTGCTCTTGCAAGAGGTACGGTTGACTATTTAACTGCTTAGATATGCATTTTGATATTCTTTTGGTATTGATATGAATATCGTGCCAATTGTCCTAGTTAACCATTTTATCAAGCCTGTCCTTGTTCACTTCTCTGAAGCCTTGAATGTTGTGGCCTCTGCTGTGAATCCTGTCCCTAAACAACCATTCAGGCATCATTATACCTTGTTACCTTGACTTGGGTTTTGTGGTTGTAAGGCGGATAGGTGTTCTAAGTTTGTGTGAATTCTGGAGGTGGTTTTGTTATCTGCTTGGATTGTAGAATGCTTCAAGAGTGTTTTGTGCACGGGATGGACAATATCTAATGTCTGGAAGTGTAATTAGCTAGGAGGTTAAATTTGGAGATAACCACAATTTAAGTGTTCCTATGAGCTCCTGTTTTTCCAATAAGAGTTCTCGTGCTTTTCAGAACTATCAATCAAGTGCATTTGTTCCATAAATACCATTTTGACTACTAGCGTGGCAGTAGTTTCTTGAGAAGGGTTTAAGAACAAAAGCACTTGTTGATGGTATTTTAAAATTACAAGAAAAGGATTAAAAAATTGTAAAGCAAATGAACCCAAATAGAAATTTTGATAAAATACAGGCACCAGATTGTGATTTTATCTGTTCTGTGGTTGTTGCATCCCTTTAATGGTCAATTCTGTAGGTGGCTATGCAGAAACACTTTGCATTCAAGAGAACAGAAAGGGTGAAGGAGAGAAAATGAAAAGGTGGGCAGAGGCTGCATGGAGAAACCGCAGCTTGTCACTATCTGAGGCTCTGAAAATCTCAGATTCTTCCAACAGAATGCCTGTGGTAGATGCCCGAATTTGCAGAGCTTTGTAGTTTCACTTTCAGCAAAAACAGTTCAACGATGATATGAGGTACACCACGAGGATACGTGAGAAGCTACTCCAAAGGCACAAATGCATCACCTCCATGTTGGGCATGGATGCGCCTTCCGTGTCATTTACTTTTGTCTCTGAGATATCCACAAAGCCTTGCACATCATCCATCAGCTCGTTAAACAAACCCAAGCGATTTTTGTTAGGATTGTTGTACATCGGCAAATGCATGAGATTTCCTTTCTTTTTCTATACCTATGTAAATAAAGGATGTGAAGACTGAAGAAATCTTTTGTTCTGTGGAGATTAAGGTCTACAGTGATCGTCGTGGCCATGGAGTGTGATGCCAGAATATGGTGTACTTTTTAAGGTTTTAACTAGTTTGGATGGCCGTTCAATTGCAGCACGTAGACCTCTTTGAACTGTCATAACCGCATATTGTATTGGGTGACCTGATTTTTGTGAGCTAAGACTTGGAAGGAGGAAAGACTTGAACTGAAAATGAAGCTTGCCGTTAACCCGAGAGCAATTGGGAGATAATAAGAAAAGCTTCTCACTATTGTGAGTAAAATTGTTTAATAAATCTGCTATTGTGCTATTTGAATTAAAATTACCATTAAAAACACAACTTAAAAAGAAATTAAATGAATTGAATAAGAAATGAATTTTTTATTTGGACTTCACACAAATACCATTAAAATGAAAGGGAGGAAGCCCAGAAGGGTTTGTAAGGTTGCTTGTCGTTGTCCCATATATGCCTTGACTTGAAAATAAGAACATGTTGTCTGTGACAGTCAGTGTCCATGAGCTGGGCTATCAAAGCCCAGAAGAGTTACGCAAGCAGCAAGCTTTCTTATGAAGGCATGTGAATTATATCAAGTTTTTTGTTTGCCCTGATATTGCATGCCTAGTAATCTGAAAACTCACAATCCTGCTGTGGAAATCTTGCGTAAAGTAGTGACATTGTCGATCTGGAAGGAAATAGGACAGTAAATACAAGAAGTTTTTTCGTTTCTGTTTTTGATCTCTTCTTTTTCTTTTTTGTCACTTTCTTTTGTTTTTTCTTCTGTATAAGATGAATCTGAAATTGTAATTCTGTGTTCTTACAAATCCAATTTATAAACATTATTTTTATCAGTTCAAAAGTATCAAAAACAAAAAAAAAAAATCTGTCTATCCTGTCGGAGACTGCAAATTTGCTTGAAACAGTTTCAAAATCGCGTGCTTGTATGCTGCCTGGTGCTATGGTGTGAGGTATAGATGATAATCAGTTATTGTTTTATATTTATAAATGTTAAGGGTGTTTGATTAAATTATATTCACCTCAAGTCGGCCGGCATTGGCTCCTACTAAATCTAAAAAGACTTAAAATTCCACATCCACGTTTAGAAAGGAGGAGGAGGAGGAAACTGCTCTAAGATAATGAGAGGGACCATTCTCCATTAACACAACCTCCCGGCATCGGATTGATGTGGAACGGTGGAAATTGGACTTTTCTAAGTGTAGATGAGCCGATGTTATATAATACTGGGAAGCTCCCTTTCCATGAAAAGTCAAATTTCCACAAAACTAGACTTTTCACAAGGGCACTTCCTCGAGTTGCCTGTCTGTCAGCCAGAGAATATCATTTTCACGAAAAAAAAAAAGGCAACTTTCATGAAAACAAAAATTATATTAATTTTTAAAACTTTTTTTTTATTTTTCATTAAAAAAATTAATTAATAAAAAATATTTTTCAATTAAAGAAAAATTTAGCTTGGTTTTCAAGAAAGTGTATTATTTTTATTTTAGACGAAAAACACTTTTCAGAAGCTGTGAAAAAATTAAAAATATCATATTATTTGCTGATTATATTAAATTTGATCCTCAAACTTTTAATTACTATATATTTTGTTTTGAATCTCTTTTTTTTAATTTTATCCCTTAGAATTTGATTTGATTTTATTTTTATATTAATTTTGATCTTTATTTTTATAATTGTTATTTGCTTTTCTCTTATCATTTTTTTTAATTGAAATTTTTTATCTATCAAATTTAGTCCTTATTCTTATAAAATTTGTTACTTATAAAATTGTTATTATTATTATTTTAATTTCATCATCTTTCAATTTTTTTATCTATTAGATTTGATTTCCATTATTTTAATTATTATTTATTTTATTTAAAATAATTTATGAAATTAAATTTGTTTTCAATTTTATTTTCATTCAACTTTTTAATTTGTAATATTTGTTTCTTATAATTTTAATAAAATTAAAAAATATATTAAAAAGTTATTTTTCATGTTATTTTTCATTACATAACAAAATATTAAAAAGTATTTTTTTAATTTATTTTTTTATAATATTATTAAATATAAATAAATAATTTATTTTCTAGAACATTACTTTACATCAAACGTGCCTTAATGATGATAAATTCCACAAGGTGGCTTCATTTCGGTGAAAAATGATTGATCAAGGTACTTGAAGTTGCTTCGAAAATCTGGCATTCGAGCCCAATTTCTATTCTTCGAAAGACAACTCGTTTGGTAATATTTGCCGTGAATAAGTTGCACGCAATCGATCATTGTTCCTTATATATATATATTTCAAATAATTCAATTAATTTACTCACCCTATCTTAGAAAAATTCCTTTTTGTTTGTTTTTTCTGAATACAAAGGGTTGGAAGTATTAGGAGGTGTGGAAAAAAACAAATGCTTGGCGACTTCAGGCCATGAATGAAACCGAAATATCAGGTTCTTCCAGGCTTCAGCAGCCAGGCCCCCATCCTCAGTTTTTGAGTGGCCGCCACATGTGTGACCAGAAAATATTACTTGTGCCCTTTTCAATAAGTTTTATTTTTCTAAGGGAATTTAAGGAGAAATGATGGCACAGGTCTTGTCCTTGTCGACAGATTCAATTGTATTATTCCCACTCCATAAAGCCTTCTTCTTCTTCTTTTTTTAAGCTAAAAAGGCTTAAAGACTACCTTTTCTTTTTCATAAAGGCTTAATTAAAGATTAACTGTTTTAGTCAATAACAGAGCAGTGCTCTCTTTGCATGAATTTCTAAGAAAAGTGGATGAGTTTTTTTCCTGTGGAAAATGCGAAGACTAGCTTAGTCTTGGCTGTAGTAGAAAAAGTGAAATGACATTAAACAATCTCGAAATTGCAGTAATACAGTCCGGTTTTGAGCATTTGCATGTTGCTATCATTTGGTGTCTCAATTTTCCAACAGGTTGGAAGTTTCTTGGAAAATTCCATGTATTTACAGTGGACAGAATGCTTATAGAAAGTAGAAACTTGCTGGAAATTTTATCCGGTGTGCCTACGGAAGCTGTTGGTATATATAGCATCAATGCCGCTAGACATTCTCGTACCTGAATTCTGTATAAACTCTCTGTAGCTTCACATATTTGAGGAGATACCCATATAATTGGAAAACCTGAAACCCAATTATGAACTATTCTCAAGTGACATCGTGCATTTGCATACCCAAGGCAATTTTATTACAACCTAAAACAAACTGGACCAGGTGATTCATTTTACAGATATGACTTTGATTAGTGTCATTACATGCATAGATTCCATCTCTGTTTCTTCCGTTTTACAGTTTCTATCTTTCACTCCATGTCTATGTTTTATCACAGTGTTTACTGATTTCCGTTTACCTTTGCTGGTGTATATATTTACAGTTCGAAGTCCGGCAATGAGAGAAGCGCTGGTGAGTCATTTTCGAATCCACAGTGCTTCTTAAACAAGCATTAAGTTTCTTAAGTATAATCTCGGTCTGCTAATTATGATAAAGAATGTGCATGTGATGACAGGCCACTGGACACATGTCCCCCGCAATGTTAATATGGAGGGCCTTCGAAGTGGATATTTGTTTCCTGAGGTGCTCTCGTTGCTGTTATCATGCACCATAACTCTTTTAGATTCGTGCTCGTTAATTCTATCAAATCATGTATTCTTTTTTTTTTTTAATTCGAAACATGCTCCTTAATCATTGACAATTAACTGATTGTTTTCATTCCTCGGGACCTCTTAATCAGATATCCATACGTGAGCATGAACACATCCAAAAGAACCCAAATGCAAGGTTGATAAGACTTGGAATTGGTGACACCACACAGCCTATACCAGACATCATAACGACGGCGATGGCTGAGGTGACTAGTTCCCCTCGGCCATTTGGTGAAACAGAAGTATTGACTAATTTTGTTCTAGGCTCTGTTGACATTCAAGTGCCTTTTTCTTGCAGCATGCAGATGCTTTGTCAACTACGCGAGGTTACAGAGGATATGGAGCAGAGCAGGGCAACATGGTATATATAATAGCATCTCTCGTGCTTGTCCTGCTCTTTTCTTAAAATGATTGATAAAAAAACAAAACTCACCTCTCTTTACCATATCCCGATCCCCACAGATTGACCTTTGTTGAGCGATGCTATAAAATGTACAAGGACAACTTCTTCACTAATTTCACTCCGACACAAATCCTTGAGCACATGAAGATGCTTGAGTGAATTGTTCGGTTGTGAGATGAAGCAGTACAGATTGATAAATTATTTCTCCGTTTTGATTTTTTTATCACTTAAGAAAATAATGAATCCCAACTTATGAGTGCACTTTTTCTCGTGTTTGGTTAAGAACAGGAAAATAAAACAAAAATCATGCCATGCTATCTAAAAAGGCAACGCAAGTGAGTTGTGCCCGGTGTAGAGAATGGTTGGAGACTTGAAGTTATTTTTTAAAGTATTTTTTATTTAAAAATATATTTTTTTTTATTTTTTTAAAATTTATTTTTGATACCAATAAATTAAAAAAATTTAAAACATTAAAAAAAATTAATTTAAAATGAAAAAAATCAAAATTCATTAAAATTCAGTGTAAAGACTGAATTTTACATTAATTTTGGCTACTCTTGGACCCTAGTGTCTGTAGTGACATGGCTATGCATGCTTAGATTCGTTAAATTCAACAAAGAGAGGGAGAGAAAAAAGGTGCGGTAAATTTACATTAATTTTCAACAACAAACGCTGATTTTTTGCTCCAAGAGTAGCCAAGGCTTTATTATAATATTTGAAGATTTTTCTATATAGCTTAAACGGAGAGCAAAACGACTCGGCCGGATTTTTTTAATTAAGGATATGCTTGAATTTTATTTGAGTTTTGACAAATGTGACATGTGAGATTCAAAATCGAAAATCTAATGCTCTTGTTTATGCTAGAATATCACAGAGTTACAAGCATGGTGATTAAATCCAAATTTAAGTCTGGAAAATTATTTTACGTCCAGACCAACGATGAAAGATTTAAGTTTTGTTCTTTCTTAGAGAAGAAAAAAAATAAATTATGTTCTATACCCAATGGAAGAGAGAAGATTAACAGAGAAATAGACTAATTTATTATGCTGCTCAAGATCTGATCACATCTGAAAAAAATGCATTACATATCAATAAATATTGTGAGGTATTCTCTGCGAATCTGTCTGTGTACAGCACTCTTCAGCAGTTTATTCTGTCCAGCCCATATTACAAAACTAAAGTTCTGCTGCTTCTCTATACAGGAATTACGAATGGCTATTGCGGAAACGCTTTACAGAGGTACTGGAGTGAAAGGCAATGAGATTTTTGTATCTGATGGAGCACAATGTGACATTTCACGTCTTCAGGTAAACAAGAGAATGGTTACCGGTAGACAGGACTCACTGGTTAAGTGGAATATAGCCAATAAACCGATGCTACAATATTAAACCTCGACTTCTTGTTTTCCCTGGCAGATGCTTCTGGGTTCCAATGTGAAGGTGGCTGTTCAGGACCCTTCTTTTCCGGTAATTTTATCAGGATCTAGTTAACCCGCAATGAACCATTCGTACAATACAAATTAAGAATATTATTGTGTTCGTAATATTCCTATGCTGCAATATTTTCCACTCTGCTTTCTCTTTCGACACTTGTGGAGTTTCAGTCACCATATTGATAGGCTATATATATGCTTGAGACAGGCTTATATTGATACCAGTGTAATTGTTGGTCAATCCGGCAAGTTGGAAGAGAAAACTGGGAAGTATAGCGACATTGTTTACATGAACTGTGGAGTTGAGAACAATTTTTTCCCTGACCTGTCTACTACTCCAAGGACAGATGTAATATTCTTCTGCTCTCCAAACAATCCAACTGGTAGCGCTGCATCTTGGAAGCAATTAAAGCAACTGGTTGATTTTGCCAAGACAAACGGCTCCATAATAGTTTATGACTCTGCATATGCTGCCTATATATCAGATGAAAGCCCAAGATCAATCTTTGAAATCCCTGGAGCCAAAGAGGTTTTTCATTGACAGCGATTATTATACTAATTCTTGCCTCTGCATTTGATGTGAAGCTCCTTTTTCCTGACTGATAATCGAATTCGGTGTTTTTGTGACATAGGTTGCTATTGAGATCTCATCCTTCTCCAAATTTGCTGGGTTCACTGGCGTCCGCCTTGGTTGGACAGTGGTTCCTGAAGAGTTGAAATACTCCAACGGATTTCCTGTCATAGAAGATTTCAACCGCATTGTATGCACCTGCTTCAATGGCGCTTCAAATATTGTTCAGGCTGGAGGACTAGCATGCCTTTCTAGAGATGGTTACCAGGTGAGTTAGCAGTGTGACTGCCTCCCTTGGAAGATTTTTGTAGCATCACAAAGCTGACCTTTTCAATTAGGATTCACTCTTTTCAATACTTGTTTCAGGCTGTGTGCAATGTGGTTGACTACTACAAAGAGAACGCGAAAATACTTGTTGAAGCATTTGCATCGCTTGGATTGAAGGTCTATGGAGGCAAAAATGCCCCTTATGTGTGGGTTCATTTTCCAGGGATGAGTTCTTGGAATGTATTCAACGAAATTCTAGAGAAAACACATGTAGTGACTGTTCCAGGTAGAGGATTTGGTCCTGGTGGTGAAGAGTATATCAGAGTTAGTGCATTTAGTCATAGAGAGAATATGATGGAAGCTTCTCTGAGGATGAAAAAATTACTTAGATGAAATTTTATATCTTGATCGCTGCATTGAATCAAAATAAAATAATTTATGATTTAGTCCCTATGTTTTTGATGATTTTGTAAATTAGTCTTTTGGTTTCGAAAACCATAAGTTAGTCCTTTGATAAAGTTGATTGTTAATTATGTTTTAAAAAAAATTAATTACTTTTTTTAACGAATCTTTTATTTTATCTGTAGTAGGTGATATTGGAAACTTGATTTGAAATGAAGGATGTTTTAGAAAAGAAAAAAAACAATTAAATTATTACGAAAAATCAATGGAGGGACTAAGTTGCAAACAAATATGAAAATATAGCTAAAGACTCCATATTAGGTTCTTAAAACTAAAGGGATCGACTGATTGTTTCACTAAAACATATATGTGAGGTCCAATAATCGAATGAACTGTTTTTCTTTTCTCCATCTTTCATTAGAGTGATGGCTATAGTCACAACAGGTTTGAGGACAGATGTTTTCCTGCTAAATATTGATGTGATGTATGGAGCAGGTCATCCAGATTCAAGAAAGTCTAAAATGCCTCTCTATAAACCAGTAACTGAGGGAATTTGGTAACTAAAATGATGAGGCTTCTAAGCTACAGAAATAAGGTATACGTGTTAGGTTTGTTGCCATTAATGTCAATTCATAAGCTTACATGTGCATCAACCAATAATGGACGACACTGTCCATTAACAAAGAAAGTGCAGCAACCAAATGTCAAACAAGTTTGGTGAGATAGGTGGCCAAATTGTTGAGAAAGAGCTGGAGTTGTTGGCCATTGATGCCTAAAATAAAGGCACCATTTATAAAGCAAAGAATGAGTAGAATAGAGAGAAACATGTGAGGAGAGAAAGAGAAAGGTGCTATCAAGGGCAGCAGCTGCAAGAGCAGCAAAAAATGATGGGAGTTGAGTGAATTGATGATTTTTATTTTTTTCGTGAATGTGTAAATAGGTATCTTTTTTTTAATCTCTAATAATATAGACTATTATGTGATTTGCTAAATTATGTTAAACATTGTACGCACGCTTAGTCTCCGACGGGTATTGATCTTGAACAGCACGCGGTTCCTGACAATACATTCTCGATGATTGAATGTTTACGGTGAAGAAGACACTGTATGAAAGACTCCATGTCTTCACCCGCAGAACGAATAATGTTATATTTATGTCAGTTGAGAAACAAAAAGAAACAAGGAGAGCGAACTGTAAGCCAATGATCTTCTAGGCTTCAGTTTTTGATGCGCACTTACTTGAATACACAATAGGAAAGTTCATGCATACCAGCTGTATAACAGGAAATATGACCACCTATATATACATATTATATTACCGACTATATCAAGTGCTATAATATGCCCCCTTCAAGCTGACGGTGGAGGGAGTCAACGTGAAGCTTGGATCGAACAAGTTAGAACTGAGAAGCAGCTGGAGGTTTAGTTAAAACATCAGCTAGATGATCCTAAGAAGCAATTGCAAAGTGGCTGTAGAGGGAACATGAGTGACCATATAGATAGGCAGCCGGGTATTCAGATTGATTGAAGCGTTGAGCGAAAAATTGAGCTGTGTGATTGAACCTATTGCACAGATGGCATCGGATGCTTCTCTGGTTCTGACCATTAGGGGACCACTAAT
>Ga0325414_1007027_pt1 | contig 11958 bp, 10 predicted proteins | sample PopdelMetagenome_8_FD_206183 | JGI IMG/M metagenome (GOLD analysis project Ga0325414, IMG submission 206183) | Populus deltoides microbial communities from Bellville, Georgia, United States - Leaf-PdKOR-R3 | ecosystem: Host-associated > Plants > Phyllosphere > Phylloplane/Leaf | place: USA... | reverse complement strand
ATACTCTTTATCAATCCTGAGATTCCATGTGGGTCATGTCATAGACATAGGTTTTAAATGAGCATTTTTCAAGCATTATCCGATGACAAATGTTTGACCATTAAGATTATCAGCATGATTTTGAGGATTTTCTGGGCTTAGAATAAATCAAGGCAAGGGGCAATTAGTAAACGGAAGGCCTTTTCAAATCTTAGGGCAGAGGGAAGGCAAGAGTGGGGGCCTTTCGTACCCTGAATTTGACAAGGGCAAAGCGACCATGACTAGGAAAAAAAAAAAAAAACACCATCCAAAAGCATTCCAACAAAACATAACATAAGCCTCACATGGAAATGAGTCATGGATGATGATGATGATGGAGAATTGTCTAAAGGGGGGCGGCTTGTACTCTACTGATCATCCCATCAATGACTGTTCTTGTGTGGAGATGATGCAGCTCTCTCTCTTTAATTATGGATCATCAAAGACGACGTCAACAAACAACATGATAAAGCACACGAAAAGGAAATAATGTGGGCAAAAAAGCCTCCCCTTCGGCATACCCTTGGCATCTTTGCGGATGTTTTCTCACCAAACCAACCCCCCTGGATAAACAAACTACCATTTTCTTTCCTTAAAGTCCGATTTCGAGCTTTAAATCTGTGTGTTCAGTTAATACCAACATTACTCTCTTTTACCAAGAAACTACGGGGCTCGTTGATATACAATCTTGATCTCGTGATTTTTTTTTTTTTGGTTTTCCGCAGGATCAGAATGTGATTCTTGGTGCGTAAGGAGCATGCAGTTGGAGATTTAAGATTCGTGATATATATATATATATATATAAGCCTTGAATGTTTTTTAAATATTTGTTGGTTGAATGAGATTGAAATGAGATGTTTTACTATATATAGTAACTTGTGAAATGGCAGTGCATTTTAATTTTGTATATAAAACTAATTTAAACAAAATATCGAAAATAAATTAAAAGTTGGACTTGGATAATTCAATTCAACCCGTAGAAGATTCATTAAAACCAAACCCGGGTGTAAATTTGACCCATTGGAGAAAACCATCAGCCCCCAAAACGTGCACATTCTAGATGTGGTCAGAGAAGAGTGAAACACACGCGCATCGAGAAAAGCATGGGGCGGTAATATTTAACTTGACTGGAGAAAGAAATCTCTCTTTATTATATTTCTTTTCACCCAAAGAAAAACCCTAACAATCCTTCTTCTAAAAGAGTATTTAGGATATCGTTTTTTAAATTATTTTTTATTTAAAAATATATTAAAATAATATATATTTTTAATTTTTTTAAATTTAATTTTTGATATCAATCCATCAAAATAATATAAAAACATATAATTTAAAATTAAAAAAAATTAAATTTTCATAAAATAATGATTATATGAAAATCACAAAGCTCGGAATGTGAGCAGGGATGTAAAAAGGGTTGCATGAGAAATGAAGGATCTGTGTTTTCCTTTTCCTACACAATAAATAAAAAATCGTTTCTTATCAAATAATTTATACCTTTTACACTTGATCGGATCCACAAATAATTATTAATCAGACTAGATGGTGTAAAAGCTAAAATAATATATTTTTTATTCATGAAGATTTGTTTTTTATTTATTTTACATGTAAAAATCTATCTCTCAATAATTTTAACTAAATATATATTCTTTAAAATTATAAAAAACCTATAATTTGTAATCGCAAAAACTACCGTAATAATAAGCACACAGCTTTAAACCAAACGGACCCTTCTAAAAATCCACAAACGATTTCTTCCCTCCTAATTATGATGACAAGCACACACCCCTTTAAGCCAAACCGACCTTAAACAAGACTTAAAAACCCACGAAACAATTTCTTCCGCCCTAATTATTTTATTAACAGTGTTCTATGTGTCGTTGCTGACGTGGTGCGTGCGAGAGAGCTGCAATTTCTTAACTTCAATTTGTATATAAAACTATTATCCTAAGCTCAACAGCCCAGCAAAATTAAAGGAAAAAAACAGGAGGAGATTCTCTATTTATTTAATTAAATCTAAATAATCACACAGGGATGCTGAGCAATGAACAGAGAAATCTTGAAGTGCAGGCACCCCCTGCCACAACCACCCAATAAGAGAAGAGAGACAAATTACAACCAATATTATTATAAACCCTAATCCAAAATCCAAATTCCAAGTACTTTAACAGAGAGAGAGAGAGAGAGTAACTATTTAGAGAGAGAGGGTGGGCTACTTTTTACTTTAAGTTCTTGAAAAAAAAAAAAAAAAGGAAAAGAGAAGAGACACATGGAGCACCATTTTTATTAAAGAAAGTGGAGAGAGGATAATAATAATAATAAGAAAAAGAAGAAGGGAAAGAAGGAGAGAAGGTGGTGGTGTAACTAGGAGAAGTAATAGTGATAGATAGCAGAAGAAGTGCAGAAGAAGAGAAAGAGAATTAGTAATATTATTATTAATCGAGATGCGTGCACAAAATATTATTAAAAATAAATCTGACAATTCGTCCTCCTCCTTCTCCGTACTCCTCCTATTTCTACTTTTGATCCTCATTTTGCCCAGTATCTAACTTTGTCTCTGTTTTCTTGGATGTTGATTCTTTTTCTTCATATGCTTGAATCGATCTGCGGATGCATTCTTGATGAATCAGGTATCAGTTGGTAAAATATTTCTTGTGCTTCCTTTTTGCTGCTGCTGCTGCTGCTGCTGCTTAAGGGGATCTTTTTTGTTGCTATAATGATGTTAACTTTAATTGTGGTGTAAATACTGGTATACACTTGACAGATTTGTGAGTGGCTATTATTTTTCTTGTTGTTAGGATTCCTTAACGCTCCCTGGATATATTTTGTGATTCTCGGAGGATTTTCTTAATTTGTTTCTCCTTTCTTTCTTTATTTCTTCTTAATTACATTTAAAATGTCAAAATATCATACAAATTAATCACTCCCACCTTTTTTCTTCTTCTTGTGGGGGTTTCAACTTTAGTCAACTCAGTTCATTTCTTGATTATCTTTCCAAATTCCCTCTAAATTCTCCTGAAGTCAAAGAAGAGTTTTTTTTAATAGTGGGGGGTCGTGATTTAAATTGGATTGGTTTTGCTTTCTATGGGAATACCTGATTCTTCTCTATTCTATCTACTACACAAAGTTAGGTCTTGGATTTCTTGGGGAGCAAGTGATCTTTCACCATCTTGTTTGTCTGCTAACTTCGAGATGCCTAATAACGATACCGTCAACATGTGTAGTGAGTGTGATTCAAATAATAACCAGTTTTTTAACGGATACCATTGCCAAAGTTGTGGTAAGTCGTCATGTTTCAATTGTATGAGAGGATACCAATCTAATGTTGTGAACTGCAACGGTGATTTTGGGGAGGCTATCAAATACTGTAAGTTTTGTAATGGGGTTACTGTGAAACGTGATGGTGGAAGGAAGAATAATGAGAAAGTACATCCTACTGACTCTCCAAGAGGGAGCCCCGAGCCACCTTCACCTTCTTTTAGTGCTGCATCGATCCAGAGTGATCATCTTGTCCACTATCTTGAATCCAGGGATTGTGGGTTTTCTCCTAATACAATAACCTCCAGGAGTATGACTTCTTTTAGCGCTCACCCGTCTCCCGTTTCTGTTCGTCGTTCATCAAGCAGGTAATAATTCTCAAGCACCCCGCACCCTATTGTTTGATTAGAATTTACATGCTGTACTTGTATTTTTTAGTATGGTGTCAGTTTTCCCTTATCTGTATTTTTTTTCTCTCCATAGCTGATGGATCTTTACATGTATGTATTCAATAATGCAGGAGTGATGAGGAAGAAGCAGGGGATTCTGGGAAGCTCTTTTACAGCCCATTGAGTGAGTACTCTCATGATATTTCAGATATAGATTCAAGTAGTGTTAGTGCTAGGCTTGAGTTTTGCAATTGTAAGTCAGTGGGATCGAGTCCTTTAGACAGCCCGTCTAGGATTGATTTTAGTTCCTATAGAGTTGGGCATACTGTACAGAGGGGGCGAGAAGGAAACTCATTGTCTCAAAGTGACGGTCCCTTTGATAAAGAAAATATGGTAATTTTAAGAAGGCCTGATAAAAGGACCGAGGATCCAGAGAATGCTGATGATTACTCTGATGATGTGTCAGTGTTGAGGGATCAATATGACAAGTCTCAAAAGCCACTGGATTTTGAAAGCAATGGTCTTATCTGGTTTCCCCCACCCCCCGAGGATGAAAATGACGAAACAGAGAGTAGTTTCTTCACATATGATGACGAAGATGATGATATTGGGGATTCTTCTGCAATTTTCTTACCGAGTAGTAGCCTCTCTTGTACGTTTCCATCAAAGGAAAATCAGAATGAGATTAACAAGGACCCTCTTAAAGCTGTGATACAGGGGCATTTTAGGGCTCTTGTAGCGCAGCTTTTACAGGGGGAAGGTATCAAAGCCAGCAAGGAGGAAACCAATGAAGAATGGCTTGACATAGTCACAACAATTGCATGGCAAGCTGCGAATTTTGTGAAACCAGATACCAGCAGAGGAGGCAGTATGGATCCGGTTGATTATGTAAAGGTTAAATGTATAGCATCAGGAAATCCAAGTGATAGGTATGCTTTTCTTTATGTTCTGCAGGTGCTTTATCTCCAAACTCTCAACGCCATTTTCATGCAAATAATGCCATTTCTTTTTAAGCTGTGGATATCTTTTGCGCTTGCAGCACTCTTGTAAAGGGCGTAGTTTGTACAAAAAATATAAAGCACAAGCGCATGACCACACAATACAAAAATCCCAGATTACTTCTTCTAGGAGGAGCGCTTGAATATCAAAGTGTTGTGAATCAGCTGGCATCTTTCAATACATTAGTGCAAAAGGTACATTTGTCGTGTGTAAAATTCTTTAGCTTTGAGCAGATTTCAAGATTTATTGGGATGGGGATTTAAACATTAATCTTTGATGCAGGAAAATGATCATCTCAAGCTGATCATGTCGAAAATAGAGGCTCTTCGCCCAAATGTTCTGCTGGTTGAGAAAAGCGTATCTCCATTTGCCCAAGAATATCTATTGGGAAAGGAAATTTCCTTGGTGCTTAATGTGAAAAGGCCTTTACTGGAACGTATAGCTCAGTGCACTGGTGCTTGTATTAGTCCATCGTTTGAGAATATTTCTACAACACGACTGGGACACTGTGAACTATTCAGGGTAGAGAGAGTGTTTGAAGAACATGAGACTAGCAATCAGCTCAACAAGAAGCCATCTAAAACATTGATGTTTTTTGAAGGGTGTCCAAGGCGTTTAGGTTGCACGGTTTGTAATTAAACTCTAAATTATTATTAGTTTTCATTGAATTTGCATTTGGCTTGATTAGGTTCTAAAATACATAGAGATGCACCTTGTCCACTTATATTGTCATTACTGGTCTGTGCAGTGAATTTTACCCCTTTTCAATCTCTGGAAATGAAGGTTTCTTTGGCTTGTGTTTGCTTGCACTCTAAACTTGTGTAGCAATGCATTCAGTTGCATAAAGTCAATATTGTCCATGATCTATTAAACATTCAGCTTTGTGCATTCCATATAACTTAACATCTTTGGTAGATTCCTTCAACGAGAATAGTTAGGGAGAGAATGTGACCTGTTTTTGGTTTAAGATTTCTTTATATATACTCTTGTGGAAGAATCTGATATCTAGTCAACTTGAGCAAGTGCACGAGTTTCCTAGATAGGAACTTGTCTCTCTGAACTTTTGTCCATTTAGGTCCAAGCCATATTACCGGGTTTTGTGGACCATGGTACTGAGAAAAAATAAGATGTCTGCTACATATTTCGGCTGTCCTATGCTGCAGGGCTCTAGGATAAATGCTGCACTTCCCAGGCATTTTGTTGTCAACTGTGTAGACTGTTGATGCATTGAATAAGTGAGAAAAGGAAGTGTGCTGCTTTTGTTATGTTGGTTAATGATTTGTTAATTTTGAACGGTTTAGTCATGCATTGACTAATTCTGCTTCATTGTCACATGAGAGTTGCGTCATACTTTTGAAGCAATTTGCTACAAATTGAAGTTTGGGTCTTCATATTTAAAATACTTCTTCAAACACCCAAAAGGTTGCTTTTATGTTCATTTTGCTGTTGATTACTCTGATGTAGACAAGCTATATGCCACCATTTTGTCTCACTGTAATTCTCTCATAATTGCTCTATGACCCTACATTGTCATCTTAAGATTTGCGAAGAGAGAAGTTTCAGAATTTGGTTTTGGTTTCTTATTAGGTTTGTGTGGTCCATATTTTAGGTGCTGCTGAGGGGTACATGTCGCGAAGAGCTAAAGAAGGTTAAGCATGTTATTCAATATGCTGTTTTTGCAGCCTATCACTTGTCCCTTGAGACTTCTTTCCTTGCTGATGAGGGTGCAAGTCTTCCTAAGCAGACAGTTAGACCCTCGATTGCTATTCCTGAGAGGACAGCAGCAGATGAATCCATTTCAGTTATATCTCCAATAACTTGCCATGCTGAAGTTGCCTTGTCTGCTCAAGATAATGATGGATCACTGTGTGTTAAACCAGAGCATGAAGGATCAGAATCGTTGACTGGGGACCTTGATGCTGGTGTCATTCCTCCCTTATCTCCTCATTCTGTCACTTGTAAGTCCGGAAATGAACTCTCTATCGCATACCATGGTGATTTAGTGTCTGATGTGGGACGATTGGATTCATTTTCCATAAGTGAATGTGAGGGTCTAAAGATTTCTGTTGTGCCTCCTCCTGGTATCGATAATCTTTCACTACCAGAACTACAAGCTATGATGGCTCAAGAGGGGGGGCAACTTATGGAGACTCGTGAATCAGTACAAACTGAGAAGATTGATGAAGATGAAGTTTCCAGTGAATACTTCTCTGCCACTGACACATACCAGAGCATATTAGTATCATTTTCAAGCCGTTGTGTGCTGAAAGGAACTGTATGCGAACGCTCACGGCTTCTGCGCATAAAATTCTATGGATCTTTTGATAAGCCACTTGGAAGATATCTTCGTGATGATCTGTTTAACCAGGTGACTTGTCATAGGTTTTGTTTGTCCTCTCTTGTATGACACCTGTTACATATCTGAAGCTTATATTTTAATGGGTTTGTTGTCACCAGAAATCATGCTGTAAGTCATGCAAGGAGCTAGCTGAAGCACATGTTCTGTGTTTCACTCATCAGCAGGGCAATCTTACAATCAATGTTAGATCCCTTTCCCGTGTAAAACTACCTGGAGAACGTGATGGTAAGATATGGATGTGGCACCGATGCCTAAGGTGTGCTCACATAGATGGAGTCCCGCCAGCAACTCGTAGAGTTGTTATGTCAGCTGCTGCCTGGGGACTTTCTTTTGGAAAGTTTTTGGAACTGAGCTTTTCAAACCACGCAACTGCCAATCGTGTTGCACCCTGTGGTCATTCATTGCAGAGAGACTGTCTTAGATTCTATGGGTAAATTTTTGTAGTCATGGAATTATTATTATTGTTGTTGCTGTTGTTGTTGCTGCTGCTGCTGCTGTTTTTCTTTCTTTCCTGTGTTGTTGGTAATCGCGGAAAAGTCTCCTCTCACAGGTTTGGGAGCATGGTTGCGTTCTTCCGGTACTCCCCTATTGATATTTTGAATGTCCATTTGCCACCTTCAGTGCTTGAATTCAACAGCACCATTCAGCATGAGTGGATAAGGAAAGAGGCATCCGAGGTGCTTTTTAAGAATCCAGGCTTGCTTACTTTAAATTGTTTTATTGGACTGATCTAATGTGGAACTGATATTTTGAACCTTTTTGCTATTTTACACAGCTCTTGGGCAAAATGGAAACCTTCTATGGTGAGATATCTGGTGTGCTTGACAGCATGGAACAGAGAAGTAAATATTTTGGAGGTGAATTGTCAGATACCAATGAGTTACAGAGTCACATCATGGAGCTGAAAGATCAACTCTTAAAGGAAAAGGATGATTACAATGTAAGTACATGCTTAGTTATTAGATCATTCCCTTGGAAAGTTAGAGTTAGTTCTTTAGATCTTTAGAGCATTATTATCTGACGTTTATCGTCTAACGTTGTTGTCACTCTGTTTATCCTTGTGCATAATGTTTTCAAATTTCAAGTGATGAATCTTCTAATCAGTCCCCTTGATAACAGGTCATGCTACAACTGGCTGTTATGGAGAGTTCAGATCAGACTGTCGTTGACATTTTAGAACTCAATCGCATAAGACGTGCTCTTCTAATTGGTTCTCATGTTTGGGATCAGAAGCTTTTTTCACTGGACTCTGTCCTTAAAACAAATTCTCTCGTTAAGGCTAAAGAAGGTGGGGTGTCTTATACTGAGCTCAAAGATTTGAGAAATGATATATTTTGCAAGGATAGCAAGTTTGACCGTGATCATGAAGAAAATATCTCTGGGTTTTCAAAATCAAAAGAGATTGTTTGGAATGATTTTCAGTCAGAGAAGAAAGAAACAAGTCCTTCCTTTGAAATTTTTTTACCTGAGCATTCATTGCTGCCGCTTCATCATAACACAGAGGATGAAGTGCATGCAGATGGGGAAACTGTGAATAAGACATTCTTTAATGACATCCCTTCCCATGCATCCAATCTCTCTGACAGAATTGATTCTGCATGGACAGGTACCAATCAACTTCCAATTAAAGTTCAACCTCTACATGCACCGCAGGCAGAGGCAGATGGATTCCAACCTGGGCCTGTCAGGCAGCCAAATTTGTTTGATAATCCTCCTTTTAGAAGGATGATGGCACCATTGAGAGTTCATTCTTTTGATTCTGCATTGAGAGTCCAAGAAAGGATTCAGAAAGGGTTGCCTCCTTCAATGCATTTGTCAACTATCAGATCATTCCATGCATCTGGAGACTACAGGAGTATGCTGAGAGATCCTGTTTCAGCGATGAGGACTTATTCACAGACATTGCCACTGGAGGCACAGAAGTTGAATTTAATTCCCAATTCCACGCACACATTTATCTCTTCTGCTGCTAATATGGCTGGAGGAGCTCGGTTACTGCTACCAATGAGGACCAACAGTGATATAGTTATAGGTGTGTATGACAATGATCCTGCAAGTGTAGTTTCATATGCCCTCAGTTCCAAGGAATATGAGGATTGGGTTACTGATAGGTCAAATGAGAATGGAGGAATCTGGAGTACATTTGAGCGGAGTAAAGAAGGTTCTGCAGCTTCCTCTTTTACAGCCTGGCAGTCTTTTGGTTCTGTGGACTTGGATTATATCAGTTATGGAGGTTATGGGTCTGAAGATCCTTCATCATCCTTGGGTAACTTGTTTATGGTTTCAAAAAAATCTCCACATCTGACAATTTCTTATGGGGATGATTCTTCCTTTGCTGGAGGCAAAGTGAAGTTTTCTGTTACTTGTTATTTTGCGAAGCAGTTTGACTCTCTTAGGAAGAAATGCTGCCCTAGTGATGTAGATTTTGTTCGTTCACTGAGTCGCTGTCAGAAGTGGAGTGCTCAAGGAGGGAAAAGCAATGTATACTTTGCCAAGTCATTGGATGAGAGATTCATCATAAAACAAATAAAAAAGACTGAGTTGGAGTCCTTTGAGGAATTTGCACTGGAATATTTCAAGTATCTGACTGATTCTCTCAACTCAGGGAGCCCAACTTGCTTAGCAAAAATTCTTGGTATTTATCAGGTTAGACTTTTGTCCTTTGCTTTTATGAGAATATACTACATGCATGTGTAGGGGATACTGGGTACTACATGCATGGGTAGGGGATACTGGGTATAGGGGTGGAGTACATTGTGATTTCTGGTGATTCTTATCTGATTAGTTTGGTGGCAGGTTACTGTAAAGCACTTGAAAGGTGGCAAGGAAACAAAAATGGATTTAATGGTGATGGAAAACCTCTTTTTTAACAGAAATATTGTGAGAGTTTATGATCTTAAGGGCTCTTCTCGATCCCGCTATAATCCAGACACATCTGGGTCCAACAAGGTCTTACTTGATATGAATCTGGTGGAAACACTGCGTACAGATCCCATATTTCTTGGAAGTAAGGCAAAGAGAAGCCTTGAGAGAGCTATATGGAATGATACATCATTTTTAGCGGTAAGCTTTTTGTTTAGCATCTTACCACTGTAAACATGAAAAGGTTTTTTCGCATTCGGTCTTTTATACTCATTTATGGTTGTGTTTTGATTTTTTCAGTAATTGCAGTAAGCTTAGAATATTCAGTTTCTGAAATTCAATTCTAAAAGCAGTAGCAGCCTGAAAGACCTGGACTTTTGTTTGCATGAACTGTCACCTTACCCTCTCCGTTCATTAATTGAGATTTTCTTTATTTCTTTAGATAATTACATGATCTGTTTCAAGCAATCAAGGTTTTCAGTTAATGTGTTAATTAAAAAAAAGCGTTATGGTTTTCTTTGGGTGATATCTAATATTAAGCACTTCTAACCTTGTACTTTTCTAGCTAGAAATTTGCCATAAAATGTTTTGTCATATTTATTCTCAAAGGCAGAGCACTGTAAATTGTGAAATACTAGCAGGAAGGTTTCCAAAGTCTCGCTTTTAATTGACAAAACTGAAAGAAGTCATGATTGGCTTGAAAACAGAATGATGTTTGCCGTTACGAAGTCATGGCGGCATCACTTGAAAAGTTGAAACCTAAAAGTTATTTTCAGTTTCGTTGTTTAGATACTTTCCTTCCTTTTTCCTCTTCTTTTGTTTTGAGAACCCTGCCAACCATTTTCTTTCTCTAATTTATTATCTTGCTTGAGCTAGGAAATGATTAAATTTTTTAGGCATTCCATCCATATCTTTCTTATAATTGTTTTTTCCATTTCGCTGTGCTTTGGCCAGTCTGTTGATGTTATGGACTACTCTTTGCTCGTTGGAGTGGATGATGAGCGGAAGGAGCTGGTTTTAGGTATCATTGATTTCATGAGACAGTATACATGGGACAAGCATTTGGAGACGTGGGTCAAGGCATCTGGAATCCTCGGCGGTCCAAAAAATGCTTCCCCAACAATTGTTTCTCCAAAACAATACAAGAAAAGATTCCGAAAAGCAATGACTTCATACTTTCTCACAGTTCCTGATCAATGGTCATCATGAACTGAATCAATGCATTCTTTTCATTCATAATCATTTGTTCATTAATAAGGCAATAGGATTATAGTTAGAGAGATGAGGGGGGAGGATGCAATCCAGTCCTAGCAATGTTTTTTCCTTTTTTTTTTTTTGGTGAAATCTTGTATACGAGGGAATAGAAATTCCTTGTAGAGAGGCCTTTGTACATCTTTTTATACATGTGCAATTGTCACCTCGAAGAAGAAACCTCAATGTACTTTGTACTATGATCCTTTTCCTTTAATGGCAAGAATAGCTGGTAATCATGAACTTAAAAGTTCTTAGCATATGGAATTTTCTGTCGTGTGAGAAAGCATCTCTTCGAGCTTGAACTTCTGAATATGTTGTTGAGTCATCTAGCATTTCAAATAATTGCATTTCCTAGTCTTTAATTTTTGTTGTAATATGGACTATCTAATGTTCTTTTCATCAACTTAATGTTACAAATCCAGCCAGCATTGCGTCATTGACAAGCTTCATGCAAACCAATCATGGTAAACTTGATATCCTTATCCTTGTCAGTAAAACTCAAAATCAATTTAGACATTTTCTTATTCAGATTTTCTCTTATGTTAGAAAGAAAATGTTTCCAATATCTTTAAGACATGAGACGTGATATGATTTTTAATGTCAATGTGTTAGGTAATAGCATGATATGATCTCTACCTGACATGTAAGGAAACAATGCAGTTGTTGGTGGACTGTTTATTGAAAGGGAAGCTTCACAAGCCTTCAAACTAAGAGGTTTGTAATTTTAATTAAGAAAAAAAATTAAACTCAAGCTATATGTATATATATCTTGGAGTCATTGCAGAATTTTTCGTAAAATAATTTACAGCCAAAGGTTACATC
>Ga0325414_1007023_pt1 | contig 11962 bp, 6 predicted proteins | sample PopdelMetagenome_8_FD_206183 | JGI IMG/M metagenome (GOLD analysis project Ga0325414, IMG submission 206183) | Populus deltoides microbial communities from Bellville, Georgia, United States - Leaf-PdKOR-R3 | ecosystem: Host-associated > Plants > Phyllosphere > Phylloplane/Leaf | place: USA... | reverse complement strand
TGATCACATAATATTTAGAGCAAATAAAAAATTTCCCTTTAAATAAAAAATTAATTAATGGTTGTTAAAAAAAATCCCAAATCTATCTAATTTCTCACAAAAACTATATTTTTTTAAAACAAAACTAGACCTATTCTTTTAACTTATTTTCTATGAATGAGAGAATCTTTTTTTGTTTTTCATACGAATCAGGATCCATTAAATAAAAACATAAACTTGAAAAAAAAAACTTATTTCAAATATGCGTCAAGCAATTAGTGTTTATATTTGATTAATAGAGACAAAATTAACAACATATAATTAATTCACAATAATATTCTCTAAATTTTATCAAAAATAGATTTGGTTAAGTAAAAAAAATCATCTAATAAAATCTTGGTCTTTCATTTAATTTAAAGGGTTAAAATTTAACTAATATGATGTATATTATGTTAACACTAATTGAAGGAGTGCAATCCGTTGTTCCATATTGTATTATCAGTCATATTGTATATTTGTAGTATTTGTCAATTGTAGATGATTTTACATTTTATGATTGATAATTTAATATAAGCTCTAACTTTCACGGCAGGCTAGTGAAAAATGCTATATTTCTATCACTATAAAAAATCACTTATAACTTTACTAATAAAAAAATATTGTTGGCAAGTGTCTTGTTATGATGTCATATCTGGTTATTCCATTAGTTATTTTTATACCAGCAGATACATCGATAAATTATTGTCATCGGTGATTAAAATAGGCATTGATCATTTTTTGTCAGCACACCCGCTGGTAAACAAAATTTGTGCACCCCCTTTATCAATTTCAGGTGGTCTTCGAAGATGTTTGCATTGGAATTGCTCAGTCAGTCTTGACTGTGATACCAATTGTGCGAAATCCACTTTTTTTTTCACGACTCGATTTTCGGATCCATGATCGGCACATAAGTAAGGTTCCCCTCTAAGGTTCCATACCTATACAAACCCAAACTTACATATAAACTTATCCTTCAAATAAGTCAATCAGAGTTCAACACAACAGTAACAACAAAACTAGCTTCATAATAATTTAATTATCTTAATATAAGAGTTGATACAAATTCATAGTTGTGGGGCAGTATCTAGACATTAAGGAAAATGCACAAATTACAATAAAAAAAGCAGGTTCTGATCAAGGTCCAACAAAAATGACCTGCTATCAAGCTATAAGCCTGAAAATGATAAATAATGAGAGGGTGAGTTCAACAACTCAATGAGTAGATAACATTCAATATACACACACAAGGTAATATAACAATGATGAATATATACATAATTATGGCTCTAGGTTCTTATAGGAAGGTTTCTCAAATAGGCCATAACAAGAATATCATAAGGTAAAGCTCGTCAGAAAATCAAAATACAATAAGCATGAGGCTCTGTACTATGGGATGATCAGTCCACATAGGTTAGTGACTCCCCCGACCAACTAGGGTTCAGATACGATGTGCACAAAGACTAACACTTCCTTGTTAACATGGGTATTCTGACTGGCATACCATAGGTTCATAATCATAATCAAACAAACATATTCATATCTCAAGGCTCAACTCATGACATCAATCAAATGAGGAGCTATCAATTCAGAAGTCAATTCAAAATATATACTGGTTCATATCAAGAATTCAGATTCAACATTTGATCATACTTTATCGTAACAAGGATAATAATAAACATATATATTATCAAGAAGCATAATCCAATTCATATTAAAAAATTAAATATTTATAATATTTATCATGCATATGGAAAATTATCCACTCACTTGACTCGAAAGCAAACAAAACTCGAAAGCAGATACCAAAGGAAATCCTACTAATGTCCCGACGGTAGAATATCAGGTTATCTGAATACAAAGGAGATATATTAAAAAACGACTCGAAAAGAACGTACAACCTATTTAATACACTTAACTAAGGTCTATTCCATAATCTTATATGTTTTTGAACCAACTAGTCATTTTTTTCAAAAACCCAAAATTAAACGGTTTTCGCAAAATCTAATCCATAATAAAAAAAATAATATTGATAATAATTCACTAAATAACCGTCATTTATTCATCAAACCAATCTACAAAAGCTAATATTACAACTAGAGACCAATCTGGAATTTATCATATTTTTTTAAGGGTCAAATTGTAACTTTGTCAAATTAGAGGACCAAACTAAAAATATCATAAATTCATGACTATAGTGCAATTATGTCCATAATTCATCCTCATTTCTGTTTAGAATCTCTAATTATGATCTAGGGACCAAATTTGAGGGTCAAATTGTATTTTTTATCAAATGGGAAGACCAAATTGAAAGTGTTAAAATTGCATAACTATACTGGAATTCTAGCCATAATTCATCTTTTATTCAATCCAGAATCTCAGAATATGCTCCAGGGACCAATCTGTACTTTTTTCAAAGTTTGGGGACTAAACTGTAATTTTCATAAATTAAGGGACCAAACTGAATTTTTATCATCTTCAACCTCAAACCTAGAATTTACACAGATTGCCTATTGTTGTCTCCTAATTTCTAACACAAATTCACCATTCAATCAAAATCATAACTCAAAATCATCATCTTTACCTACAACCTTTCATAATCAACAAAATAACTAATTACCCATAACAATAAATCCATAACATTGACTTCCATAAGATCAAAGGGCCAAAAACAACTCATTGGCTTCCAAGTTAGTGAAACCACCAAAAACTTCAAATCAAGTTTGTTGCAAAACCACCATTGTAAAACCAACAAAGTACAAAGCTTTCAGCTATTAAACCCTTCCCAAAACTCTTTCATTTTGATTAGAGGGTCAAGTATTGATAAATCATGATCAATTATTGAGCAAATCAATCAAAGAATCCTAGCAAAAGATTATAAATGCCTATTGAAAATCCAGAAAGAAAAAATAAAAAGAAGGAAAAAAGGGATGAAAACCTTGAAAAAAAAACCCTAAGTGTGAAGTTTCAAAAGCCTAGCATAAGAATTTCTTCAACTTCAAGAGAAAGTAGCAAGCTTGGAAAATAAAGAACATAAAGGCAATAACCATCATTTGAGCTTGTAAGGTATAAAACCTTTATTTAGTCTTGTAGATGATGTCCACGAGTCACATTTCTAGCTTGTTCATGCATGTTTGATGATGTTTCTAAGCATTTTTTTTATGTTGTATTGATTTTGGTTTTTGTAATATCTCACATTGACGGTTGAGGGTTTGGTAGCTGACCTTATTAGTAGTGCTGGTTGCTAACATGTTGTACGCGTTTTGGGGCGTCAGACTCAGAAGTGGGCTCGCGTCACCAGGAACAAAACCGTGAGGGTAGTAAGGCCCAAAGCGGACAATATATAGCATGTTGGGCCGAGCTGTTACATTTAGTATCAGAGCCGACCTCACTAGCTGTCCGGTTGTGTCGACGGGGTCGTTAGGCTCCTTAAGGGGGAGAATTATAATATCTCACATCGACGGATGAGGGTTTGGTAGCTGGCCTTATTAGTAGTGTTGGTTGCTAACATGTTGTACGTGTTTTGGGGCATTAGGCTCAGAAGTGGACTTGCATCACCAGCAACAAAACCGTGAGAGCGGTCAGGCCCAAAGCGGACAATATACAACATGTTGGGCCGGGTTGTTACAGTTTTGGTTTTAATTAACATGTAAAAATGTTGTTTTATTGTTTAAATCTTGTTTTGAGATGGTTGTTAATGTTTCTGAATACTTAGATGATGTTTGTTAGATTGATTTTGAAGAAATAAAATGGTTTTGAAATCTGCCAAATATGAAAGTAAGATTTGTAATGCTTTTATGTGTTGGCTAATACAAAATGGTTTTGAAATCTGCCAAATATGAAAGTAAGATTTGTAATGCTTTTATGTGTTGGCTAATACATGTTCTTGCTTCTGGTTTTGGTTGAGGCCTATTGGATGTTAAAATATATCAGTTTTGAGCTCTAAATTCTCGAGTTTGTTTGCTATTTTATTTTGTCAGTTTTTGGATTAAAACTCCATACAAGATTTTTAGAATGTGGTGTTTTTTTTTTTACCTGTTTTGATTTGAGTATGTGTAACTATGGTAGTGTGATGTGTGTGAACCAAGAAAGCATGATTTTAGGGCTTGAAATGTCTTTTCTGGGTATGGTTAGTACATGGGTTTTTTGGAAAATTTCTGGGCAATGTTCTTCGCAAGAACATTGCCTTAAATACATCTTTCAGACCAATTTTGATTTTATTTTTTGCATTAACATCTCGATATGAGATGATTAATTAATAATCGAGGATTTAATTCTAGGGTTTTTTTTTTTTTCAAACTGAACTCATTTTGATTAATTTGTTGATTCATGGATAATCGATATGAATGAAGCTGAATTATTGGTTAATGATTGATTTCCAACATGTCTATGTTGTTGGATTGTTAGTAATTGGTTTGGATTTTGATTCATGTTGCTAGCATGTTCTTGATGTTCTTCATTTGTTCTTTGTGTTCTTATTTTTTTCTCGATTTTGATTTGTTTTGATAAATTTTTTTTTGGATTTCTGTGTTTTTGGCAAGCTTGATTCATTTTAAGTTTTGATTTGTTTTTTGGGTCAAATTAGTGGGTTTTGTTTTGGTTTATAGTGAAACCAAAGATTTCGAGTCAACCCGATTATATCCAATTTGGGTCAGATGGGTAAGGCCTTGTTTGGCTCTCAATCTTTTTGATAAAAGAATTTTTGACTTAAGGATTTGTTTGACAAACATGCTCTTAGACCTATTTTAGTTGTTTTATCCAAAAGAAAATGGTTTTTTTTTGCCAAATAAAGCCTTAAAGAAATATTAATAATTAAAAATATAAAATATAATTTTTTTTAAAATAACAAATAAATTTGCAAAATTCCAAAGAATTTTGGTCTATGATTCAGAAAATATAAAAAATTGATTTTTGGTAAAATCTAGAACTCACTTTTAATATAAGGATTAAAACCTGTATAAGGTTAATAACTAATATATTATTAGAAGTAATATGACTCATTCATTTTTGATGTAAAGATAAAACACCTGCAAGTGATTTTTTATTTATTTATCTGAAATGTTATTAAAGATGATGTAAAAGTTCCTAAAATTAAAGTTTGTTTGAAATAAGCTTCAACGATAATTAGGGATATTTCAATCTATGTCCCATGGTACAAGAGTTATGGACGTTTGAAATACCAAAGGGAAAAATGAAATTTCAATAATTATAAAATATCTTTGGATTTCTAACTTTAGCTCTTTCATGACATATAAGTTGTGAATGAGTTTGCTTTCTTCTAATGTCTTTTTAAGTCGGGATCTTTTAGACCAAGTTCTTAATCTAAAAAACTAGAATTTCTTCATTGTAATAAATATGCCATAATAGACTGATATAACTTAGAAACGAGTTTACCTCAGGGGTGCTAATACATTTATTTTACGTAACTAATCCCTTACCTAGAATTTTTAAAGACTAGTTTGGATTCTTAGTAACAATAATACTAGGTGGTGACTCTTTATCTAACCAAATACCTCTCAACCCGCCTGAAAAGGATCGTCATGATGTTGCGCTCTTGCGAAAGGTACGACAACTTATTAATGGCATCTCATTGCCATCTCTTCAATCTTCCTTTCTTTAGTAATTTTATTTACTTAAACATGGCTCATCGAAGCCTTTTTTCTTGTCGAGTGGCGGCTGCCACATTCTTCATTATAGTTCTTTGTTTATTGTCCACCTTTTCTTTAGGTTCATCTCTTTTCTCTTTTTTTATATGATCTTCTTTGTACCACACCTTCTTTTGTGCAATGAGTTGCTAGATTGCACTAAGCCTTCATTGGATTTTTCTCTCTCTCTTGATGCAAAGCCTTAATTTTTTTGTTGAGCTCTATCATCTTGCACCTCTATTTTTTTTCTTGGATGTCACTTGTCCATAAACTCTCTCTTCAGATTTCTATCTTTCATATACACACATGCTTTAATTTCTCAAAAGCCCCATTAAATCCTAAATAAGTAGGGGGGAAGGTAGAAATGAGAAGTCTTTAAGGATTTGGACTTGAATACAATACTTGAACATTTATATTTATACCAGTGTAGGGGATAAATCAAGAGACTTAAAATGATTAATATTCTCTAACATTTATACATACACCTAAAAAAACTAAAAAACACTTTGAATTCAAAATTAATTCCATCAATCAATAGAAACTCTGTAGAAATTAGAGTTCTGAAGCAAATAGGTTAATGCTCCCTAAAGACCATAAAAAACCACCAACCAGACACTCCCTAAAGAATTGGCCATACTGGTTTGCCAAGCATTCCAAGAGACATGAACACTGATAGAGAAACTCATTGCCTTATAGATGTTGTAAGTATAATTTCTTCCAAGCAAAAAAGTTCACAAGCAGACATAATCCCTTAAACAAAAAAAATACTACTATATCCCTTGTTCATCAAAACTGACCCTATCTGATTGAGATAATGAAGAACGATTCCAAGAGCATATAATGTTTCCATGGAACCCATTCAATTAAATTATCTTTCTCAGATTTTCCTTACTAAATTAACAATTTGACTTGTTATTAAGAACATCTAATTACTTTTTGTAGAAATAAATTACATTGTGGCAACCATAAAATGAAGCGAAAATTGGTAACATGCATAAGACAAAATTAGTGGTGGTACTGTAACAAGGTTTAAAAACCTATATAAAGTGTGGCTGAAATCCTCAATAATATTGAGGTTACTGATTCTCATTATATATAATGTATATACAGTTGGAAGATTCTATATAATAGGAAACAAACGGAAGTAACAAATATTTATCTTATAAACTAGGAAAGATAATAACAAATCATCTAAGATCAAGGAAAGAATCGGATTCCTTATCACCCCCTTCAAGCTGATCATGATAGAAGGAACCACGTGAAGCTTGTTATGAAAACGTATGAATTGAGGCTTGGTGACTCCCTTGGTAAAAGAATCAGCAAGTTAGAAATGTGAGGGAACAAATGCGACTTTTAAGGAACCATTGGCAATGAGGTCATGAACAAAATGATAGTCAATTGCAATATGCTTAGATCGAGGCTGAGTGATAGGATTGGCTGCCATAAATATAGCACTTTTGTTGTCGCATAGTATCTTCGAAAGGGAAGGTAATTGTAGATGTAAATCATGAAATAGCTGAACAATCCAAGCAACTTCAATAATAGTAACGGCTAAGGATCGATACTCAGCTTTGACACTAGAGCGAGAAATAGTGGATTGTCTTTTGAAGCACCAAGAGACAAGATTGGGGCCCAAGAATATAAGATAGCTGGTGGTAGACCGACGTGTATCAGGACAGCTAACCTAATCAGCATCAGAATAAGCAAGTAACTCACAAGAAGAGGTGTGGTGGAGTTGAAGGCCATGATGGACCGTGTCTTTAACATAACACAATGTATGTTTGAGTGCTTGAAAATGATCTTCAGTCGGAGCATGCATATATTGGCAAATGGAATTGATACTGAACAAGAGATTAGGGTGACTAATGGTTAAATATTATAGGGCTCCGGTAAGAGACTGAAATAGGGTGGGATCCGAAAATAGCTTCTTTCCAGTGGAGAGATGTTCACCAACTATAAAAAGAGTGGCAATGGGTTTGGCCTTAACCATATCAGCATGTTGTAAGAGATCAAGACTATACTTGGTTTGGTTAAGAAATAAGCCGTGAGAGTCATGTTAGACTTTAACACCAAGAAAACAGTGTAGATAACCCAAATCTTTCATAGCAAATTCTTTAGGCAGTCGTGTAATAAGAGTTTTAATCAAATTGGGATTGTTTCTAGTAGCACCATATCATCTACATACAATAAGAGATAAATCGTGTCTGCCATGGTATGATGGATAAATAGAAAGGAATCAGCCTGACTGAGAAGAAAACCAAGGTTCATTAAAAACGAACTAAAACATTGGAACCAAGCACGAGGGGCTTGTTTGAGTCCATAAAGAGCACGCTTCAATCAATATACACGGTAAGGAAATTGCATATCAGTGTAGCCAGGTTGTTGATCCATATATACTTCTTCAGAAATATGACCATGAAGAAAGGCATTCTTAACATTTAATTGATGTAAGAGCCATCCAGAAGTGACTACAATAGATATGATAATCTAAACAGTAGCAGGACGCACCACAGGACTGAACGTGTCTTCAAAATCAAGGCCATGAATCTGAGAGAAGCCCTTGGCCACTAGATGAGCCTTATGATGCTCTATGGATCCATCAATATAGAGTTTGGTTAAAGATCTAACAACAACCAACCGTATTATGATTTACAGGACGTGGTACAAGATCCCAAGTATCATTCTTTTTCAAAGCTTGTATTTCATCATCCATAGTCAAGAGCCATTTAGGGTGTTTGGCAACATACTTGAACCCCAAAGCTCTTATAGAGCAAGAAAGACCTGAAAAAACTGAGAAGATGGTGAAATTGTTAATGCATAATATGCCTTAGGTTTAAATATACAAACTTTTCTTCTCGTAACCATTGGGTGAAGGTTGGTAGAAGTCGTTAGTAGAGGAACATATAAGGAGGGCGGACTAAAAGACAGGACGGTAGACACATCAGGAGATGTCCGGGGAAAGGAATCACTAAGATCATCACTACATGGCAAACAAATAGGATTCAAAATAGGATAAGATATCAACGAATTCGTAAAGGCAGGATATATTATTATTAGATTCCAAGAAATCAGAAAAAGTAATATAAGGTGTTGAACTATGAAGTTATTGGATATCATCACTCATATAAGGAAATATAGTTTCATAAAATTAGACATGTTGAGAATATAAAGACATTGTGTCTTGCGATCAAAACAACGAAAACCCTTGTGAATGAGGTATAATCTAAAAAGACACAAAGAGAGGATTTGAGAGATAATTTGTTAGGAGCATAATCTCGTAAATAAGGAAACCATAAACATCAAAAAATGCGAAGCATAGTGTAATTGGGGTATTTACCAAACAGGAGCTTATAAGGAGTTTTGTCATCAAGAGTATGTGAAGGGAACCGGTTGATGAGATAAACAGCTATTGAGAAGGCCTCAACCTAAAGAGGCAATAGAACACATGCATGAAATATAATAGCGAGTCCTATTTCAATGACATGTCGGCGTTTACGTTCAGCAATCCTATTTTGACTCGGTGTATAAGGGTAAGCAATGCGCAACACAATACCACAAGATGTGAGGTGAGAGCGAAATTTATTATTTGTAAGTTCAGTTCCACCATCATATTGGAAGGACTTAATTTTGGAAGAAAATTGAGTCTTAATATAATGTTGAAAGTTGATAAAGGTATTAAAAAAAATCAGATTTGTGTTTTAATGGAAAAAAACCAATTGAATCTGATACAATCATCAATTAACACTGCATAATGTTGAAAACCAGTGGAACAGATAGGTGAAGGACCCCATAAATCACAATGTAAGCGATCAAAAGGCAAATCACAATGAGTATTATTAAGTGAAAAGGGTAAATGATGGCTTTTTACAAAGTTACATCCAACACATAAACCATAATCCAAACCCATTAATTTATCACTATAGGAAATAAAACCTGACTTGGAGAGAGAGTCAACAGTACATAAAACTAGGATGACCTAGGCGAGCATGCCACAAATAAGCAGAGGCATGTGGTTTGTTGGAAGAAACTATGGAAACAAAGGCATGATGATGTTGCTCAAGCACATATAGGCCATTCTCACATCTGTCGACCCCCAGCACTACTCTTATGACTCGGTTCTGTATGGTAAAACCATAATATAAAACATGACACAACAATTATTATCCTTTATAAGTTGACTGATGGAAATAAGTTTTTTTTGTAATACCAGGAACAACTAAAACATTAGATAAAAGTAGTGAGCTGTTGGGAACAAGAGTGGAAACAGAGCTAAAGTGAGAAATAGAAAGATACTGACCATTACCAATCATCACCCTTTCATTACCAGAGTAGACAATAGGAACATCTACACCCTCGGGATCATTTGTCATGTGAGAGGTGGCACCAGAGTCCGGATAACAGGGAGAGTCGTTGGAGTCAGGGGTTGAACAAGTAGTGAAAGCCTCAGCAAGGTTGGCAAACTGCGTTTTCTTGAGATTAAGAAATGTCCAACAACGTTTAGCTAAGTGTCCCTCATTGTCGCAGAGTTGACAATAAACTAGAGAAAAATTAGACAATTTTGAGGCAGAGGAAGGTTTTGACTTTCCTTTGATGGTGCTTTTCGGTCTAGTGGAAGAATGTCGCTGAGCATATATCGCCGAGTTGGTAGATTGTTGATACACCGATCTTTCAAAAATCTCATGGCTCAAAGTTTTCGGTATGATATCTGTAAAAGAATGTAACGAAAACTGGGAAAGCATGGTAATTGAGAAGATCTTATAATCGGGACCTAAGGCTCTTAAGAACCAAAATGACCAATTGTTGCCAGTTGATCACAGAGGCCTTTGAAGAGTCGAGAAAATTCAGCCACGGATTTGGAGCCTCGCTGCATCAGATGAAGCTCGTCCTTAAGTTGAAGTTTTTGAGTCTTAAATCTATAAGAGAAAAAGGCTTCAAGAGTAGTCTATACCTCGTGTGTATGTTTCAGACCAAATACCTCACTCATAGACTCCTCCGTAAGAGAAGAATAGAGGAGACTTAAGAGAGTCTGGTCTGTATTCAGCCAAGAAATGGAGGTTGGATTCACTTAGGTGGTGGTCAGAACCAATAATCTGAGGAGAAGGGACTGAGACACTACCATCTAGAAATCTAAGAAGATCATGGCTTGTAAACAGCAAGATAAACTGATTTCTCCATAACAAATAATTTGAGGAGGTCAGTTTGATTGTGAGCATATACAATATCGTGTTCAGCGGAAATGAAGGTGATGAAGACGATACAGTCATGAAAGGAATTGGGTAAAAAGAGAAAAAACCTAAATATGCTATGATATCATAACAAGGTTTAAAAAACCTGTGTAAAGTGTGGCTGAAATCCTCAATAATATTGAGGTTATTGATTCTCATTATATATAATAATATATATATGGTAGGAAGATCTTATATAATAGAAAACAAATATACATAACAAATATTTATCTAATAACAAATCATCTCTAAATCAAGGAAAGAATAGGATTCCTTGTCATACTGTTTTACTCGTCAACGAGGAATCTGACTGCTGCCCCTTCCTCTTCCTTTTGCAAGCAATCCAGTACTGGCATTATCACTGAATTGTTGGAACTAAATTAAACGTTGAAGGCAAAACCTCCACTAATGGTAGGACAGGTTTCGAAGATAGTGATGTTGGTAAAAATTAATGTAGTAGTTTAGTTTAATTCTATATAATCAAGGTATTTTTTATAAAAATAAATTAAATGATTAACGAGCAGAATAATAAAGCTGCAAAATTATCATAAGCATAAAATAATAATTGCATACAATTATTTGTGGAAATATTGTAAATGATTTTTGAATGAATAAAAGAAAGTAAAAACCATTGTTGTGAAGAATTATATAATTTGTTCTTAAAGCTAAATCACTCATCACTTGATGCAAATGATTTCTATATATACAACTATATTCTCAAAATTCCAACAAGTCATCTTAAAATATTACATTACCAATCAACCTAATAATATAGGAAGTTTTGAAGGATATGAACAATCAAATAAGAATTTATTATAATTTGACCATATAGAATGTTTAATAAATATATTTATAGACTATATAGACAAATTCAAGTCTAAAACGAGGTTGGAACGTTGCAAATCAATTTTTCTAACAAAAACAAATATAACTTTTAATTTGATTATTAAAAAATTCTCAAAAAATTTTAGGGAGTTTTACTAGCCTTGTTTTGTAATGGGTTAACTTGATATATTCATCTAAAATTAGAAAAGACCTCAAATTAGAAAAGATGTTTCTGAATTTTAATTTTTTTTA
>Ga0325414_1007020_pt1 | contig 11963 bp, 9 predicted proteins | sample PopdelMetagenome_8_FD_206183 | JGI IMG/M metagenome (GOLD analysis project Ga0325414, IMG submission 206183) | Populus deltoides microbial communities from Bellville, Georgia, United States - Leaf-PdKOR-R3 | ecosystem: Host-associated > Plants > Phyllosphere > Phylloplane/Leaf | place: USA... | reverse complement strand
AAAATGAAAACCTAGCATTAAGCAGTTACTGACAAACTACTATACAAGTAAATCACAACCGTAAATTAAAACTCATTTATTATTATTATTATTATTATTATTATTATTATTATTATTATTATTATTATTATTATTATTATTATTAAAAAAAGGCTAATCTTCATGCACATTTCTTACCGATGGCCATGTAGGATGCATGCCATATAGACCTGCATTTAGATGTAGATTTAGATTGAAATAAATAGCTGACATCTGAATGAAACGGTTATACATACATTGCAAAAATGCAAAAGGAAAATGATGCAGCATTTCCAGCAATTACGACTACAAAAAATAAATCACAACTCCGTACTAATTACGACTATGAGTCTTGAAATCACATGATTATTGTCTTGAAATCACATGATTATTGCAATTATTAGCAAAGCCTATTTCTAACGGTAAGTCCGAATTAAGAGGCATAAATTGTTGACTCCTTTCTTCTTCTCTCTCTGTTTTTTTTAGATGATTCTTTTAAAAATGTTGATGGTTAACAGAGAGAATTGAGTATTTAAATGATTCCGCTGATAAGGAAATTCTCCTCTTGATAAAAAAATATAAAAATCAGTTTCCTTTGTTTTCTCGGCGACCAAACAGAAACGCGAGAGAGCAAATAAAACAGAATGAAACGGAGGAAATAGACCTGAGGTTGGGCTTCCGTTTCGTCTATTTCTTCCATTCTTCGAGCTCCAACTATTGTCTGCTCTCTGGTTTTCGTTTTTATTATTCTGTGCGCGTCCTGGTTTTGTTCTGCTTCGAAGACCGTGTTATGAGGAAGTCGAAGGAACCGCCATCCTTTGAGTGGGAAAGGCTTACTAATTAAAAATACGAAAATTACACATGTTATCGTGTAATGTGGTTTGGACTTTGGAGTAAATTGGTGAATTTTAAAAAATTACATTTTACAAGTTATACTTTGACGCTTGGAAACAAAACCTCTCCCGTCCAAAAATATCTCCCCATTGCTTTTCATTTAATATTTAAAATATATTTGGACCAATAAATAATAAAAATGGCATTGTGTTAGTACTGGGGCTTTTAAAAAAAAAATTAATTTAATTTAATTTAAAAATAAAAACTCAGGAAATTAATTTAATTTAAAAATAAAATTTCTTTTAAAAAAAGTGAGATTCAACCAGGGTCGAAAAAAATAAATCTAAGTTGACTTTACTTTCAAAACAAAAAAAAAACCTCATAAAAAATTAAAAAAAATTATAAAATACTGATGAATAATGAAGTTGGAAAACAAAAAGTTTATATAAAAAAAGAAAAAAAAAACAGATAAATCTAAGTGAATCGGATAAACCGGGTTAATTTTTTAAACTCACAACCTATTAAATTGTAGATCTGGACTCAACTAAGAAACTCAACACCTTTCCAATTAAATGTCAGTGGATGAAATCAATACATTTAAATTTAATTAAAAGATAAAATTTCTAAAGACTTCCTAACATCAATTTCTAAAGGTTGTATTCTGTTCCCACTATCAATTTTGGCCATGGATGCTAGGGTAGCCAGAGTGTTGGCGAACTGGTTCTTATCTCTCCATATATGAGTGAATTTTATCTCACCAAATTCTTTCTGTTAGCTTGAATATATATTCTTGATATGACCTTAGCTTCTTATCTTTTGTTTGTCCTTCTCTTTTTACCTAGCAAATTATTAGCATAGAGTATCTATAGACACCAAGTTTCTTTATTTTCAATTATAATGCAGCTTCTAACCCGAGGATGTAAGCTTTATACTCTATGGTATTGTTAGTGTGTTTAAACTGTAGTTTTGTTGAGACAGGATATTGTTTTTTATCAAGAGAAATTATCATTGCTCTTGCCCTGTTAACGTACACATTTACTATTATGTTGAAATACATTGTCCACCAATCTAGCTCTCCCCCCCCTTTTATAATCAACACATCTTCATCTGGGAAATCAAATATCAGAGGTTCACAGTCTTCGATCGTATTGTCTGTCAAATGGTCAGCAATAACACTCCTCTTCACGGCTTTCTTTGTTGTGTACACTATGTCATATTCAACCAGTAGTACATGCCACCTTACTATTCTACTTAACAAGTAAGGTTTTTCAAAGATGTATATGAGATGATCTAACTTTGAAATTAACCATGTGGTGTAATACAACATGTACTACCAAAGTCGTTTAATAGCCTATACAAGTGTGTAACAAAACTTATCTACTGAGGTATACCTGGATTTGTATTCTGTAAATTCTTTACTCAGATAGTATACTACCCTTTCCTTCATACCAGACTCATCATGTTGCCCAAGTACACATCCCATTGCTTTCTCAGTTATTGTTAGCTACAAAATCAATGGTTTGCTAGGTATCGGGGGAACCCATAAAGGTGGATTTTGAAGATATCTTTGATTTTATCAAAGGTCCTTTGGCATTCTTCATTCCACACTTTGGGATTCTTCTTTTAAAGGATCCAGAAGATCGGTTCATAAGTCGATATTATTTGGGAGATAAATTGGGCAATGCAATTTAAACAACCCAAGAATCCTCTGACTTCTTTTTCAGTTTTAGGAGCCGACATATCCTGAATTGTCTTTACTTTGTTAAGGTCTATTTCAATACCTAGATTACTTACCACAAAACCGAGCAACTTTCTAGATTTTACCCCAAATGAACACTTTGCGGGGTTTAACTTTAGTTGATACTTTCTTAACCTTTCAAACTGCTTTTCAAATTCTGACAATGGTCTTCTTTCTCTCTAGATTTGACAATTATGTCATCCACATATACTTCAATCTCTTTATGCATCATATTACGGAATAAGTCTCTATCATCCTTTGATAAGTGGCCCCAACATTCTTTAATTTGAATGACATTACTTTATAGCAAAAAGTTCCTCAAGGTGTAACAAAGGTTGTTTTCCATTTATCTTCTTTGACCATCTTAATCTGGTTATACCCGGAGAAACCATTCATAAAGGAGTATGTCGAGTTTTGTATAGCATTGTCGACTAGGATATCAATATGAGGTAACAAGAAATCATCCTTCGGGCTTGCTTTGTTTAAATCCCAATAGTCCACACATACTCTAATCTTCTAGTTTTTTTTGGGAACTATTACTGTATTAGACACCCATAGTGGGTATCTAATTTCTTCTAGAAACCCAACATCCCACTACCTTGTTATCTCGTCTTTTACTTTGAGTACTATGTCTGGGCGGGTCCTCCATGGTTTTTGCTTCACATGCGTATACCCTTCTTTTAATGGTATCTTATGCACTACAATATCAGTATCTTATATGTGTAGGACCAAACAAACATGTTAACATACTCTCGTAATAATGCGATCAAATCCTCTCTTTCACTAGAAGTGATTAAAGCCCCTATCTTTAACTCTTTTTTATCTTCTTTTATACCTACATCAACTGTTTCCAGCTCTTCTCTTGCCAGATCTCGGATTTGTTTTCACTGTTCCACTAACCTAGTGAATTCTTCCACAACATCCTTTTTCCATTTATTTTCTTCTATTGCAACTGTATACTTATCAAAATTTGATCATTTATTCTCAATGTTATGCGCTAGTGATTTCATGGATAATCCACTTTCAGATTTCCTGAAAAGCAGAAGGTGTAAGTGCATGTTTGTTTGTAAAATAACAAAAGAAAAAAGCAAGTAAATAAGAAAATGTAAAAAAAAGGTATGATCGCATTGATGGAAGGAAAAGATTCAAACACAACAAAACCGATATGTTAGCATCTTGAGCTTAGATTGCCAACTTGGTAAAAAATACGGAACTAAAAAAAGAAACACAACAAAACACAGAACATTGTCATTTACTTTTTAAAGACTATTGGAGCTTCCTGAGTCGCCCAATTCTGGAATCTTTGGCCATTTGCCAGCTTTTGTAAAATGGCCATTGCAGGCATCTTGGCTACGATGTTGATAGTTAGTTGGGGCAACAATTTTTCCTCTCTTGTCATTTTATTACGGGCTTTGACTTTACCATCATCTCGTTTCAATATGTTGATGTCCATAGCAGTGAGGCCTTGGGTAGAGACCCATTGCGTCTCCCGAGTGAGCCACATAGGCAGCTTTAAGGAATGTTATATGGATTGGGGAATGGTAATCTTTTCTTATTTTGGCTCTCTTCTTTCCAGCATAGCTAGTATTTTCTCTTGCCTGATATTATCAGCTCTTTTGTAATATTTGTTATTAAGCTTAAAGCTAAGCCTAAATATTTGGTTTACGTCTTTTCATCTTATCGGGCTTATCCTTTCTGGATTTCCAGTGATAGGGTTATACTAGAAATGAAGCTTATGTTTCAAGAAATACCTAGCTGCTATCCTTGCAGCTTTAGAAATGATTGGCTTTCTTAGCATTGAATTTTCTGGAACCCAGTCTGTGTTAACAATTTCAAAGGCATGAAGATTCCTGTCCTTACTCCCTTCAGTTTCTATATAAGGTACTGCCATATTCTGTATCATTGCTAGTGTTTCTTTAGCCCTAACTATCATCAATGTTCCATTAATAATGTACTTCATACATTGGTGCAGAGAGGAAGTTACAACGCCAACAACATGTATTTAAAGCCTTCCTAGTAACATGTTGTGTAATAAGTGAATGTCCATCACTTGTATAGTTACCAAGAATGCTTGCAGGCCGATGAACAAATCTATTTTAATGGTCCCTTCCACCTATCTCGGAGACCCGTCATATGTTCTAGCTATCATAGTGCTTGGTAACATGTGAGTTGGATCAACCGACATTTCATCCAACATATGTTTTAGGAGTACATTCAAGTTGAGCCATTATTCACCCATACCTTACCAACAATGCAATCTTGGCATCTTACTATAATCTACACAGGTTTTGTTGTGACCTCTGACATCGAGCTCATCTTCGGTGAAGTATAGATAGTTGGTCGCTTAGATTCTTCCAACTAAATGCTCCATGGTCTGTTGGGTCATGTCTTGAGGGACATATACCTCATTCAGAACTTTTTGCAGGGCGTTGCGGTGGGGACTCAGAACTCAAGATAAGAGACATTAGGGATATTCTGGCAGAGGTTTTCTTTAGCTTTGTAGGGCGTTGCGGTGGGGACTCAGAACTCAAGATAAAAGACATTAGGGATATTCTAGTAGAGGTTTTTTTTAGCTGTTCTACCACGTTGTACTTGTTGTGCTTTATTAGTTTTAGAAATTCGTTTGCCTCCTCCTCACTTATCAGTTTTCTTTACCTCCATATCCTTAATATCTTTTACAAATTCCTTGCTTTTAGCCTTTTGTTGTTTCTCCAATTCTTCAGGTGTAAAACACCTGCCATTTTAAGTTAATCCATCAATCTCGGTTTGCAAAAATAGAGAAGAGCTTCCATAATGATGTGGCAGCGCACTATAGTTTTTATTATAGGTAAAAATAGACCTTGTCAAGATGAGCTTTAAGGGTCAGTTTCTAGTGGGTTGGGTTCTACACGCTTTCGTTTTCCCTTCTTGGAAACCTATCATGTTAACAACCTCATCTCCTTCCCTTTCTCCAATTCGTAGGAGACCATGAGTCATCATTTGTGCTACCTTCTGGAGAAACTTTCCACATTCTTCAATAATGTGTCTCGTAACCTCGTGTAACCTATAAAAATGATTTCCTTTTCTAGCTATACTTCTTGTTGGTAAGTAACCGACTTGCATCAACATGTCATATAGCCTATTCATAGTTGCTTTTGGAACCTGCCTTTTCTTTTCTCCACATTCCACTGCGTTCACCCCCTCACTACTGGAAGCATGTTTGGGCAACAAGTTTGATTTGATGTTAGGTGTATCCTCGAAAGTTATCCACCTTGCTTTGAATAACTGCAAAATCTTTTTTTTTTTTTGAATGCATAACAAGTATAAATGCTATAACCTGAATTTCCAGCATGGTATTTAAAATTTAGTTTTGGTTTGTACCAAATTGGGAAATGAGGTTTAAGTGGTGGAAAAGGAAGGGGGGGCTACATGACCTATGCGTAGTAGTTTTGCATATATTTTTTTCAAGGGCATTGGTAAAGGCAAGAGTTGTTCTTGGCTTCTTTGGTTACTTTCAATTTGGTTTTCTGTGGGTAGGTGGTTGGCTGGCTGAGAAAGACTTGACAAAACTGATGTTAGGTATTTTGGAAGGTTGGGCTTAGTAACCTTAGTTGTGATAGCTTCAGGATTGGAAATCCCTCTTACTTTTATACCTTCCTTCTATATTGCTTACTTCATCATCTTTCTTTCTCAATAAAAACCCTTTTTTATTGGTGGGTTTTGATATTTTGTCAGTTTTTACTCCTTGCTCTATCCTTTTAGCGATAACAATAGCATCAAAAAAATGTTAAGCATAACTTCCTATCAGGTACTCATAGTATGAAGATTTGAAAGTGTTGGCGAATAGAGTCACCATTTCTTTCTCTAACAAAGACGGTTGCACATGTAATGCCTTGTTCTTCCATATGTAAGCGTATTTCTTTACTGTCTCTTTGTTGCTTTTCTTCATTAATATCAAACTCATTCAGTTCGGAGTGATGTCAATGTTAAATTTGTATTGCCTTAAGAAGGCATTTGTAAGATTGCTCTATTTCTTAATCCTAGTATTGTCTAACGTCATATACCAGCTTAGCGCGGAACTCGTCAAGCTATCTTGGAAGAAATGTATAAGCAACTTGTCGTTGTGCACGACTTCCACCATCTTGTTGCAATATAACCTTAGATGAGTATTAGGGCATTCTAACCATGTGTACTTGACAAAGTTTGATACCTTAAACTTCTTGGGTACTACTACATTTGGTACCAGGCATATGTCAGTTGTTTAGACCAGGTTATAGATGTTAAAACCCTTGACTGCCTTTAACCTTTCTTCCCAGACAGCCCATTTATCTTGTTCGTAGTGACCAAAATCTTTAATCCCATTGGATTCTCCCATAGTCAAGTCTATGGTGGTTGGCATTTAAGTGGGCGTAATTGGGTGAGCCAACAAAATGCTCGTCATTCCTTGTGGTCTGACAACGAGATTTGTCTCTAGATTTTGTGGGTTCATGATGACTGGGGTTGCCAATGGTTGTGGCAGAGTTGGTTGTTGACCGGATGTCCCTTCCTCTAATTGCGCTTGTAGGAGTTGCTCGAGCAAGCTAGTCATCCGGGCCATGTTACTCTCGATATTGTCCAACTCTTTCTAGTAGTGGGCCTCGAAGTGGGCCCTTTCTTCATTCTATATTTTTTTGCGAAGCCTTCTGTTGTAGACCTTAGTAGGGGAACCTATATTTTGAATGCCTATTTTATGCATATTTCAAGACTCATGAATATAAATGCATATAGATGTGTAGTTATGTATGATGTATGTTTCGAGGTGGATTATACAAGTTTTCTGACTGATATATGGTCACCATTTGGGTGAGCTTTCCAATCCTTTCGTGAAAAACTTAGAAAACTTTGAGTAGAAAAAATTATGCTCCCTCTCTAGAGAATTGTTATTTATTTATCTTGAATATGATTACAAGTTTAGCTTCTATAAAATAACTAATCTACCATATATATACTTTTCTAACAACTAGCCTAAATCTAGTATCCTAACAAAGGAAAAAAAAGATATTTACAAATATAAAAGGTAATTGTTAAATTTGTCTTTAAATAGATAGCTAATTCCTTTGATATAAAACGATTTATAGATTGAAACAAATAGTTTTTTGCTTTGAGGTCCTTCAATTTTTGTTCATTCTGAATCATTTTTTGTATTACATCTATTGATGTTTCTTCTTCAAGTATAGATGCCAATACCTTTTGGATATTATAAAGTTTTTCATCAACACATTTTAATGATCATAATGACCATCGAAGCGTGGGATTATAGGCTATACAAAGTTATCAGATGCCATTAGTGAATGATTTTGCAATTTTAGATAGGCTTTCTTTCACTTTTCTCTCATGTTTTACTAAAATCATAGTTGTCTTCACTTATATTTTTTTTTCTCTCGTCTTGTGTTTCTCTCACCTCACATTTTATATCCTGTGTTTCACTCCTCATAATTTTCTCCACTTATACATAACTTGGAAGGAAAGAAAACATTACAAAAAAAAGAATCCCAATCCCATGACTAACAACCTGCCTTACTAATTATAATTTTTGGTAAGGAAAAGTAAATAATGGAAACAACTTCTTAATAAATAGGTAAATTGCAAAATGATTCCAACAAAAATAATATAATTGATTGATTTCATAGAGAATAGTTCAATAACATATTCCCTCCTAGAATAGCAAATTTGATGATCCTTCATAGAAGATTCCAACATCTTCTTTTATTCACAACACTTTCCTTTAATCTACTAGTCTTCAAAAACCAATTTACAAAGCTAATTATAAAATTCTTTCATGGTAATTAATGCAAGTGAACTCCTTAGTTTCTTAAATATTAATAGTTTAAATGTCTTGGACATTATATGTGCAATTTGATATCCACTTCGACAGTAACCCATGTCAATCACCTTATCCTTGCAAATATCATGTAAAAAATAAAAGCATACACCCTTGTGCCTACTCCTGTCATGAAAGACCAGATTCTTTGCAAATTTTATAATGGACATGTTACCACAATACATAATGGTGATCCAACTGTTAGATTGAACTTAAATTTCTCTAGGATATTCCTGAGGCTCAGTTTAATAAGAGGCTTAGCTTGCTGTAACTAGTCCCTTCAAAAAAAACCCCTACCAAATTAGGCCTCAAAGATGTTGTTTGAGCTAATTTTGTGATTTTTCTTTAAATCTTTGGATTTTATATTAATTTTTCTTTTTGTTTAAGGGTTATGATTTTGTTTTCTTGTTAAGATTGGTTTCAAACCCATTTAAAGACTTACAAACCTTCCAGGAAGACATAATTTCTTAGACTTTATTTCATAAATAAAACTACAACTCAAAGTTCCGTCAATTATTCATTGTTTTATGCTAGAAGTTACCCTTATTATTTTCCATTAGCATTAGTTATAAAAATGAAACTAATGTTTCTTGCCCAAACATATGCATTTGGTATTAAACAAGGTTGGATTGCTTGAGCTAGAGCTTACTTGCTACTAATGGTCTAGCTTACCTTATTAAGAGCCACCCGTCCTCACTTTGTTACATTGCCTTAAACACCATTCAACTCATGTTGGCATTACTACCCTTTCACTTACCTCCAAACCCCTCTAACCTCGTGTATGGATTGCACCATGCTTGTCATTGTCATGAATATGATAACAAAGATTCATTTGTTATCTTAACTCATTTATAATTTGTGAATCTACTATGCCAATTTTAATTTCTTTATTTTTTTCACGTAAATTTTATGTTGAACGTTAAATGAATCTCATTCTAGGATGACAAAACGTCTAATTTAGGATCTGAGGTCATTCTAATATAACACTACCATAAAATTAACAAATACCAACAAAAACATTAACATAATATTTTTGTCGATAAATTACAATGATTTTTTTTTTGTGTTTTTTTGGATTATATATATATATATATTAAATTTTTCTGTTCTTAATAATTGTATGAATAAGTTGTTGTAAGATTTGTTTTTCATATGAGATCAATTTTGTTGGATTTTTTTTTTCAATTTTTTTGTTCAATTTCAATTAAATTATTTTATTTGTTGCTAGATTATGAGTTCTGAAATATGTTTTCTAGGTTAGGTGAAAATTATTCTTAGTTGATTTATTTATTTGTTGCAAATTTTTTTGAGTTGATTTTTTTTTCCAAGCAACATAGTTCCTGAGTATTATGGAGTGTTACTTATATTAATTTAATTATTTTCTAGTTCTGTTAAATATATTTTTTTAAAAAATATTTTTTTAAATAATCACTGACGGAATTGCATATGATATTTTTGTCAGTTATATAACAAGCTTCTCGAGAGAAATACCGACAGAATGAAGCAGATAATTTATTTTTGGCGTACTTTTTTCCATCAGTAAATCCATTGGTAATAAATATTTTTTCTATTATTGACGAACTTACCGAGAAACCAAAAATTACTAGCAGAGCATTCCATCTATGATTTCATCGGTAAATTCATTGCTGATGAAATGATAAAATAAATACCGATTGAAAATTCTGTCAGTAAATATAAGATTTTTGGTAGTGTAATTTTGTAATTTCTTTAAATACATTTTTCTTAAAATAAAAATAAAAATAAAAATCACATGTCATAATTTTTGTCTTAGCTCACTTTCTTGAATTTGTATTTTAATTTTATCCTGCATTTATGTATTTACTCTGCCATGTATTCTCACACAAAAAGTTTATATGAAAACTTAATTGAATTTGACTTCAAACAGACAAGGTTATAACCCTTGCGATCCAACAATTATTTAAAGCGAATTTGCAAATAATAATATAACTTACACACACACACACACACACTCTCTCTCTCTCTCTCATAATAATTAAATTCTCATATTTATTTTCTACATAATTGACCGTAGCCATTTTTACAAGGAAATGCTCAAATTAGGCTGTATGGTGTTTAAATCCACAAGTGCCAACCAAATGACCTGACAACTTTCTGTGATACCTTACCAATTAATTTTGGGTTCTCAGGACCTAAAAAGAAAATAAAATGCAATGATTTAAATTCCCCAATTAATTTCAAATCTACATTTGATACTAAACTCATGAAATATATATGTTAGAAAATAATGACTTGTAAAAAATGAATTACTTCTAAGAAAACCTTTCTTATTTTTTATGTAATTTTTTATAAAACAAACTCCTTTCTCTGGAACCATTGCATTTTTAGAGCTCTTAATCTTCTGAAAAATACTCTTTTTTCAGCCTGAGAATCCTATATGTTGGATAGCAGCAACTCCTTTTAAGGCATCATATCATTCTCATCCTTTGCATCTGCCATATTTTATAGGAGATCACTCACTTATTACAAGAGAAATCAGATGTTGTAAGGTTCCTTAAATTTCATCTTTAGCAAACTCGACATTGAATAAAACACCTAGCTGAGAAAAAAAAACGAACAAACATGAGATTTTCAGTTAGGAGACTAGTTATACTTGAAGCTCTAGGCTATTGTCAGGTTTTGATCTTCCTGCAAGTTGTCATGCGCATCCAACTTTTCATATTTCTCAATTAAAACCTGTTCATGGTCAAATTCCAATGCCTACTAGTAGTATTGGTGATTTTACCATACCCTATAGCGATCTTGTACAGGAAAATGGTTGAAAGGAGAAATTTGGAGGCCACAAAGCTTCTTATTCATCGGTCTCACAGCTCACCAGCTGATCATGCCGCTTGTGAATATGCATTTGATTTGCACATAACCTGATTTTAACCTTGAGGAATAGGTTTCTCAACTAGAGAGTACTGATACAAGTGTTTGTCAAGGGAATCAATTCAGTAACACGAGGACAAAGGGTAACATTTTGGCCGCCGATGATAATGATTGAGAAAAGAATTGAAGGCGTTGGTTAGGCTTTGCTTTTGTATAATGATAGGAATAAAAGATTGTCGACACATGTTGTGACAATAGACAGATAGTTTTTATAGTTATCTGGGCTGGCACGAGTAAAACATAATTAATTTGTAAGTGTAATCTTCTTAACTGCTTTATTCTTCTCTCTCAGATTTCATGAAATCCTTCTCTCTTGTTGAATGATTATCACTCTTCATATCATGCAACTTTCAATTCCCATCACCAGTGCTCTATTTCTCAAACTGATAGCTACAGCTGCTAATACAATTACACATTTTCTGTTTCTTTTGGTACAGCCCTCGACAAAGGTAAACTTCTCCTCCAAACACATATTTCAGGCGTGTATATATTGTTGCTATACTTAAACTGTCACAAGCTGCCTCACATTCATGGGGAATGTATATTGTAGTGGTCCATTGAAAATAGCATCAACAAGAATGCTGGCAGTAGTCTCTGTAGGATGATACAAATCCCAGAAAACAT
>Ga0325414_1007018_pt1 | contig 11965 bp, 4 predicted proteins | sample PopdelMetagenome_8_FD_206183 | JGI IMG/M metagenome (GOLD analysis project Ga0325414, IMG submission 206183) | Populus deltoides microbial communities from Bellville, Georgia, United States - Leaf-PdKOR-R3 | ecosystem: Host-associated > Plants > Phyllosphere > Phylloplane/Leaf | place: USA... | reverse complement strand
ATATTTATGTCTCTGTAGAAAAACTCCTATACAGCTAAACCCACTCAGCTTCTGATTTGTAATGATTATATAAAATAAGAGAATACAACTTACACAAGTTGACGTAAAGCTTATAATGTTTATAGCGCTTATGCTTCAAGCTCGAACTTTTTTAAATTATAAGGTGGAAATGGGAGTTCCGCTACACATTGTTTCAAGGGGTTTTCTTTGCTTTTTCTTGAAGATTAAAGTTGTGCTTGTTTTTCCATAAAAAGTTTTATTATTTTTTAAATTTTTATGTGTTTATTTATTATTAAAAAAATTAATAAATAAAAAATATTTTTCAATCAAAAAAAGGTTTAGTTTAATTTTTTAAAAAATAATTTTTTTGGATGGAAATATTTTTAAAAAATTATAAAAAAATTAGAAATATCATATTATTTGCTAATTATATCAAATTTGATCCTTAAACTTTTGATTGATATATATTTTGTTTGAATTTTTTTTAATTTCATCCCTTAAAATTGATTTAATTTGATTTTTATATTAACTTTGTTTCTTATTTTTATAATTATTATTTGCTTCTCTTATTATTTTTTAATTGAAATTTTTATTTATCAAATTTGATCCTTATTTTTTTGATTGTTACTTATTTTATTTGAAATAATTTATGAAATTGTAATTATTATTATTTTAATTTCATCATCTTTTAATTTTTTTATTTATTAGATTTGATATCAATTATTTTTATTATTATTTATTTTATTTGAGATAATTTATGAAATTAGAATTTTTTTTTTAAATTTCATTCTTATTCAACTTTTTAATTTGTAAGATTTGTTTTTCATTATTTTAATAAACTTGAAAAAAATAAAACATTAATAAGCTATTTTTCAGCTCATTAATAAGCTAGATTAGAACTATTAATTTTTCATTGACTCGACAAACAAAACAGAAGATTATCTTGTTAGGGATTTGATGACTTGTGTTCTTTCTGAAGTAAGCGGTTGATTCCAACAGACAAGATGGCTTCAAAAACCAACTCAGGCCTTGAAAGAAACCCATAACCCTTCTTTCCAAGGTTCTACCACTTAAATGTATGTTTGGCAACATGGCTAGGCCATGAAAATTCTTTAATTTTTTTTTGTTTTTAGATCATTTTGATGTATTGATGTTAAAAATAAATTTAAAAAATAAAAAACATATTAATTTAATGTATTTCCAAGCAAAAAACAATATGAAAAGCAATCTTTATCACAATAACACAACGTAAATCTATATTAATAGCATATGAACGCACTGACTCCACTTATATGTTCTTATCAATGATACTTGACCTCTTACTACATTAAACCCATCATTCTCATATACAATTTCGGTGACCCTTTTTGGTCATGTTAGTGGCAGCCATATGCAGTATTGCAAAATCTAATTTACCATATCTCCCAGAAAAAAAAAGGGGCAAAGCTACTGATCCAAAAAGAAAAAATAAAAATAAAAAGAACAAATCAAGAAGTACGCATCATGTCACACAACTTACAGCTGAAGTTAACCTAAAACAATGATTTTTTATACTAAACACATTAGTGATTCAGTTAATCTGCCTGTAAATGTTTTATGTTTTGATACTAGCATGTAAGATTCAGAAAAAGAAAAGCATTTTTTAATATCTCCCAAATAAACCATGTAGGAGCAACAAGCAAAGAGAGATAACATACCTAACCTATATCAGTATTGTTAGAAGATAAGAATATACTAAATACTTTTATGACCTTCGACTCCTCTTCTTTGCGTCTTTCAAACCCATTATAACTCCACCGTCACGTTATTGTGCTTCTGTGTACAAGATATCCTTGGCTCGTTTGGAGTGCGTGTCGTCGGTTACAGCAACTGCGGTTACTTGTGATTCCAGCTTCTGGATGAGAAAGAGGCTGGAGGAGACGTTTTGGTGGACAGTGAGATGCTGATGGCAGTTGTTGCCGGTAGGGGGGTGGTTGGATTTTTTTTCCTTGTGAGTTTCTTTTCTTAAGATGTGTCGCGCTTGTCTAAAAGGTGCTAGAAAGTGCTTTTTTTTTTCTCTCTCTTTTACAAAATGGACGGAGTAAAATAACACAAAAAAATATAAGTCAGAAAATTGAAAAATAAGAATTAAACAATTTTTTTCAGCTTATTTTTTATATTTATTTAAAATATACAAACATAATAACAATGAATAAGCATCACCAAACAAAGAGCTGAAGTCATCAATGATGAGAAAATTAATCGAGTTATAAGTATAATTTTTAAACACAACTCAGGATCAACTGACACAATAGTCAAGTTATGAGTTGGGTAATTCAACTCAAGTCAACCCTGAAAATTATACACACACACACACATTATAAACCATATAAGAAAACCATGAAGATATAGTGGGTCTAAATAAGCTTAAATTCAAATATTTTAATAAATAACATGTATACAACAATTTAAAAGTAGTGTATGCATTAAAAATCAATCTTTAATAAAAGACTTTCACATGTCAAAAAAGTGGGATATATGAAAATTGCAAATCAAGAGAAAACAAAAAGAGAACCTCCTAAGATTTAAAGTATTAGAAAAAATCCAAAGAAAGACATCATTGTACTATGTCCAAAGCAATTAGATAAAATATGCACATCAAGGTCAATCCCTTAATTAATGAATATAAATAAAGAAAAAACAAGGAATTGAAAACAAAACCAAACCTGATATGTTCTTAAAGTTAAAAAGGTTACTAGAATTCTGCAGACATGTAGTAAGTTGACTCCAAACTTTTCAAAGTCCAAGCCATCAAAAACTTCCCTACGAGTACCCTAAAATTAGTTGCTTCTAGTTAGCTTTTACAATGAAATGTAGATGAAATTTAGCAAGAACACCGTTACAAGCCATGCAATTGTATCTTATGAGCTTCCCAATTACATCAGTATTAGTGGGTTAGAAATAAGAAGCATGTTCGGTGAAGGAAAAAGAAGAAAATGAGGAAAGGTGAATGTTTATTCTTTTTTGCATGTTGCTGCTTGTGTTTTAGATTTTTATCCCTTTATTCAAATTCAAAATGTGTTGTTTAGAAGAGAAATGGTTAAAAGAGGTGGGGTCTCACTTGGGTTTGATGAGTCACCTAGGTCTAACCAGGCTAGAAGAGTCTTTTATCAACTATGAGAGTTGAAGTAGCACATGACTATGTGCTTTTAGAACAGATAACCCTTACTAAAAGTATGAGATCTAAAGTCTCCATTTTATTTGATAATGGTAGTCACATGACTCAAAACTTGCATTTGTATTCTTCAATTCACTTTTTAAGTAATGAATGGTATTTAACAGTTGCGATTCTAAAGTGAACTGAATTTGTGTTGTCGGAATGCTTTCTCAAATCCTCTTTCATTTATATTGGCACTTTGATGGACATGAACAGGACAAATAAATCTCAAGTACAAAGCATTTCCATTTTGCTAACTTGAGATTGTGTATTCAAGTGCTAGATTAGAACCATTGATTTTTCACTGACTCGACAAGCAAAACAGAAGATTTTCTTGTTAGGGGTTTGATGACTTGTGTGCTTTATGAGGTAAGCTGGTTGATTCAAACAAACAAGATGGCTTTAAAAACCAACTCGGCCCTTGAAAGCAACCCATACCCCTTCTTTCCAAGGTTCCACCACTTAAAATGTATGTTTGGCAACGTGTTAGGCCATGTTTTTCCCAAAAATTTTAATTTTTTTATGTTTTTAAATTATTTTGATATGCTTAATGTTAAAAATAAATTTTAAAAAATAAATTAAAAAAATTATTTTGATGCATTTCCATAAAAAAAACAATTTAAAAAATAATCCTTACCACAGTACCAAATACTAAGTAAATCTACATTAATAGCATATGAACTTATATGTTCTTATTATTGATACTTCAACTACTACTACATTGAACCCACCTTTCTCATGTACATTTTCGGCAACCCTTTTTGTTCATGTTAGTGCCAGCCATACGTGGTCTTGCAAAATCTAATTTACCACATCTCACAGAAAGAAAAAAAAAAGGGCAAAGTTAGTGATCCAAAAATAAAAAATAAAAATAAAAAGAACAAATCAAGGAGTATGCATCCTGTCACACAACTTATAGCTAAAGTTAACCTAAAACAACGGTCTGTTTGGTTTCTATAAAAAAGGAAAAGAAAATTCTGTACTAAACACATTAGTGATTCAGTTAATTTGCATGTAAATGTTTTGTGCGTTATAGTAGCATGTAAGATTAAGAAAAAGAAGAGTATTCTTTAAGTTCTTCCAAATAAACCAAGAGAAAGAGCAGCAGAAGCAAGCAAAGAGAGATAACATACATATACACGTAGCTATATTAGTATTGTTAGAAGACAAGAATATACCAAACTCCTACTTTTATAACCTTTGACTCCTCTCCTTTGCATCTTTCAAACCCACTATAGCTCCACCGTCACACTGTTGTGCTTCTGTGGACAAGATATCCTTGGCTTGTTTGGAGCGCGTATCGTCGATTGCAACAACTGCGATTATCAGTGGCGCGGTTGTGATTCCGGCTTCTAAAAAGGAAGGAGGCTGGATGAGATGTTTTGGTGGACAATGAGATGCTGATGCTTGATGGCAGTTGTTGTCGTTGCTACCGAGGTGGGGGTAGGAACACAAAAAATATTAGTCAAAAAATTAAAAAATAAGGATAACATTGAATAGAGAGCTCAATTCAATGGTGAAAGAATTGATCGAGTTATAAACATAGTTTTTAAATCCCATTTAGAGATTAATGGACACAACAATCAAGTTATGAATTAGGTGATTCAACTCAAGTCAACCATGAAAATTATATATACATAAAAAAACATTATAAGCCATATAAAAAAACCATGAAGATATAAGGGGTCTAAATAAGCTTAAATTCACATATTTTAATAAATAACATGAACACAACAATTCAAAAATAGTGTACATATTAAAAATCAATCTTTAATAAAAGACCTTCACGTGTCAAAAGAGTGGGATATATGAAAATTGCAAATCAAAAGAGAAGAAAACGAGAACCTCCTAAGATTTCAAGTACTAGAAAAAATCTAAGGAAAGACATACTCGAACTGTGTCCAGAGCAATCAAATAAAATATGTACATCAAGGTGAATCCTTTAATTAATGAATATAAATAAAAAAAACAAGGAATTGAAAACAAAATCAAAAGTTGATCTATTACTAGAGTTAAAAATGTTACTGGAATTATGTAGATGTGTAGTAAGTTGATTCCAACTTTCCACAGTCTGAATCATCAAGAACTTCCTTACAAGCACCCTAAAATTAGTTACTTCTAGTTAGCTTTTCCAATGAAATGCAGATTGAATTTAGCAAGAACACCTTTACAAGCCATGCAATTGTATCTTATAAGCTTCCCAATTACATTAGTAGTAGTGGGTTAGAAAGAAGAAGCATGTTCAGTGAAGGAAAAAAAGGAGAAGATGAGCAAAGGTGCATGTTTATTCTCTTTTGCATGTTGCTGCTCGTGTGAGAGATTTTTGTCCCTTTATTCAAATTCAAAATGTGTCATTTAGAAGAGAAATGGTAAAAAAAGGTAGGGTTCACCCGGGTTTGTTGAGACACCTAAATCAACCGAGCTAGAAGAGTCTTTTTATCAACTATTAGAGTTGAAGGAGAGCAAATAACTATGTGATCAAAAGTCATGATAGATAAAAAAGAAGCAGTCAAATAACAAGGTTTGAACATGTGCACAACTAGAGGATATAGTCATATTAAGAGTTCTTGGTCCTTAAAATAACTAATCAGAAGTCAAAAATCAGTTAAGGATGATCAATAGAAGAGGAATTTAATAAACCTCTTTATATTATATGTATAGGATTAGGATTCATTTTCTAAGTAGGATTTAAACATTGTAAAAGTATAAATAGGATCGGATAATAATGTAAATGATGATCACCCCTACATATTTACATTCCTTAAATTTATTATTGTTTTTTTTTCTAAAGGGTTTTTATTACTTTCATTTATTTATATTTTATCCTTGTTGCTTTATTTATTTTTCTTCACTTTAAGATTTTGTAATTTTTTTCTTCCTTAAAACTAATGTGCTTTTAGAACAAATAACCCTTACTAAGAATATAAGATCTAAAGTCTCCATTTTGTTTGATAACGGTAATTGTTGCCTCATCATAGGTTAGTCCATAATAACTTAAATTGACAATATATAAATTGACACTCTCAATGAAAAATAGATTCATAATTTATTCTAAAAGTCATTAAACACGTCTTTAAAGAAAAATACAGATAAACTCATCACTGGTGTGCTAAACAAATAATCATTACAAGTAATGGAAAGAGGCCAACTTCTTAGACATGAAAAGCCTGATAATTCACCATCTTCCTAGATTTTGATGGATCAAACATGATAAACATGCTTAGAGATGGACCTTTATCATCTAACTCCCTACTACAACATAGAATTGTATGGGGATACTAAGAGTCTAGACACACCCCTAGTGTCTCTATGCAATCCCTTATGTTCTCATTGGTTCTAATAGGGTCATCATCCCTTACCATAGATGAGCACTTTAGTGCATCTGTATCCCATACATAACCATACACAACCATACACATGTATATTTTATAAATTTAACAGCATTATACAATGGTTATAACCACCTATGAGAAATCCACCCAACCAACCATGATTATTATTGAAAGAGCATCTTATAATCAACATGTAAATCTCTCTAATACTAAAATGAGGACTCTCTAAATGGAAATCAAGAACACAACATGTTAGTGTATATATCCTATAGCAATGAGTTGATTACACATGACACTAATTTTGTTCATGCAAAATGTATTTATTATTAATAAAGGCATTCTTTATCTTTAATATTTATTTATGTAAGATTAATGAATTTAGAGTAAAAATAAAGTTCTTGAGAAAAAAATTCTTTGAAAATAAAATTATAAATCGGTTATAATTATGATGATTTCTATTACATCAAAGCATTGTTTCTAAATATTCCTGGTTAATGCTCTATTAAGATTAGACATTAATTAAAATTGTTGAGACCGATACATATTCTGTTGTTTTCTTTATGAAAGAAAATCGTTGTACTCATAAGTTGAGGTATAAAGGATATTAAAAACTAATATATAGGCGCTTATTAAATAACATGTACACTAAATTAACTTGTGTGAGGATTACATATGGAGATATCTCTTATGTCTATAAAAAGGCTTACATGACAATTATGTAAGTAATCCTTAGACATCATTAAGTTATTATATATAGAGAATACTATATTTTAATTCTGACTACACATTGTTTTAATCAAGAATAACAAATATGCAGATATATATATATATATATATATATATATATATATATATATATATATATATATATATATATATAAGAAACTATATGAAGATATCTAAGTGATCAAAGATAAGATTCATCACCATAAATGAATTAGGAAAAATATTTCACATATTCTCAAATATTATTGATCGTGAAATCCTTATATAAGGTGGAATGAGATTTGAAAAGAGTTTCAAAATTTATTCAATAATAAATGATTATGGTTTTGAGAATAAATGTGATTTGATAGTGCAGATGCACTTCATGCTCAATGTCTAAATTAAAACATTTTTGATAAAGTGATAATAATTACACTGAAAAACTGGTCACTAAAAGGTAAGTCAAATCACATATAACTTATCTAATATTTGAGGGGTTATGACATGTTATTAAATGGTTCGTTTGATATTCAAATATAAATCAATTAATTGTTGAATTGATAATAAGTTAAATTATTTAATTAATTTAATCTTATTTTATTTAGGATTGTGATTTATATTTAGGCCGACATATTAAAAACCTAATGGATCATGCATATTGAGAATCATTGATAAAAAAATAAATTGGAATGATTAATTAAGTAAGACCTGATTTTAAACAGATTTTAAAAATTAAAGACTAAAATGTAATTTATATAGTGGCTTACAATTCTAGACCTAGAAAAACTAAATAGGGATTTGATTGTATAAATTTTAAAATTATCTTGAAATAATATATGTGATATTTTTCAGGGGACAAAGTGATATTTTTTTATTAAAATGGTTATTAAGTTTTTTTTAAAAAAAATAGAATGTTATGTCTCTTATGCCTTATATTCAACGTACATATTGTACATGTTATAACCTATTTTACCCCTAATTTATTTTTCAAAAATAGCCAAAAAATACTTTTAAAAACATAAAAAAATCCAAAAAATTATTTTTTAATTAACTTAACAAAAGTTTCCAAGCTTTAATTGGACACAATAATTTTTCCAATGATGTGATTAATTTGAAGTCTATTATAATTGAGAGAATTAAAGGATCAAGGACTAAAATTATCAATTTGGCATAATTTAGGAGGTTATATTAATTCAATCGAGGGCTTAATTGAAAATTTATTTTATTATATAACTGATTTTAACTTTATTTAAAAGGATTTTAAAGTTCAAGGGCCTTTGCGAGAAATAGACAAATTAAGAAAGTATCCTTAAATTCGATAACGACTCAATTGAATTCTTTTAATTGATCATTTTGACTTTTACATATGATAAAATAAAAATTCAAAACTCTAAGGAGGATTAACTATAAAAACTTGCTGACATTTGAAGACTGCTTTGGAAATTTGCAAAACTAAATGATGTCATTTCAAAGGCATGAATATAACCATCTCCTCATTTCTTTGTTTTCTTTTCTAGAAATCTCACAATCCTAGCAGCTAAAATTAAAAGAATACTAATTGTGTTGTCTTTTAATATCTCCCAAACCCAGCCTATCCCCATAGTCATTTTGCTTATTTTATGCATTGTCCTATCAGGATATTGGCGTCGTTTGTGCTTTACTTTACAAGAGAGTCTCTGGATTGTGATTATCAATTTCGGTCCTAGACTTTGTCACAACTTTATCACTAAGTTTAGGTTGTTTGCATAAAACATTTTGATCTCATACTTCCCTAGCTAGCCTTGCACATCTTTTTTTATTATATCCTGTGAATGATCAGATTTGGTTGTTGTAATCTTATGGTTGGTTTTGTCTTAAACCCTAGGTAAAGTCAGTCCCCATTCCCTACTATTAATAAAAGTTCTTTTAGGGTATAAAAGGAATAATGAGAGAATTAGATAGAAAGTTCTTATATAGAGAAATATGTTTTATGAGAGGCACTTTTAAAAGATTCTTTCATAATTTCAAAATAAAGACACAAGTTTTAAGGTCTTTTGAGGCATTTGGTTTAATTAATCTATGGGTTTTATTAGAGTTTTTAGACCTAAATCCGATTATTTTTTTGAAACCTAAGTATTTATTTCCTTGTCCATTCAACTATCAACCTTTGGTCTAGGTATATCTCTTTGTCTTTATTGATTTCATTTCGTTTGATGTTTGTACTTTTAGTTCTTTGACATGTATGTGGTCATAAATGTGTTTGTCATGCATGTTTGGGTTATTGTGGGTTTTTGTTAAATGGTCTTTTAAATGCATATATTGCCCCTACCGATGATTAGCTTGTCTTAAGCCTAATAAATTAGTCTGTAAATCTAAGAGCTCATTTTTTTGTGGACTATGTGGGGAATATTATGGCCTGATGTTTGATGTGTTTGGTTTGTTCACCATTTATGAACTGGATGAAGTTGAGAAATTTATATCTTGTGTATATTAATGAATGTGGGGGTATTGATGTTTATTATCATATGAGTCCGAGTACATCTTTTATTTGTTTTCCTTGTTATGGCTATGTATTTCCTAGTTGGTCAAACTATATGGACTCATTTAGGGTGATGTACCTTTTTAGTAGTTATGAATGATGCTTGGCTTGTATGGATATCTATATTTTTGCATTTTTTATTTTTTAGAGTTAGCCCAAACCAACTAAACTAGGTCTTTTATAATATCTATATATTTTCTATAAAATATTATGAATTATAAATTTTTTTTTTCCTTTGTTTTCAAAAAACTGCATTTAATCAAGACTTTTCAATTAGTTGGCATCTTGTATTTTTTGTGTGTCCTTGATCATCCATATATTACAACATAATCTTTTATCCAAAAATTGAATCTATCTAAAATGAGTAAAGAGTTCCAAATTATTTACTTTTAGTTTTCAATCCAAAAGGCATCAAAATCACTTACTTATGCATTTTGGGCCTTGAAACAAGTTTACAGCCTATTGAGTTTCGACCCACAACAAAAAGGCCTATTGGACTGACATTCAACACTTTAAAAAAAGAATATGTAACCAATCTTTATTTTTAAGAATTGTATCCAAATTATTTTTGTTATTCACTCTACGTATCTTAGGTAAATGAAATCCATGTGGGCCATTACCTTAAGTATTAAAGGAGAGTAGCTTTTCCGTGGATTTTCTCAAAAATATTTTGTTGTTCACTTTTAGTGTTCAAGGTACATAGACTCTACATGTGCCATGGCTTTGGACCCTAAAATGAGCAACACTTTTTATTTTTTTTAAGGTAATAAAATGAATCTTAAGGTCTCTACACTTAATATTCACCAAAACAAATAGGAATATTAGTTTTTAAATAAATTTCACAAATACATGTTTAATAAATACAATGGGAATGAGGTTTTCCACTTACTATGTACTAACATTGATGACAGGCAACCAAAAACAAAAATGGAACTCAAAAGTTGAATGTTAAACAACACACCGAATGTCTTATGAACCCCAAAAAAGTCATTATCAAGATTCTAGTCCAAAAATGGACCATCATATCACTAGATCCTAACCAAAATAGATGAACTCATAGTAGTCACTGTTTGGATAGGATTGGAGCATAAAACCTTCATTTAGTCATATAACGAGTGAATTTAGGTATTATAGGATAGATTGACCCTAATAAGATATCATTCATTGACCCTTTCTAGAATTTGAGTTAGGTTCATTGAACCCAATATATGCCCATTGGTTATTCACCAGCATGACTTGATAGATCATTAGTCGCAGGTTGTGAACATGAGAAACCAATTTAAACATGTTAATTGACCAAGTGTCATCAAAAGATAACAACAGGGAGTTGCAAAAATGAACTAGACTTTAAAATGGTTAGGCTTACACTAAGCATCCATCAGGGTTTACTTGCAATAGCTATCATCTATATAGATGGACTACTGGTGGAATTTGCACAATAGACTTTTAGAAATAAAATACAAGGTCAACAATGCAACTTACCTCAAGTATGATGCTTTTGGATGATAATATATTCTTTTTAACATAACTAGTCTCTTGCCTTAGAACTCTACAAACTAGTTAGAGTTTTCTAGTGACTATAATATTAGGCGATGACTCCTTTCATATAATCTTAGACTTTATCCCTCATCTTAATATAAGAGACCATTCTTTCCTTTTTTTAGGAAAGACGACGAGTCGTTGGAATGTCGGGTGTGATAGAATGACGACTCCACTGGAGAATTTAGGACTAAGCTTTGTCTTTTGTCTTTAATTTTTATCCTTATTTATTATGCTTGTTTACCTTTTCATTTTACTTTAGCATGCATTTTATTCCATAACTGTCATACATATGTATATTGGATATGGATTTGTGCCTTCACACACAATACATTACACTTTTAAGAGAACACGTTATTTTAGGTAAGGTAAGGAAGTAATGGTACCTCAAAACCACCACACCATCGCTATTTTTTTACTATCACACTTTAGTGTATTTTCTTAATAAACCAAAACCAAAACCAACCTAACAACTAATATTATAAGAAACGCTAAATTAGTAAAATGCTAGAAGCCACTAAAAACAATCCTAAATTAAAGATTCTAGATTTTTTTCAGAGATCATGTTGTTAGGTACAAGAAGTGTCTTGGAGCGAGTGTGTAGAGTGTAGGAGTGAGTTTTAAGGGTTCTAGATATGACCATGTATTCTTGTAATTTTGGTGTTTGATTCTTCA
>Ga0325414_1007015_pt1 | contig 11968 bp, 5 predicted proteins | sample PopdelMetagenome_8_FD_206183 | JGI IMG/M metagenome (GOLD analysis project Ga0325414, IMG submission 206183) | Populus deltoides microbial communities from Bellville, Georgia, United States - Leaf-PdKOR-R3 | ecosystem: Host-associated > Plants > Phyllosphere > Phylloplane/Leaf | place: USA... | reverse complement strand
AAATTATCAACATAATCATATTAATCATCTTATTTACGTAACACCATACTTATAAATTTTATCAGGTATTCATGATGCTAACTTATGTTGACAACAAATCAAGTTCCTCTCATAATAACGATGTCGGTTGAAGACTATGAAGGATCAAGTATTTGATGTACCAAATGTTATACAACACAAATCTAGATTAACCATTTAACACGCAAGGTATTAAGAATTAATAAGATAAAAATGATAAGACATGTTAATAGCAAACTTTCTTGGATATAAACATTAAAGTTCATGTTGAGTTTATATTATACTTATCCTAACACCATTAGTGAAACCTTGTCACCTTGACATAATTAACTTAGCTAGACATTATGAAGAAGAAAAACATAAATAAACAATATAAGAACATAAACATGATATAAGTTAACTAAGTATAGTAAAGGAAATGAAAAGCATGAACAAGAGATTAATGAAAATAAAACTTAAGCATTACAACAATAAAGAGAGAGCAAGAACATGATCTTGATCTTAGAACCAAGATTGCTAAATGAATGGCAAATGCCTCTTTTATAGGCTAAAATTCTGAACTATTCATTTGGTAATTGATTATTGATGTAGTGGTCAACTATTGATTTAGTGAACTTGGTGGACAGCAGCACTCAAGCACTTTGGCTGGATGAAATGACATTGATCCATTCAGAATTTGGTAAAGTGTTCTTCATGAAAGTTGTTGGACATCATCTTATATTTTCACCCATAAAATTTCAGAGCATTTGGATCACTAGAGCTCGAGATATGGCTAAAATACGGAGTAGTGCTGTTGGTGGACGTGGTGGATAGACCTTAAGCTCTTGTTTGGATGAAATGTCATTGTTACCATCCGTATTTGAGAACATCTTCTTCATGAAAGTTGTTGTAAATTGTATTTTCCTTCCACCCACGAAATTTCACGTCATTTGGCCTTTTAGAACTCCAGATATGGGTAATATTCTAAGCAGTATTTGGGCTGGATTACAGGACAGATTCTGACTTCTCTTTTATGGCCAAACGTTGAATTTGAAAACGGCAGATTTGGGTCTTACACTATTCATGAACATTGTAGGCCTATTTCTTAGCTTTCCATCCATATAAAGTAAGCTTAAATCCAAGATCTACAGCTCCAGATATGACCCAATAACTGAACAGTGTTTTAATTTGAATTGAATCGGCATCTCCTTTCTAATCTTCGCCGTTTCTTTGTCCTTTCACTTTCAATAGTTAATCACATCAATCAATCCTTTGAATTGTGAGATATGCCTGCATTTAAAATGAACATTTACCATAAATTAAAGCTATCTTATATTATCAAATCTATTATTATAAAACATGCTCTAGTTAAGGAGTTATTGATACTTCAAGTGCAAAATGATGATATAAAACCTTGATAAAAATGCACTTTTAAGTACTAATCACACAACAATAAAATATATTCAAAAAATTCAAAAACAAAAAACTCTAGACTAACAATTAAAATTAATGGAAATAATTAAACACAAATCATGCAATAATAGAGTAAAATTACTAATTATTCCAACATATTCAATTACTAATTACAAGGTAAATTCAACATTAACAATTACAATTCAACAAATTATTCAATTATTATGGCAACACAACAATAAAATATATTCAATAAATTAAAAAAAAAATCTAGACTAACAATTAAAATTAATGGAAATAATTAAACACAAATCATGCAATAATAGAGTAAAATTACTAATTATTCCAACATATTCAATTACTAATTACGAGTTAAATTCAACATTAACAATTACAATTCAACAAATTATTCAATTATTATGGCAACACAACAATAAAATATATTCAATAAATTCAAAAAAAAAAAAACTCTAGACTAACAATTAAAATTAATGGAAATAATTAAACACAAATAATGCAATAATAGAGTAAAATTACTAATTATTCCAACATATTCAATTACTAATTACGAGTTAAATTCAACATTAACAATTACAATTCAATAAAGCATTCAATTATTATGGCAACACAACAATAAAATATATTCAATAAATTAAAAAAAAACTCTAGACTAATAATTAAAATTAATGAAAATAATTAAACACAAATAATGCAATAATAGAGTAAAATTACTAATTATTCCAACATATTCAATTACTAATTACAAGGTAAATTCAACATTAACAATTACAATTCAACAAATTATTCAATTATTATGGCAACACAACAATAAAATATATTCAATAAATTAAAAAAAAACACTCTAGACTAACAATTAAAATTAAAGGAAATAATTAAACATAAATCATGCAATAATAGAGTAAAATTACTAATTATTCGAACATATTCAATTACTAATTACGAGGTAAATTCAACATTAACAATTACAATTCAACAAATTATTCAATTATTATGGCAATACAACAATAAAATATATTCAAAAAATTCAAAAAAAAAAACTCTAGACTAACAATTAAAATTAATGGAAATAATTAAACACAAATCATACAATAATAGAGTAAAATTACTAATTATCCCAACATATTCAATTACTAATTCTAAGGTAAATTCAATATTAACAATAACAATTTAACCAATTATTCAATTATTATGGCTTTAGTTCAAAAAGTGATTAATATATTTATGTAATGCTATATCTTTAGTTCTTAATATATTTATGTAATGCTATAACCAACTATAAAATATATTCAAAAAATTCAAAAAAATAATTTAGACTTTAGTTCTTACAAGTGATTAATATTTTATGATGATACATATATCTTTATTATATCTTAAATATTCAAGTTGATAAAGGGAGCTTATAATATTTAAAAATTTATATTGCTTCTGATTAGGAGAGTATAATATTAAATATCATCTTTATTTTTTTATTGCATGAATTGCTTGTTATAAATGGAGCATAATATTAAATATCATATTTATATTTTTATTGCATGAATTGTTTGTCATTATAAAAAAAAGAGAGGGATTGTTAATCCAAAGGTCTTTAACATCATGGATTAATTATTTTGATGATAACAAAATTAGTGAATTTAATATATATGTTAAAGTTTTAATGTTATAGAAATCTTTTTACTTTAATTTGAAGCAATATGAACTCCTTAATATAAATATGACTTGAAGATGCCTAAGTTTATATTAACATAATCAAGTCTTTATAAAATTTAATTTAGCATCACAAAAATAAATTTTATCCAAAATTGTTACCATCAATGTTTTTTTATTTCAAAATCCTATACATAGTGAACAATATCTTATAATAAATTATTTTATCAAAACTTTTGGTATTATCACAGTTTTGAACTTTATCACATGTGTTCTTACACTTTTAATCACCAAAAAAAAGTTTTTTATTCAGTTTTAGCTAAAAGTCTTCATCATATGGGTTCTTGCATTTATTTTTTAACCAATTTAACTAAAGTAGTAAACTTGCAATTTTTTTATAAGTTGTACTTGACATTTTGTACAAGAGCTAACTTGTCTAAAGTCGTTAATTTTTTTTAATAGTCAAACTCTTACAAGAAATCATTTTCTCTAAAAAATGGTGATATGGCATTCCTAACAAGAGGAAGAACACTCCAAAAAAAATATTCAAAATGTTTGATGGCCATATGTGATTTTTTTTTTTTATCTATAAACACCACCATTTCACTTCGTGAGATAACACACTTGGTGCTTATAAATTCTCTTATCTAAAAATTTTTATTAATTTTATAAATTTAACAAAGCTTTCAACTTTCTTTACATCAAATCATTACTTTCTTAAATGCTAGAGCTCAATTTTATTGATATCTTTATCTTCATTGTAAGGTGTGAGAATTCTTGTGAGAAAGTGTAAGTGATATTTGAATCACTTGGAAAAATATTGGTTGTAAGCTATTGAAATATTTGATCTTAATTCTTAAAAAAGATTGAGAGTAAAACGTCTTCTAACCTCGATCCTATAAAAATATTAGCTTTGTGAGTTGATAGTGAATACTTTAATAGAAATTAAAGAAGTGGAATAAAAGATTTTTCGAACCACTATTTTATGTTTGGGAATCCATAAAATAGGATTTTTAGTTGATAGTGTACAAAAGCTGTAGTTCTAAGTGAGAAGAGATTTAAATTTGGGGAGCTTGGTTTCATCGTAAATAGGATTTATCAGATTCTTTTGTATTCCATGGATTCTTTTGTACTCCAAAACTAATACAAACATGCGTATTTGTATTTTTTTTTTGTGAATAAACTATTTGTATCCTACTATTTTCTTATTAACAAATACATTAAAAGAACTAAAATAGCGAGTTAAAAGTGAGGGAACCAAACCATTAAATACTAGAAAATTGCATGGTCAATCTAAAATTCATGAAAAAAATGCTTTTTAATCCACCTAATTTCCTTTTTTCTCCCTTTCATTCCCTTTATTTTTTTGTAATTTTTTTTCATCCAAAAGTTTATTTTGTACATTTTTTAACATTTGGGTTTAAGAGATGGGAGAAAAACTCGCTGAAAAATAGTGAAGGAGAAAAAAAATTATCGGTTATCTTCATTTCGACTACCAAAAAAAATGATTTTTGTGCCAATAAGTTTCTCTTCTCAATAGAAATTTAATGAAGGTGGTGTTTTCCTCTAAACATGCTAATAAAAGTAAATCGAGGTTCATTTGTTTTTATGATTTGGTTGATTTTTTATTTTTAAGATTGATTTTGGAGTGGTTTGGGGTTGGTAAGTATTTTTTTTTTTTTCAAAGCTTATATTATGTTTTGGGTAAAAATAAGCAAACAATTTGGGTTTATAGAGGCTAAGAACTGGACCTCAATTTGTTTTGTCACTAGAGGTGACCGAAAAATAACTAGTTAGGGATAGGTCAACTACCACTATAGACGACTTCATCTTGCACACTTGTGTCTTCATTCTCATCCTGAACAAGCTCGACACGACCCCTGGGTTTCGTTTTTAAAACGGACAACCAATCCACTCTTGATCGATCCTTTCTAAAGGAAGGGGTGTATGTGTAATAAACTTGTTGACATTGCTTTGCGAAAACAAAAACATCGTTTACGTTGTGGAGTCTAGCTTTTGAGTTGATTTTGACCAGACCATAGTGCGGATCAACTCTGATTACTCTATCAATCGTGTCATACCAATAGCATTTGAATAAAAACACTCTATTCTACTCGCTATGATATTGCAGTTCGACGACCTCTTCTAATCTACCATAGTAGTCAACTGCTAACTCACTACTAGTCGATCCCTTAACACAAACACCGCTGTTGTATGTCTTTTTTCCATGCCCGTATTCTTCAATATGGAACACATATCCATTGACAAAATACCTGTTGTAGCACTTAACTTTTCTTTCAGGGCCCAGGCTTAGTGAAGACAATGACTTAGCAGCACTCATTCCTATTTGATAAACCTTGTATGTAATGTACATCAATGAATAATAAATATTTTTCTCATAATGACATGCATATAGTAATTTTGCAAGTGAGGATGAGTTTGTGATAGTACTTACATGTGTTCTGAACCATGTGGCAAATTGTTCATCTTGTAATTGAAAGATTTGGGATTCAGTCAGCTGTGAGTTATTGGACAACAAATATTGTTGATGTTGCCTACAAGTGATAATGACAGTATGATATGTTCAAAGTATATAAACTCAAGTATATATATTATTGGCAAATTTTAATTAGTATTACGCATATATATACTTACTGAATAAAAGGTCTCAACTCATCACAGTTAAATAGAACATAATTGTGTGCTTGTTTGAACTCTATTTCCGAAAAATATCTTTCTCTTACGGCATTTTTAGGTGTGGGTCGTCCAAGATTGGAGAATATTGACAAGTTCCTATTGGAAGACACTTCATCGCCATCATCATGCCGGGGAACACGATTGATTCTCGTTCTTAGATGAGGTTCGAAATAGTACGAGATAAATGTTGAGATCTCCTCAATAATATAGGTCTCACATATCGAAGTCTCAACATGTGCCTTATTCTTAACCTTTTTCTTGAGATTAAATAAGTACCTACATTGAATTAATCAAATGTTTTCAATTAAGAAAAACAAAGAAAATAGTTTTATATATGAATTACATTGCAACTGTAATATCTAACCATTCAAATGGGTACATCCATCTATACTAGATCGGTCCTCCAACTTTTACCTCGAACGGTAGATGTATGGGGAGATGCTCCATTGAGTCAAAAAATGATGGAGGGAATATCATCTCAAGTTTGCATAGTGTCTCGACGACATTCGTTTCAGGCCTCAAAATGTGATCAACATTCAACTTGTTGGAAAATATATCTCTAAAGAAATAACTGATCTCTGTGAGTGCATTCCATATCCCCTTTGGCATCAAATCACGAAAAGCTAATGAGATGAGTGTTTGCATAAACACATGGTAGTCATGACTCTTCATTCCATACAATCTGCATTCCTTCGTATTAGCCAGCCTTGATATGTTCGAGGCATGTCCATCGGGAAAACGCAGACTCTTAAGCTATTTGTAGACTACTAGTTGTGCATATTTCTTTAACACAAAGCTTGCTCTTGGTTTTGCGACCCGTGACACATCACAAACTAACTCTATATTTTTATGGTTACAGAATAAAGCTACATCCAATCTAGCCTTGATGTTGTCCTTTGTCTTCCCATTCACATCCATGACGGTGTTGAAAATGTTCTCAAACACATTCTTTTCAACATGCATGACGTCAAGGTTATGGCCGAGCAGATTGACCTTCCAATAAGGAAGCTTCCAAAAGATACTTCGCTTTGCCCAATTATGGGTCAAAGCAAAACCAGGAAGCTTTTGCTTACCTGATTGAAGACCAAATACAATGTCACTATACTCTGACACAACATCATGCAATTCTTCATTAGAAAAACGCGGGGATGCAACATCCTTTTCAACTCTGCCAACAAAGAAATCATTTTTGTTCTTTCTGTACCTGTGATTATGTGGCAAGAAACGAAGGTGATAGTCAGAAAAAGAAGCTTTACCTCCGTTTGTTAGTGTGAATGCCTTGTTGTTTTCCATGCATTATGGACATGCTAGTTTTCCATGCATGCTCCAACCAGAAAGCATTCCATAAGCTGGAAAATCATTGATAATCCACATCAAAGCCGCCCTCATAAGAAAATTTTGTTTCCTCGATATATCATAAGTCAAATCTCTAGAGGATCACTAATGTGCCAACTCATCAATCAACGGTCGAAGATAAACATCTATATTCTGACCCGGGCTGCTTGGACCGGGTATGACAGTAGATAAAAACATGAACTCCAGCCTTATACACATTCCCAGTGGCAAGTTATAAACCGCGAGTATGACCGCCTAATAAGAATAAGGAGCAGCAAATGACCCGAACGGGTTGAATCTATCTGTACACAACCCAAGACACACGTTTCTTGATTCAGCTAAAAAGTGAGGATACACACTGTTAAAGTGTTTCCAGGCTTCGTCGTTAGAAGGATGCACCATCACTTCATCAACTGCATCATGTGATTGGTGTCATGTCATGTGCTCAGCAATCCTTGGTGACATGAATAACCTCTGCAGTCTAGGTGTGATTGGGAAGTATCTAAGTTTTTTATATGCCACTAGTGTCTTCCCCTACCAGTTTTAGGTTTGTAACGGGAATGCCCACATGTCATGCACTTGATTAACTCAGTGTTTTAAAGGTAGTATAACATGCAGGAGTTAGGGCACATATTAATTTTCTGGTATCCTAAACCGAGGGGTTTCATTATGGACTTCACAGCATAGAAGTTCTCTTTCAGCCTGTTCCCTTCAGGTAAAATGCTTCTCGCCCATTCAATAATTTTGTCATACCCGACCTCACTCAACCCGTGATCTGACTTGATGGTGAACACCTGTGCTACGGTCTATAATTTACTATGATTTGTGCAGCCATCCCATAATGGTTCATCAGAATCTTTCAACAAATTAAAAAACCTAGTTGCATCTGTATTACGTTCTTCTTCTATGATTGGACATTGACTGACATTACCTTGATTCATTCTCATTGCATCCATAACCATATTCCTGTAAGGATTAGTGTTGTCATTTGCCGCTTCATGCACATTGCTAGCAGTAGAAGTTGACCCAATCACCCTTTCTCCTATACTCTTCTTACTAACAAATACTTCTTCGTGTGCATACCAACACAGTAATTCTCCATAAACCCTTTGTGTAGTAGATGCATCATTACAACATCTGGATGCAGATACTTTTTATTTTGACACTTCCTGTATGGACACCTAATACCGCCTCCGGTAAAATTTCTGGGAATAGATGTTGTGAAATTAATAAAACCATGAATCCCGTTACAATAATTCATCCTCTGCAATTAATAAAACCTTGGGGTGAATCTCGATACATACATGAACGATCATCCATGACTTCTATTGAACCTCTATAAAATTATGATGACAACATGTATTAATTAACTGTGTTATGTAAATAAATTTGCAAAACTATTGACTTACCTCGAAATTATCCAACAAACCATTTACAACTTCTCATAAATATTAAATATTCATTATTAATTATCAACGTCCATACAAATTAATACATATAAATTTACAGAAATTACAACTCCGCAATACCATTGATAAAAATTAAAATGAACCCGTTAAACAAACTATTAATTATTTCAAAACAACACATGTAATTCGGTAATTCAATTAAGTTTCAACAATTTACAAACAAATATAATTTTACAAAATCTAAAACAAACCATAACAAGTATAAAATTATACATTCATATACTACAAGTTTATTTGAGAAATAAGAATAAAACATGTACATATACTAACAAAATACATATAAAAAAAACAATAAAATTGTCATTTAAATGTTAAAATTTAAAAAGATTGAATTACTTACAAAAACTGATAAAATCCATTGGTAAATCAGAACATTGATGTTGTGACCACAAAACTTCAAGAAATATAACTTTTGTCTATGGATTCACCGACAGAATTATTCCGTCTGCGATTCCGTCGGCTATTCTGATGATAAACAAGGCACGTCACTGTACAGAAATTTCGCTTTGAATCCTTCGGTGATTCCATCGGGATGTTAAACGGTGAATCGGTCACGTCACCGTACGGATCTGCTGTTTTGAATCCCTCGATGATTCCGTCGGTAAAATCACCCAAAAAACATCCACGTCAGCGAACCATATTTTTTTAATTCAGCATATTCCGTCTGTCATTCCGTCCATAAATACCGACCGAATGTGTTCGTCAGTATATACTGGCGAAATGACAAATGGAAAAAAGTCCGTCAGTAATGGTGACCTCAAAGTACCGACAGAAGTAGGCCGTCGGTAATTCCGTTGGTATTAAGAGAATTTTTGGTAGTGACTGTATACTAACACTATAAGAAGTGAGCCTGGTATTAAAATACCCGTTTTCAATTAAATTTTCAAAACAAAATAAAAAAATTAAAAAAAATTCTCATTTCAAAAATATAAAAATATGTTTTAGACTTAATTCATGTTTGCATAAAAATATTAAATTGATTGTACATTCATTTATAAGTTGATGAAAATGAGTCTTAGTTAGAAAGGTTACACTTTTTTAATCCTTTGGAAAAGAGACAAACTTTTGGAGTTAATATTCTTGCACTTTGGCTAAACATGAGAGAAGATTTTCGGACATAAAATGAGATCAAGAAGATTTGGTTTACAATCTTTAAATCAATGGATATTGGTTTTAACTATGTTTCATGTGCTTTTATTTCCATTTAAATTATAAATTTTCTATTTGGTTATGTAATATCGTGGATCTATTTGCTATTTGGTGCCTTCCTTTTTGATGTGCCAAAGAAGGAGAAAAATGTAGTGCTTGGATGCTTAATATTTATTATTTTAGAGAGAAAAATGCGGTGTTTATAGTTAAATGTGGATTGTGATATGCATGAATTTTAGTTCTTACAAGTGATACATTTATGTAATGCTATATCTTTATTATATCTTAAATATTCAAGTTGATATAGGGAGCTTATAATATTTAAAAATTTATAATATTAAATATCATCTTTATTTTTTTATTGCATGAATTGCTTGTTATAAAGGGGAGATAATATTAAATATCATATTTATATTCTTATTGCATGAATTGTTTGTCATTATTAGAAAAAAAAAGAGGGATCGTTAATCCAAAGGTCTTTAACATCATGGATTAATTATTTTGATGATAACAAAATTAGTGAATTTAATATATATGTCAAAGTTTTAATGTTATAGAAATCTTTTTACATTAATTTGAAGCAATATGAACTCCTTGATATAAATATGACTTGAAGATGCCTAAATTTATGTTAACATAATCAAGTCTTTATAAAATTTAATTTAGCATCACAAAAATAAATTTTATCCAAAATTGTTACCATCAATATTTTTTTATTTCAAAATCCTATACATAGTGAACAATATCTTATAATAAATTATTTTATCAAAACTTTTTGTATTATCACAGTTTTGAACTTTATCACATGTGTTCTTACATTTTTAATCACCAAAAAAAGTTTTTTATTCAGTTTTAGCTAAAAGTCCTCATCATATGGGTTCTTGCATTTTTTTTTTAACCAATTTAACTAAAGTAGTAAACTTGCAATTTTTTTATAAGTTGTACTTGACATTTTGTACAAGAGCTAACTTGTCTAAAGTGGTTAATAAGAGGAAGAACACTCCAAAAAAATCAAAATGTTTGATGGCCATATGTGATTTTTTTTTTTAATCTATAAACAACACCATTTCATTTCGTGAGATAACACACTTGGTGCTTATAAATTCTCTTATCTAAAAACTTTTATTAATTTTATAAATTTTACAAAGCTTTCAACTTTCTTTACATCAAATCATTACTTTCTTAAATGCTTGAGCTCAATTTTATCGATATCTTTATCTTCATTGTAATGTGTGAGAATTCTTGTGAGAAAGTGTAAGTGATATTTGAATCACTTGGAAAAATATTGGTTGTAAGCTATTGAAATATTTGATCTTAATTCTTGAAAAAGATTGAGAGTAAAACGTTTTCTAACCTTGATCCTATAAAAATATTAGCTTTGTGAGTTGATAGTGAAGAAGAAGAAGTAAGATTTTTCGAACCACTATTTTATGTTTGGGAATCCATAAAATAGGATTTTTAGTTGATAGTGTACAAAAGTTGTAGTTCTAAGTGAGAAGAGATTTAAATTTGGGGAGCTTGGTTTCATCGTAAATAGGATTTATCAAATTCTTTTGTATTCCACGGATTCTTTTGTACTCCAAAACTAATACAAACATGCGTATTTGTATTTTTTTTTTTTGTGAATAAACTATTTGTATCCTACTATTTTTTTATTAACAAATACATTAAAAGAACTAAAATAACGAGTTAAAAGTGAGGGAACCAAACCATTAAATACTAGAAAATTGCATGGTCAATCTAAAATTCATGAAAAAAATGCTTTTTAATCCACCTAATTTCCTTTTTTCTCCCTTTCATTCCCTTTATTTTTTTGTAATTTTTTTTCATCCAAAAGTTTATTTTGTACATTTTTTAACATTTGGGTTTAAGAGATGGGAGAAAAACTCGCTGAAAAATAGTGAAGGAGAAAAAAAATTATCGGTTATCTTCATTTCGACTACCAAAAAAAATGATTTTTGTGCCAATAAGTTTCTCTTCTCAATAGAAATTTAATGAAGGTGGTGTTTTCCTCTAAACATGCTAATAAAAGTAAATCGAGGTTCATTTGTTTTTATGATTTGGTTGATTTTTTATTTTTAAGATTGATTTTGGAGTGGTTTGGGGTTGGTAAGTATTTTTTTTTTTTTCAAAGCTTATATTATGTTTTGGGTAAAAATAAGCAAACAATTTGGGTTTATAGAGGCTAAGAACTGGACCTCAATTTGTTTTGTCACTAGAGGTGACCGAAAAATAACTAGTTA
>Ga0325414_1007014_pt1 | contig 11971 bp, 7 predicted proteins | sample PopdelMetagenome_8_FD_206183 | JGI IMG/M metagenome (GOLD analysis project Ga0325414, IMG submission 206183) | Populus deltoides microbial communities from Bellville, Georgia, United States - Leaf-PdKOR-R3 | ecosystem: Host-associated > Plants > Phyllosphere > Phylloplane/Leaf | place: USA... | reverse complement strand
GATTTTAGTTCCGTAAGAGCTGAAAGACGGTGAGACGAGAGGAAAAGCCTAATTTTGAATGAAACAAGAGCGACAAAAGGATTTTTTTATACCACTAACCAATTTTGCAACTATCATCATGTCAGATCAAAACAACACACCACCTCCTCTCGAGGGTGAACTTAAGTTCCAAATTCAAGCCATGACGACGATGATGGAGAGGATGAATTTTGTGATGGGGAACATGTGTGACAGACTTGAGAGGGTGGAAAAACATGGTAACGAGGCTTGTACAAGTACCCAAGATGTGAGGATGGTTAGGGCTGATTCAAAATCAAACAATGGCAGTAGGATAGAAAGGCTAGGGTGGGTTGATTATGAGGATTTTAAGAAGGACGTTGATGTTATTGGTGATGATGGTTTTGAGGATGAGAACATATCTATAAGTAACGTTTTCGGCAGCCTAGAGACCGAACGGATTTTAGGAATAAAACTAGGGGCTAATTCGGCCAAAGAGGAAATTTTTGTAACTTCGGGGGACATGATAATGTAGATGCTATAAAAAAAATACCTACTTTTCAAGGTAAAATCGATCCTGATGTGTATTTGTAGTGGGAGAAAAAAATAGATTGGATTCTTGATTGCCATAACTATTCGGAAGTGAAGAAGGTGAAAGTGATAATCATTGACTTCACGAATTACGCACTGATTTGGTGGGATCAAAATGTGATTAGTAGAAGGAGTGGAGAAAGGTCAGCGATGTTGTGCGAGGAGATGAAGTTGTTGATGAGGAGGTGATTTATAGACAACCACTATTATAGAGATTTGTATCTGAAATTGCAAGTTTGTGGATGAGTATTTCAAAGAGATGAAGATCGTAATGATTCAAGCCAATGTGATTAAGGATAGAGAAGCTACTATAACTAGATTTCTTAATAAGCTGAATAGAACATTATGAATGTTGTAGAACTACAGCATTATATGAAATTAGAGGACATGGTCTATATGGCAACAAAGGTAGAGAGGCAAAAAAAAAAAAAAGAGGGGCAACACATGTTTTCAAAGCAATTCGACTTCATTTTCCTCAACATAGAGACTGAATCTGAAGAGAGATGGGGTTGTCTAAGCCTTATATACATGCAAAGGTCGAATCACCTAAGGCTAGAAAGGATGCTCATATGAAAGGGAAAGGTAAATTTGAATCTTAACCTACTCATGACAAAGATATTAAATGTTTTAAGTATTTAGAAAAGGGGCACATCGCATCTCAGTTTCCAAATCGAAGAGTTATGCTTACAAGAGGCAATGAGGAGGTTAAATCTAAAAGTGAAAAGATGCCACATTTAGAGGATTGTAGTGATGAGGATATTGCATATCCTATTAAAGTGGACGCCTTGGTTATAATGCGTACGCTGAACATGTAAATCAAAAAAGATGATGTCGATCAATAACGAGAAAACATATTTCACACTCGATGTCAAATCCAAAACAAGGTATGTAGCATGATAATTGATGGATGTAGTTGTGATAATGTAGCTAGTTATACTTTTGTGAGGAAATTGAATATGAGTTGTATTAAGCATCCTAGGCCTTATAGGTTGCAATGGTTGAATGAATATGGTGAAGGTTACTAAGCAAGTGTTGATTGTGTTTGCTATTAGAAAGTATTCTAATGAGGTTATGTGTGATGTAGTCCCCATGCATGCTAGTCACCTACTTTTGGGGCATCCATGACATTTTGATCAGAAGGCCATTCATGATGGGTTTAGAAATAGGTTCACTATTGTAAAAGATGGTAAAATCACACTCTTGTACCTTTTTCTCTAAAACAAGTGTATGATGATCAAATGAAATTAAAAAGGGATTGTGAGGATGGGAAGAGTGAAAATTCATATGAAAACAATGGTGAGAGAACACCAGATTTGGTTAAATCTATATCATTAATTAAACCGGTTGAGAGTGGAGGTTAAACCCGAGGAGTGAAGAAGGTAAGCTTGTGTGATGATAATAGTGTGGAAAAATTAAAGAAACAACCTAAGTTTTATGTAAAAGAAGCTCAAATCAGATATGTTATCTAGAAATTATAATCGATTTAAGGCGTAAGCGTTTTTCACTAATAAGCTGATGATCTTACTTGTGTATAAGAAGACTTATTTTAACACTATCAATCTTGATTATGCAATTCCTATTATGATTGTTTCTTTGTTGCAGAAGTTTGAAGATGTATTCCCTACAGACACCTCTTGTGGATTACCACCATTAAGGGGAATTGAACATCGGATTGACCTTGTGCCTAGGGCTTTGGTTCTTAACTGTCCAACCTATAGAAGCAATCCCGAGGAGACGAAGGAGCTTCAAAGGCAAATAGATGAGTTGATGATGAAGGGGTACATTCATGAGAGTATGAGCCCTTGTGTTGTGCTAGTGTTACTGGCCTAAAAAGGATTGAACTTGGAGGATGTGTGCTGACTGTCATGTCATCAACAACATAGCAGTAAAGTATAAACATCCTAGTGTATTGCATAATGAGAAATTATATGCTAATCTCAATAAGTGTACCTTTTGCATAGAGAAAATTTTGTTTCTTGGATATGTAGTAACTGCGCAGGATATTAAGATGGATGAAGAGAAGGTTAAGGTCATTTGGGATTGGCCTTGTGAAACCTTGAGAAAAAAATAAGTGATTAAAATAAATGGTTAAATGTTAAAAAAATAAAATATAAATTAATAATAAAAATAAAAATATTTCACATATTGACTAGTTTCATGCTATTGAGTAGAACGCTCAATCTCAGAACGCTACATTCGATTATAATTTTAGGGCAATTCGAGTTTGGGAAGATATTAAAAAAAAATGCTAATAATCGGATAGTAAATAACATAAAATTCATCAATGACAGTTTTGTAAATAATCTGATGAGCTGGCAAAGTCCAGAAATTTATTCTCCCTTCTTTTGACGCTAAGAACAAAGGTAACAGAGAAATAAAAAAAGGAGATAAAAGAAGGAGGGAAAAACACCTTTAACAAAAAATTTACCTTGAGAGAAAGAGTAGAAATTGTGTAGAATCAAATATCTAAAAGGTGTAAAACAACAAATTACTCCCTCAAACAAGGATTTAAGAAGAAAACTAAGTGAGGGAGAAGGGAGAGAAGGGTTGTAAGTTATGGCAAAGAAGAAAAATTAAAAGGAAGGAAAAACATCACCAGGTTAGCTTTTGAAGTTCATTTTAGTGTTGGGTAATGAGTTCTAAGTTGTTTAAACAAGTTTGGATGGAAAAAAAATATATTTAATGCATTGTTCTTAGATTTCTTGAATTAGGGTTCTTATGAGAGAATTTGGGGGAAAATGTAAAACTGTTGAAATTGATACATTTATGTTAGGATAGGTTGAAAATGATGCAAAATAATAAAGGATGGAAGATAATAAATAAAAAATTAGGTGTTATGGAAACAACATTGGCCGGCCATGTTTGAAATAAAAGAGGATGAACATGGAATGTAATAAAGTTTGTATAATTGTGTGTGATTGTGGTGTGTTGATGCATAAATGATTAAGTTGTTCCATAATTCCAGAAACAATTCCACCAATAATTGTTTTATGGTCTGTAACATCCTAGTTAACGAAACAACATAACAAACATAATAACAACATAGAAATAGCATGGTAAATTACTTTTTTTTTTCGAACTCATATAAAGGGTTAATGAAATTTCCACTAAAATTTTGACAGAATTTCCCATATAGTTAGGCATACCAAGTTATCGACAATCACCTATTTCTTAAGGCTTTCATAACCACATAGGTTATTCATCTGAATCTTCTTTTTTTTTTTTTTGTTATCTTGACCTCAGAAATAATCCTAATGTCACATGGACCATTCACCTTTCAATATTAATATCATATACATTCTTAATAGTATAATTCAAAACACGCATTAAATCAAATGAAAGAATTATTAAACCAATCATATATGATTATCCCAAAGTGTGCATGTATATATATATATATATATAGCAATTTAGATTAAAAGAGAACATGCATGAAAATTGTTTTGAAAAGTACTTAGTTATCATTTTACATAAGACGTTTGTTTAAGAACTTCATTACATGAGACATACAAAGTTAAAATAACATTGTTGCAAAAGAAAGTTATGATTTAAATTACAAAAACTATTACATGCATAACAAAAGTTCCTTGAAGTCCTGGAATTTGTTTGTCATCTAGTTATTTGGTCCACCGATATATGAAGGTCTTGCAATAAAATTAATTAAACAAAAATTTCAGATTATATTCATATATTTATCTTCTAAGGATAACAATTGAGAGTACCCATTCTCTTATCATATATTATAGAAATTCCTCATGAATAATAGTCACATCTTTTATAACAATATCGTAGCATATCTATATATGCATAATCAAAATTTATCCAATCATGCAAGGTAAAACCAATAACTCTACAATGACTATGCTCAAACAATTATCATAATATAACGCCTTTCGGACTTCCCTGGAGGGTCTTCGCTTTATGGGTCATTGCTCATCACGAGTGCAACTCAAATTCTTTGATTTCCAAAGCTATGGAAAACAATATCGACATTGGCTATCACTCATTTTAAAAGCAAATCAAATTCATTGGTTCTCTCGACTTCGGAAACAATTCCATCATTGGCTTCCGTCCATTATGAAAGCAAATCAATTTCAATGTTTCCCACAACTCCAGGGTTTAATCCTAACATTAGCTTTCACTAATTGTGAAAGCAATCCAATTTCAAAGGTTGTTGCGATTCCAGAAACAATTCTCAACATTGGCTTTCGCTCATTGTAAAAGCAATCCAATTTCAGTAGTTTCTGTGATTTTAGAAACAATTCCTAACATTGACTTCCACTTATTGCAAAAGCAATTCAATTTCAATGGTTTCTATGATTTCAGAAACAAATCCCAACATTGGCTTTTGCTCATTGCAAAAGCAATCCAATTTCAATGGTTTCTGCGATTTCAGAAACGAATCCTAAAATTGGCTTCCGCTTATTGTGAAAATGACCCATATTCAATGGTTTCCATAATTCTAGAAATAATTCTAACAATGGCTCTCACTCATTGCGAAAGCAATTCAAATCTTTCTTAGGCTCATATTACATTCATGAATCATCCATATTACTAAGTTGTTCGTTATTCATTCATGGATCTTAAGGTTTTAGACTTGACTCCATGATTTATGATCAATTCAAATTCGTTAATTTCTGATGACTTCGAAGATGATTTTTTTTCATTGGTCATTGATCATTAGGAAAACATTTCAATTGTATCGGTCTTACATTGTATCCCAAAATTTTATCCAAAACCTTTCAGATCCTCAATATTCATCAAGAATTCAAAATTTTTAGATTTAACTAAGTTCATTATAGGCAAGATGTCGTTTACCTGTTTCTTTGGTAGCGTGAGTTCCTCCGATGGAAAACCCTGTGCCTGACATTTCTTATGTACCATACAAATATTTTCCCATCAGCATATGCTTTAACGAGTTTATATACTCATTCTTTATGTAAGAATCACCTCTATTAAATTCCATCTCAACTCATTATATTTAGACAACACATGACAAGTGCACTAAAATACTGTTTAGTGTTTCTTCCTCCACTAGAGTTGTAGGACTCAGTTCCCTTTGAGGCTTTTTCCTTAGTAAGCTAACACACAATAACACATATGGGATGAAGAGGGTCAACCCAGTTCTGCCGTTCATACACTCAAATTTATCAAAATATAGTGGTATGCAGGTTTGTCCTATAACACAAAGCCTAACTGTTAACAAGAAGGCACACATCTTTCACGAGGACAGTCATCCCAATTTCTCTCAGCTATAAGCTTAAAATTTCATGTTAAGGTCCGGTGCACATGGTGTATAGAATTTTCCAATTTGACTTGTCTTTAGTTTTCTAACAATATCTAGAGTTCTAAAGCTCCAATTTAGGTTATTCTACTTCCATTTAAAATTTAACATCCAATTCTAAAACTTTCATGAAGGACAATACTCCATATTTTATCTTTATCTAAGTCAATTTTTGGTCACAATTTAACTAACAACACAGCCCAGATTTCCGGTTTGATTGTCCAACACATAAATCATTATTTTCATGCATTTTTTTTCTTTTTTTCAGTCATTATTACTTACAGAATTTCATTTTCACATCAATAATCACATATGTGAATATAATTTATTTAAAGGTTAGGCTTCTCAAGAGTATGTGTAATAGAGATTTGTTCATATGTCTTAATTTCCAACACATCATAATTTATTATAGGATTCAACATAGTTATTTCAACATGCATGCTTAACTAGTATCATGAATGTTTTCCCCTATCTTTGTTCATGTTTGACTGAAGGCTTGTAACCCTTTTCTTAGTCTCCTTGTCCTTTAACTTAGTTAAGAACATTATCAAGCCTTTCTTTACCTCTCTTCCATATTCCATCCTCACTTTTAACTTACCCTGAAAATTACTCAAGAACTCTAATATAAGGGCTACTATTTTTGCATAAAACTTACCCGAAAACATTTGGAATTACTTTAGGAAGGTTTTAGGTTTGTCCTAGTTGTGTTTTCTACTCCTTGAAATCCCTTCTCCCTCAAATATTTTGACTTCTCTTCTTCTATTGCCGCCAGCTTCTTTTTGTTCTTCCTTTTGTTCTTCTCCCTCATTTTATTTTGTCTTTTGGGGTTTAAATCCTCACTCAACCTTTTTATTTCCTCTTATATGTTTGATTGATGTGGTTTTTCTTGTTTGTTCTTGAGAGAAGGTGTTGAAGAAGTGAGTGACTCTTTTTCTCCCTTCTTCCCTTTTTTGTCGTCAACTCCTTCTCTTCTTTTAAGGTTGACAAGTTTTTCTTCTTCTTTTTTTTTTTGTTTTCATCCCTTTTAAATCTAGCCCTCTCCTCTTTGTTTTTCTCACATTAGATCCCAAATCTCTCTTTATTCACTTATGTATTTTCACACTTAAAGTTAGAGTTTTTTTTTTTTAATCTTACCATTGGTTCCTCTCTATTTACTTAATCTCATGCATTGATGTTTAAGGGGTTTACATCGTCTATATAGGAGATGAACTAGTAGTTTATAGTTGTTTGGATGTTATTTTTTAATTAGAAATTGGAAATAGCAAATCCAGTTGGGTTATGTTTTACTCTAAATAATAGTATTGAGTTGGAAGAGTTCTGAATAAAAGATCAAAGTAGATTCTACAACTACATTTGAGTACACATCTGCATTTGAGGAGACAAAAAAATATATAGCAATTAAAAGAATTGATACATAATCTAACAAACAAAAAAGTTGAAAAGAGGATGAAAATGAAAAAAAAAAGTTATAATTTTATAAATTATTTCAAATAAAATAAATAACAATAAAAAATAGAAACCAAATCTAATAGATAAAAAATTAGAATTAAGTAAAGGATAAAAGAAAATATATTACTAAAAAGAATAAGGACCCAATTAATATAAATATCAAATTAAATTAAATTTTAAGGGATGAAATTGAATAAAATAAAAAATAATTCAAAAAAATATACATAGTAATAAGAATATTGAGAATCAAAATTGATATAATTAATAAATAACAAGATATTTTTGAATTTTTTACAATATTTAGAAAGTGTTTCCATTCAAAATAAAAAGAAAACACTTTTCTAAAAGCTTATCCAAATTTTTCTTTAACTATAAAATATTTTCTATTGATCAATTTTTTCAATAATAAACAAACATAAAAAAAATTAAAAAATTACTTCTCATAAAACAAACATAGTTATAGTTAGGTTTTCATAACACGTGATAAGATGGTAAAAACACAATTATGAACATGTTGGGTATAAGAATGGCTGGCTGCTTTAGACAATTACCATGTAATACAAGCAAGACATAATTAAATGAACTGATTGTAGAGTTTAGGGATTAAGAATATTATTTGAAAATTTACCGGCCATTTGATGGATTTTAACTTTAACGTGGACTTTCTACATTGGGAACATGATTATGCTTAAAAGGGGTTAATGTTCACACAAAAAGAGAAGTGGAAGCTTCGGTTACAAGAGTTTGACTCATTTTCCAACTAGGGTTGCACGCATGGGTTGGAATACTTAGGCTAAGGACCAGACATCAAGGGTTTTAAACTAGGGCTATATTTGGGAAATTGAATTTCACTCATTTTGGACTTCCAATTTGGCCATTGACCTTGTCTTGTATCTAGAAAACATATAGTTAGCAAACTTAGACAATATTGAGCAAACTCACGCTATGAAACACTGATTTTGGCACCCCATCTTTGTTCTACGCAAATTTTTTCTTGTCTTAATTAGTTTGGGGCATCTAACTTTTTTTTTTTTTTAGAGAGACGGTGATTTATCATTGATGATTAAAAGAAAATTTCCCGTGGCTAATTAATGTCTAGTTAATTTATAACCCCTTTGTAAAACCGTGGTGAGATACTCTTTCGTTTCGAGAAATACTTGTAATGATAAACTTTTAAAATCTCTGTTTGAGCTTAATAATATGAAGTCAGCGATAAAGAGTTGTTTATTTGGTGTTCATAACTTAAATTTTGAAAATATTGTGATTATAAGTTGTTAGCTTTTGATAAAAAAAAAAAACTGTAAAAAACATTACGATCTTCGAAAAGAAATTTTGAACTGAGGAATTCCACGTTTCAATGTTTATGAAATCAAGGTGCATGATTGACTTTTGCCTTCTGTTATGATCTCAGTATCTAGCGTTATAGTCATTACAATATTAATCATTTTCAAAAAATAAAAAATTCTTGTTTTGATGAAAAAAGATTAATTTTCATGAAGTATGAACGGATTTTTATCGAAGGAAATAATTTAGCTAATGCGTCTGACCAGCACTCTTTACAATACTATCCAATTTACCAATTATTTCTTCCATCCATATGTTTGACAAGATAAATATGTACGAATATATCTACATGTATACTAAGAAGTTCTTGACATTGCAAAAAAAAAATATGATATCATATAATGATGTTCCAAAAAATTTAAGTAGTTTAGGAACAATATTTTCGAGTTGGATAATTAGTTAATCAATTGGTTCTAGTAATCATTCATAGTCAAGGTGGATTGTAGCATGTACTAGTGTCTCATAGGTCAATGTAGCTTGTGACTAAAACTTGCAAAAGATCAACTTTGATAGATGTAGGGACTCTAAAATGTTAAGTATTTTTTTTAGAGAGAGAAAGTGCAATAATATTTTACAGAGATAAACTCTGAAAATATATATATTAAAAATAATGAGAATAAAGAGATTGTGAACCTTTATTTTGAAATATTAATTGTGTATTTATAACCCACAAGTCTTGTCCTTTTGTGAAGAAGAGGAGTTTGAGTGTAATTTCATCTTTGTGATACATTAATCTTATATTGTGAAATGTATCTCACTCATTTTATCTAACTAAGAGATAGAGAAATGGTAGACCATGAGAGATTTTAATACACCTAATGGTATTGGTGGAGTGTAGACTTATTTAATTAAGTCTATTTGTTGATAAATAATTCCTCTAATATTTATGTAAAAAATCTATGGAATTGATGGTGTTTGATCTAGGTATTATATTTGAATCCATGAGTGTAGTGGATTTGGCCATGCCCGGAGTGCGATGACAAAAATTCTTGAGCTCGAAAAAAATCCACCTAAGTGCTAGGTTTGGCAAGTGCCAGAATTAGCTACATCTGTGTTGGGGCATGCTTGGGGCTAGTGTGTGCTAGCCCCACTCACCCAAGAGTTCATCAAAATTATACCCACGTGTTTTTCTCGATCCATTAATTTTGGAAAAAATATACAAAAATATACTAATAAAATCTTGGTTCATCAATAGGCAGTCTTTGTGATATAATAATGCATAAAGACTTTAATTAATTACCCAGTTTGGATAGAGTGGTGAGTTTTGCTCGTATAAAAAAGAGGTGTATGCTAGAAAAAGTGCAGAAAAATATGCATATAAACTGAAAAAAATTCTTTCAAACAAAAACTACCAAGAATCCGCATTTAGAAAAATTCTAAGAGATTGAGGATACTATGTCCATCATTTATAAAACAAATCCTAAGTGGTTGTGTGGAACCCAAGGAGGTTGAACTTATACTTAGGAATTTTGAAGTAATTATAGGTTATTTGAAGAGTGGGAGCTAGTGGCTTTTCCAGCATTATCATGGGGCTTGAGAGCCCTCCACTAAAGAGTGATTATCATGATTTTTTTTACGAGGCGTGAGAGCCCCTCGCTGAAGAGTGGTGATTAGAGAGTGTTGTTGTTGTACTAGGGAGATCTCTGATCCATCCCTTGAAGAGTGAGGATGTTACCATAAGGAGACCAAATACATCCATTGGAGAATGGTACATATAGCACTATAAAGATCAAGTTCATCCCTTGAAAAGTGGTGTATATAGCATTGAGGAGACCAAGTTTATCCCTTGGCGAGTGATGCATATAGCACTGGGGAGACTGAATCCATCCCTTGACGAGTGGTGCATATAATATTGGGGAGATCACATACCAATCCCTTCTTAGAAGAATTGCATATTCCTAAAAAAAGTGTTGAGGGACCCCTAGCCATCATCTAGAGAAAATAAAAAGTCATTTTGAATAAGTCATTCATATTCAAAGAAACTTAAATTTTTGTTAAGGATTATACATCCTAAGGTGATTTCAGTGATAAGCATATGGGAAATTCTTAGGAGGAAACATGTATTGGAGGCGGCACTAAAATGTTTGCTTTGACCTAATTACTTCACTTGGAAGGTCATTCACATTGGTTGTCATTGTAAAAACTAGGAGGTCCATGTTGTGGTAAACTAGTCTCTTAAATCCATATGTGATTTTTCATAAATTGCTTCACTTTGAACAAGCTTCTGTCTAGTAAAGCATAAAGTTTTCTCAAAAGGGCACATTCTTTCACTCCTCCTAGCTATCAAAACTTCTAGGGCTACTAGCTCAAGCAATTCTTTAACCTAGAGCATATCTTTATTGAATCTCCTCAAATATACCTATGTACACTTGTTTTCTTGTTAAACAACACTAAAAAAGCTTTGTGGAGTTTTTCTTGACAGGTATACTAGTGCTAACGTATGCCCATTAGCTTGGCGCAGAGGTCACCAAATCCTTCAATAGAGTATGGTTCCAATTTGTTATAACAGCATGTGTAGACCTTTTAAAGGTTGTATGGAGTATCTTGCACATCAAGTCATGGTCTTGGATGACCAACTCCAAGCAATTGCACACTTCTTGTACATGTTCCATTGAGTTGGCCAAGCTATCATAATTGTTCAAACTCATTTTTATGAAAATATATTTCTTAGGGAGTTTAGTGCTCAATATATGTTTGGATAAAGGAGAACCTCTCCACTGATATGGGCTACAAACATTCTCCTAGGTATGGTCATGTACATACTGTCTTTTAGTTTGTTGGGCTCTTGGGAGACTTAAGAGCTTAATGTAGAACGATGATTACAATTACTTGTGTCCATCTTATTATAGCTAGGGGGAGTGCATTCAAAGTATTTGCTTTGTGCATAGGTGTCACATTGGCATGAGTGACACCTTGAGAAACTCCTATAAATATCATTTTGCCTAGTCTTTTTTGGGTAATGTAATTGTTTATAGGCTTTTAGTGCAGCCGATGGCTATGGCACTAAAGCATTGTGTATTGTTGAGGATGTTATGACTTGTTGGGGTGGTAAGGTTTGATTTTTCCCTCAGGTTGCTAACATGACTTGAGTGAAGAGTTGCACTTGACTAGTGAGTTATTAAAGGTCCGGTTGGGTAGGAGTATCCGTGGCAACAAGTAGACTTGTCTCGCGTCCTAACCTAGGTAGGCATTGGTTGTGTGTTATAGAATGACCTGGAAATGCCAAAAGCAAGTTTTTGGAAGATGCCAATGGCTTTTTGATTAGTTTCCCACAAACAATGCCACTAATGATGTCCTAAAAAAAAT
>Ga0325414_1007012_pt1 | contig 11975 bp, 5 predicted proteins | sample PopdelMetagenome_8_FD_206183 | JGI IMG/M metagenome (GOLD analysis project Ga0325414, IMG submission 206183) | Populus deltoides microbial communities from Bellville, Georgia, United States - Leaf-PdKOR-R3 | ecosystem: Host-associated > Plants > Phyllosphere > Phylloplane/Leaf | place: USA... | reverse complement strand
GGGTTGAGAAATGCATAGACACCTTGTTTTCCTTGGTCATGCATGTAGTATATGTGCGACTGTATACTGCATGGGTCGTGCATATACTACGTGTAAACTACACAGGTCGTGCATGTTGTATATGCACGACTGCATAGATTGCACATTATACTACATGCATGTACAGAGATTGCACATGTAGTACAGCGCATATCAACAGATCATGCATATATTACTTTCTCCCAACTATGTTAGTTTGGTGCTGCGTTAATCTAGAAAAAAACTCTACTGACTACTCAAGATATACGATAAAAGAGGAACTATAGCTCTGACTTCTAAGGGATTATCGTAACTGAAAACGCTAATGTAATAGAGAGGCCCCCGTTAAGCAGATGATCTTTCTGTTTTTCCCAGAGATTGGACAGAATCATTAATAAAGCAGGCAAACCTTGACGCAAGCGATCCTTGCAGCTTGTTGTCAAGTTACAATACGCGACTAATTCCTTAGTTTCACTTATACTCTTTACCTAAAAATAATAAAGGGAGAATGGGCTCTTGGTAAGACTAGCAAGTTATAAGGCATCTATTTTATACCAATCAGACTGGGACAATTTCCAAGTTCGATGCCATAATGCAAGTACAAACCAGCAGAGGTTTTTCAGTTATATGATATGTTCATAAAGATTAAAGATTCAAGTTGGATAACAAAACAAGGAGATAGAATCGAGATGCCCAACTTGTACTCTTGCTAAGAAGCTGTAAAGCCGAGCAGAGAACAGGAGCACATGTTGAACCACATTTCAGTTTCAGCTTATCACCTACCAAATCCGACTCTTTATTTAAATTATATTAACAGATGTGTTTCCCTGATCGGGAGTAAAAAGAATCATTACAAGCCTCCTATCAAGTGACAGTAGACAACAGTTTGTAAAACCAACACAGTCAACTTTAAACACGGAATCTATTTTCTTGCTTTTGTTTTTGTATATTTTACAGCACTGAATCGTGGCACTATCTTAAATACAAAACAAAATATCATGGCATTCTTGAAACATAAAATAATGATTTTGGTTTTCACCTACCATTTCGGAACAAGTTGAAATCCCAACGACGCAGCAAACCATCCATAATGTGGCCTGCTGGATTCCGTTCTACAGTCAATGTGGCTTTTGTATTACCTGACAAGTCACTATCTGTTGAGCTGTGGACACTTCCTGAAGTTTCACTTCGAGAAGAGGTAGTTGTGCTTTCTGACCCCATTATGGATGACGGAGTGTCAAATGTAGTTCCTACAGATGCTGCACTTGTAGCGGGAGAAGGACCTTCAGTTGCTAAATTTTGGTCATTGACAGCTAAAGAGGAAGTCGATTCTGTCTTTTGCTTTACTGAAGTGGAAGTTGGTGTATTCAAAGGATTGCCATGTTCTACAATTGAAGATGCATCCCCGCTATCTTTTTGTGAATATTTAACAGAAGCTGGACTGACACTGGCCGGTTGTCCCTCTGCATTAGGGTGTCGCATCTCCAAGTCCTTTAATGACTCAATTACTGCTTCCATGAACATCTGAAATATGCAGCAAGTCAAGTTTCAAATAGATGAACATTTTGCACACACAACGTTCAGGACTCACCCTTTCTTCCTCCTCTATATCACATGGAAAACCTGCCAAGTCCTCCAGCTGGTATTCCACATATTGATTGTCATCCATTGTTGTTGGAACATGTGGGCCATAAGGATGACCGTTGGATAATTCAAAGCTAATCATTTTGGACGATGATGGCAAATGATCATCACCAATTTCTTCATGCTGCAGTAAAGCATGAAAGAGTGTTACGAGTTATAAAAAAATATTAACTCCAGTCCCTAGGAAAGAGATGAGGTAGAACACAGCTCGAGTCATATGATTCATAGAGTGAACCAGCTGACCATTGTGCTAATCTGTCACTAGGGCATTCTGTTGCAAAGGGCAAGAGGATACCTCGACTTCAGATTGATGGTCTTTATGTTGAATATCCATAGGAACCTGAGCAGAATCAAAGTGATAATGAGCAGAAGCTCAATGGAAATTGTAAGAAGTTTAACATAATACAGAAAAAATAATCCAAACCACTACTCCTTCTCGGTTTATGAAATTAGCCTAATTCCTTGCACAACTTTATCCCCATAAAGTGCAGGCAGCATTTGTCCTCCTCCCCCTTCAGCAGAAGTGCATGGGGAGTGGAAAGAAGAGGACCATAAAAAATATTGATACCCATCAAACAGAACAATCCTTACTTTATGGAACAGTTGATTAAACATATGCTGCACCATGCATGCCTTTAACCTTTAAACTAAGGGTTCCTTTTTTTAGGGATTATTTTAACATTTCAAGCCAAAAACACAGAATATAATCACTGACCTCCATCCGACTCATAGGTGTTTTGGACCGAACTTGTTCAATGGCATCTGCTGTACTGCTTGATGATGGTTCTACAACAAACAACAAATAAATAAGATTATGAAAAAAAGTTGGCGAATAAAGTTTAGACAGAAATCGTCAGTAGGATGCTAAGCAGCACAAGGTAAATGAGTCATACCTTTATGCACAACTGAAGATTCTGGGTTATGGCCAACTTTATGCAAAGAGCTCCAACTATCCTGCAGGTAAAAACAATCATCAATTGGCAAAACAAATAGGAGATATGAAATCTAGCACTTACAAAAATTTCAGGGCTACAACCAGATGAATGCAGTTCAATTTACCTTACCAAAGTAATCATGCATTGTTTCAAAGTATGTTCCCCCCACCTCATCCTCAGGAGGTTGTAAAACATTGTGAAAAAAAATATTTATTGAATCAAAATAGAATTGTGGGCGTGGAGAGTTGTGATCTCCCTCAAACTTGATAATATTCTTGTCTCCCTGCAAAATTTGTGCATTAAAAATCAAGCTCACAGAGTATTTATATATACAAAGTGCCAGGCAACAGAAATCAACAAACCAAATGCAAGAGTTTCAAAAAACAGAAATGAGTAGCATACACATCACATTTGATGAGATTTCAATAAAAATCATTATAAAGGATCTTTGGGAGTCGTTCCTCCAATAAAGAGATTTTGAAGATATACAGAACATATATTTAATGTTTAGCACGACTAGGAACACTCAGAACTAAAATATGAAATCACTGGCCAAAAAGCAGCTGTCAACTGTATTCAGGTAGCTTCCAAATTAACCTCAGGCTGAGGTTTGGAGTACATATGACCAGAGTAGAACAGATTTCACTTATCATTTGTTAAAACTGAAAAAAATTCAGTTTACCATGATTACAAACTTAACAAAACGCCAGCATCAGAGAAAATTTTAAGAACAGTATATTTCTATCTGCAATAGACCACAACTACTTCTGAATTTTCGCCACTAAATGAAAGAAACTTACCATGTAAGCTTCAAATATACTTTGTGAGTGATGAGGGCGTATGAAATCATCATCAATGGCATGCCCAAATAAAACAGGAACAAAACATGATTTTGCCACCTGTAATACAAAAAAGTATAAAGGAATTACATTCTTGAATAACAGGTAATATGATAAAATTAACACAAAAGGCAGTTGAATGAAACACCATTCAAGTTTTTCATTCACTAAACAAATTGTTTGCAACTTCTTTCACATCTCTTTGTTAGACACTTGTATAAAATCCACTGGTAACTGCCCAAAACCAACCTACAACTATCATCAGCGTGATGAAGATGTCACGCCATATAGTCAGTAAAATTGAACAAGTAAAAATACAGTGGAGAGTCACACACTAGCTCATTTAATAGTGACTGTAATTTCAATTAACAAATTAGCTATTATTCTTTACTCTAAACTACGTATTAGCTTTCCATTTTGACCAAGTGGTTATCCCATACCATAAATACATGAAACTGATAAAAAAATAAAAAAAAAACAGAAGACATGTTGGATGGGATAACTACAAACATGAACAGGTTAATAATTGACTTAGTTATCATCCAGAAGCTTCAACTTGCAACACCCAATAAAGTAAAGCTGCAGGAGAGAGAACCTTGATGGTGTTCAGGTCCATTATGTCAAACTTTGCCTTTTTCTGAATAGATTTACGCATGTATTGGATAGCAAATTTCACCTAGAACAGGCAACAAAAATAAACATAGTGAGACAACACGACAGCCATGACTAGAAGAACATTTGTGCACTCATCATAGCCTCAATTATTAATACATGTGCGTGATTTAAGGAGTCTGGTGGATGAGATTAGGGCAAAAACAATGAAGGGTGAAAGAACCTTCAATACACAATGGAAGGTTAACACTTACCCAACAACAACAAAACTGACATCATAAGGTGTAAGTAGAATAACGCAACAATAAAGAGCTGATGTGTAAAGAAGATAAAATTAAGATTCATGAAGGGAACAGTAGAATGCCAGAAACAATAAACATGGCTATGCACCAAAGTTGCTAGACAATAAATGTTAATGGTAAAATAAACTACTGACATCATCTAGGTGCAAGTAGAATTGGATTTTATTAAGACCGAGATGATGGAAAAATTACAGGGTAGCTGAGCTGTTTCCAAGTAAAATAAATTGCTGCCATCATCTAGGTGCAAGTAAAATTAGATTTTATTAAGACCAAGATGATGAAAAAATTACAGGGTAGAAGAGCTGTTTCCAATGAACCATCCAAATTCCAATAAAAGCCCAAAAGAAGAAGAAGAAGAAGAAGATCTAAGCACAATGATATCACAGTAAAAAATCAAGAGGAAAGAGTTCTCCGTGCAAGTAAAAATCCTGTAAGCCTTACTTGAGCCAGTAGTGGTGATTCCAGGGAAAATATCACTAATGTAGTTTCCAATTATTAACATTTCCGGAAAATCATGCAATTAATTGAAAAACTGTCATAATAAACATGCTTGTATGCTCATTTATTTCCTGTTATTATAAATCATCGTACAAAATACACCAAGGCTGTGAATCAATGAATGCTGTAATTCTCATAATGTGGCTGAATGTATCAACTTACAGTGAACTTGGGTAAACGGAATTTGTAAGTTTCCACAAGTTCCATCATTAGGTCAACCAAATCAGAAAAGGGACTGTCAAGAACCATTCCAGCGATTGAGGGATCCTCAGCTCCATACATCAGGCTGTGAAATCAATGGTATATAAGTAAATGGGAAGGCCTTAACACTGCTACAGGTCCACGTGAGCATAAACCAATTACACAGCGAGAAAAAAAAAATGGAAACGAAAGGAAAAATAGAGGTGAATGAACAGAACCTAGTGACAGCACCCATTGAACGGCCCCATAAGCCAATCAAAGAGACATTTCCATCTTGCCGCAAATAATTAACAACAGCCATGAGATCATCTTTCTAGAAAACAACCAAAGAATGTCAGATGGTGACTTTCAACATTGGAGAACAGCAATTGCCAATATAACAATAAATGTTCATGTGGTGTCTAAACAATTTCTAGGAGATTAACAAATGTTTTGACAATCAATGGAAAAAAAAGATGCAGTTACTCAATGAGCATCCAACTTCCATCAAATGTTTTTGATAAATTGCCAGAACTTACTTCATTCCATCCTAGAGTGACATGATCTCCTCCAGAAAGTCCGGATCCTGAGAAATCAAGGGTGAAAACTGTAATATTTGAAGGCAACAATATAATAGCAGCTTCACTAGCATCAACCCTGCACCCACTGAAAAAATCAAGATACGCTACCAATTAGTAACAATCAGTTCTGTGAAACACAAGATTGAAGAAATCAATGCAAAATCTTAACCAAGTTGATCTTTCTATAAAGCTGTCAGTCACTCCACTCTCTACTCCATTTTCATGGGGGTAAACAAAAGGAAATATTTAGCACCAAGATAGAGAAAGAACTTTATTTTGGCATATAATATGCTTGTTGACTATAGAAAATTCTCTTTCAATTTAATCTGTTTTCTCATTCTTCATCATTCAAAATTTTGGGTTCCTAAGAACACTAGAAGACTCCATCTATAAGGTGCTACAGACAGCAAGCTACATTACAATAAACCCTGATTAACCAGTTACCTGTTTCCATGACAATATATTACACATGGCAGAGGCTTTTCTTGGGGATTAACAATGGGCATGTAATGACTACATTGAAGAGCATCTCCCCTACCATTTTGAACCTGTGAACATTGAAAGCACCTTACACATAAGCCAACGATCACTTCAAATTTGTCAAGTTTCCAAGCAGGCATAAAGAAGACATCATTGATTTACTAACAGAAGGTCCATAGTTGTCAATTCCTTGCAGAAAAAAGTGCATAGAAGAAATAAATCTTTAATCCTCTTTTACAATTATAAGTCATTTTCAATTGCATCACTTGCAATGTTTTCAATGGGAAATCATGAGAAAGGAAGGATCAAATAATTTTAACAATGTTTCTAATCTCTCGTGCATGTGAAATGTGGAAGTGTCCATGAGTGTGTGGACCATGACTAAGTTGCAACTGCATTGCCCAGTCCTATATATTCCATTATCCCGGTAAGAAAGAGTGTAAAGAAAACAACTGGTCGCCTAACCCAGCAAAAAATTATGCTATATGGGTATATTGTAGGACCTCCGATTTAAAAAATTCACCTAAAAATTGTAACATGGATGACGAGTTACAAAGTATCAAAGATTCGGAAATCTTGATGAAAACTTCAGCAAATCTATATTAGGCTTGATAAGCATGTGCAATTGCTAGGGTTACTTGTTTACTAGACTGTTTTTATATATATCTAGCTGATGACAATAGAAGACAGGACAACTAACATATCAGGGGTTTTTAGCAAGTTATTGCTTGAGATACTTGCCTAACGGAGAGGAAGACATAAAAATCAGACTAAGTACAATCAAACATAAAAAAAGACTTTTCCACACATATAGAGTGGCACTTACCTCCACATCCTTTCTTTGGTACCATTTTCCTTTTAACATGAACTCTTGATCCAACAAATCATGTTTTGGATTGTATTCAGCTCTACAGACCAAAAAATGGACAGAATCATGAAAAAAATATAAACAAAGAAAATGTCCAATACATTTGACAGGTATCTAGTCAGCAAAAATTTTAATTTCCTGCACTTATTGCTATATACCAGTTATATAAGAAGTGCAGTGCATAATCGCATCACTTCAGCATGCAACATACTCTAATGCCCTCATGTTCTTAAAGAGACCGATGCGACATTTTTTTCTTCTTCTTCTAAGGAACCAATTCTTAAATAATGAAAATAAAAACATATATGGAGCCAATGATGCGAAAAATTTTAGATATCAAGCATACATCAGCTCACAAGAGGATTCATCTGATCTACAAGATGTCTTTGATGACTGAACTCAGTGTTTGACATTGACAGTGCGAGATTGACTTTAAACAGACATTTGACCTATAATAGTTCAGTGTCTATAAATTTAGGAACTTCATCTGATTCTCATCGAAATGGTTCAGCATCTAGTATCAATTATATCCAATTAAACTGCCAATTTAATGACTCCCAGAAAGTTCATTTGCTGTCTATACTTTCAATACCACGTGAAATACCCTAAAAGTAGAAAAATCAAGTTAATAAAAACAAAAGAACTAAAATGTCCTGATCCCCACATGCCAACCAGTCAAAACAAGTACTGAAATTCAACACAGCGCATATCGATTAGCACCCTTCAACTTTCAAAAGAATACGAGAAATAGTGACAATATAGACTATCTGCCATGCACCATAATACGATTTCATATATAAAAATGAAAACTACCTGATACAATACACGGGTTGGAATCTAAAGATCGAAAGTGAGTAATCAATACATGGGATTATAAACAAGAATATCACAACATAAAAAATAAATAAACATAAATTAGCACAGAAAGATCTTGGATTCTGAACAAATCACACAAACAAAGTAAAGAGTCAAAGTTATATTATTTGAATCCCACTAATAAATCAAAATTAAAACTCCTTTTGGTTGCCAAGCAAACTGATAGAACGGAACTACAATCAAATTTGAATCTCATTCTGTTTATTATTTTATTTTAATGAGTAGACAAAAGAAACATAAAAAATAAGACTTTGGAGAAAAGGGTTTCCAATTTTCATCAAAAGCCAGATAGGAAACGACCCCAGATAGGAAACGACCAAGATTCAAAACGAAATCCTTCTCTCTCCCACTTCTAATCATCAACCAAACAAACCAAAATCCAGATAAAAACCAATCAAATTTGAAGGGAAGAAGAGAGATTTAATACCTGGGAGGCCGTATAATAAAGTTAACAAGCTGCTCCATAGAGATTCGAAACTGTAACTTTGATCTCTCTTATTACTGCTATAATAAATTTAAAAGCTTTTTTGTATTGCTAAAAAAACAGAGAGAGAGAGAGAGAGTAATAGGAAGACAGAACAGTATGTGTATCTGTTTTATGTCGTGTATCTGTTTCTGTATCGGGGGAAAAAAAAGATAGAGAGAGAGAGACAGAGAGAGAGAGACAGAAGGCAGAGGAGGAGAGGGCTTCGTTTTTCTTGTTTCTTATTTATTAACTTGTTATTGTAAAGCTGTTTTGTTTCTTCTATTCGTGTTTCGGTGTGCAGGAGGTGGTTGGCTTCTGCCAACCCACGCTTCTTGTCTCTCTCCGTCTACTGGCTGGCTCTTCTCTTCTTACGTGTGTGAATGGATTCATGTGTGGAATTTTCAGGGGAATAACATCGGTTTCAAACGGTTTTGTTCGGTTCGGTTCGGTTCGGTTCGGTTCGAACTAAAAAATCAATCTAGATCCTCTCTTTTTTTTTATCAAAATTTTGAACGGTCTTCCATGAGCTATTTTGTATAGGTTTTTATTTAATGGACTTTTAGTTTATAATTATTTTTTTGGTTTAATTCAATTTGATTGGGTACGGTTTAGTTTTTTCACATTCTAAAATTTAAAACCAAACCAATTCTTTTTCTTACTTTTGTTTTTAACCAAAGTTATCCAATAAGTTTGAAAAACAGTTCAATTTCAAATAATTCAATTAATTTAATCACTTTTAATACGACTTACCAAAAAAAAAGTTGATAGTAAAGGGGTTTTGTTCGATCTGATTAGGCTTTAAAGCCCGAGTAGATCAATATTTTTAGATCTTGAACACAAAGAAGGCTGTGGATCGAAAGTATAAGCATAGATTCGTAAGTGTATACATGAGAACCGGCCATAAAGTGAGTGTACTTGAATCTTCTATAATATACTTGGGATAATTGTTGTACTTCAAAAAGATCTTAAACTTTAACGGTCAAATAATTGTAGTGAATTTTTTAAAAATAAAAAAAATGTGATGCATACAAAATTTAAATAAAAAAAAAATGTGATGTATACAAAATTTAAATAAAAATAATGTGATCCATACAAAAATTTTCTTATAGTGGAAAACTCTTAAATAACAATATTAAGGCAAGTTCTCACACTTGGCCATTTTTTTTTCTTTTATCAGGGTGGTTTGCCTTTTTTTTTTTGTTGCCAGTGTTGCTAAGAATCTGACCACCATGATGGTAGTTGAAAAATCAAATGAGTAATGTTTTCGGCCTAAAATCTATTTTCACAAAAAAGAAAAAAAAACCTAATAAATGCTATGAAAAATCTTCATAAATCACTTACCTCAAAATCACTCAAAAAATTAAAAATCAATGGAATAAAAAATCTTGACATGACCAGATTTACTTTTTTAGACATGTTTATAGAAAAACAAATTTATTATTGAACTCATCTCATCGAATGGAACTTGTTGACACAAAAATTATCTATATTTATTGTCATATTATGGCCAAACAGTAACTGTTTTTCTCATTTGTTATTTTCAAGCTATTCTCTCTCTCTTCTTTTAAAGTCAAAAACTAAAATATTAAAAAAATAAACTTTTAAACTAAATTTGAAATTGTGAAAACTAAAGGAATTGAAGAGTAAGGAAAAGGAAAGTAGATGGATTTAGATAACGTTTTTCTAGCGAATTTGAGATTGCTCATGTGATTTCTTATTGTTTTACATTTTGGTCTCTTTTGTTGATTTTTTTCTTTCCTTAACAAAATTTAATAAATTATTCATTTATTTGAGCATAGAAGGCTACAATTAAAAAAAAAATATTTAAGGATGAAATTAGAAAAAAAAATTATAATTATTTTAGATAACTACAATAAAATATAGAACCCGACCACCACTATATTATCTAGGAAATCAGGGGAGTAGTGTTTTGGCCTAAAAATTTATTTTTCAAAATTTTCACCCAAAAGCACATTATAAACACTATAAAAAACTCTATCAATCACTAACCATATCTTAAAATCAATCAAAATAAATTAACAGAATAAAAAAAATATACATAAAATAAAAAAATCATTTTTCAAACATGTTTATAGGAAAAAAGAATCACCACCATCGAATTTCTCTCTTTGAATAGAACTCTTTGATACTAAGATTGGCTATTTTTATCATCACATTACGCCCAAAATGATAAATTTCTATCTAATTTGTCATTTTCAAGCGACTCTTTTGAAGTTAAGGATTGAAATATTAAGAAAATGAATTATTTAACTAGGTTTGAAATTGCAAAAACTAAAGGGATTGTATAGAAAAACAAAAGAAAAATAGGTGGACTAAACATAACTTTTTTTGAGTGAATTTGAGATTGACCAAATGATTTATTCTTGTTTTACACTTTGGCCTTTTTCTATACAATTTTTCTTTCTTTAACAAAATTTAATAAATTGATCATTAATTTGGATATACAAGGCTACGAATGAAAAAAAAAATAGCTTGAGGATGAAATTAGAGAAAAAGCTCATGGTTATTGTGGATTACTACCTAGCACTTTTAATATATTACTTGTTGCTACTTAGAATACGACCATCATTTTGATGGCTGAAAAATTAGGGAGTGGTGTTTTTTGCCTAAAAAAATATTTTTCAATCTATTTTCACCCAAAAAAGTTTATTAAACACCATAAAAACCTTCATTACCAAGCTCAAAACACCCCAAAGATAACTTGAAAAAAAAAATCAACCAAATCAAAAAATCTAAATGAAGCTTGATCAATCTTTTCTGACATGTTTATAGGGGAAAAAACCACTATTATTGAGCTTCTCTCATCAAATGAAACTCATTGAAACCAAGATTAGCTATTTTTATTGTCTTATAGTAGTCAAACCGACAACTTTCTCTCTTTTTTGCTATTTTCAAGCTACTCTCTCCTTTATCTTAAAGTCAGGAAGTGAAATGTTGAGAAAATAAATTTTAAAATTAAATTTGAAATAGCAAAAACTAAAAGGATTGTAAAAATAATAAAAAAAAAAGAAACGTGGAATAAACAAAAGTTTTTTTTAGCGAATTTGTGATTGGACATGAGATTTTTTCTTGTTTTCCACTTGTTCTTCTTATGTCAATTTTTTTCTTTATGGTCATAATCTATGGACATCAAGGCATTATATGTAATCCCATCGTAGAAGCTAGATTCATAGAAGGAATATTATTCTAAACCAAAAGATCCATCGACATGGATTGCCAGCCAAATATTCAGGAAGAAGAAAGGAAGGAACATCCCTCGGATATATTTTGATATTTTCAACCAACAGGAACATGCAGAGGGCTGCATAAAAACCCTATTCAAACAAGTTTTGTCACAGCAAGAAAAAACAACCCAGCACCAGACCTTGTGCCACGCAGCCCTTGCTTGTTCAGAACTCAAGCCTGGTGTGCCTGGCTACTGGATATTATACTTTAAAATCACAAATAAAATGCATGATCAGACCAAATGGTAGGGCAGATTCTTGAGTGTATAATATAAAATTAAATCTAAAGAGAGGATTTCTTGAAGTGGGAAGAGCATAAAGGTTGAAAAGGTCTGGTGGGCTTCAAAGGCAACCAACCACCATGGAAGGTAGTGAGTAATAGAATAAGAGGTCAATCAATGCAACGACAGCGACAGCATGCCTTTCTTACA
>Ga0325414_1007011_pt1 | contig 11975 bp, 6 predicted proteins | sample PopdelMetagenome_8_FD_206183 | JGI IMG/M metagenome (GOLD analysis project Ga0325414, IMG submission 206183) | Populus deltoides microbial communities from Bellville, Georgia, United States - Leaf-PdKOR-R3 | ecosystem: Host-associated > Plants > Phyllosphere > Phylloplane/Leaf | place: USA... | reverse complement strand
ATTTATATTATTTTGTAATTAATTTTTATTAAATAAATAATAATAATAAAATTCAAACTCGTGATCATTTGATCATCAAGATTTAATGCTATATCAGAAAATTAATTTAATTAAAAAATTTAAATTGTTAAATGATATATCAAGATATAATCTAATCTATACTGTGTGTGAAATTATCCACTAATTTGCAATTCAATTCTCTTAAAACCAATATGGTAGTGGAGAACATAGGATTGAAGGTTTATTGGATTGCACCATGTGCTAAAGCATGCGTGTTTTCTATCCATTGAGCGAGGACGAGTTGTCAGTGTATAGCATATCTTGAATGCGTTGTCATGTCTAATCTAATGAACGGTTCAGTTCTTGATTCGGATGATGCAGTGAATGGACGAGCATCAATCAATCCAAGGAGGAGGGAGACATGATAAAACTAATGGAGAACAAAATGTATGTAGGGCTTACCTTCAAGTGCAGACACAGCTTTGAGCACCTTTGTCTTGCATTTCTGGCATGAAATATCAACCTTCAAGACTGTTTTCTGTACCATGATCAGTAACCCTCTATTTCTTTCTTTCTTTCTTTCTTTCTTTCCCAAGCTCAACCTCTCAAACTAGCTTTTATTGATCTTCGTATCGTTAATGACACTTTAAAATTAGTAAAAGTCCAATAAAGAAGAGAACAGTTGTAACGAATCATTGGGTTGGTCATCTTCCTAGAAAAAACTAGAGAACTTTTTGTGCCGTCTTCCAGGTGTCTTCTTCTATTTCTAGTCTTGACTCTTGACAAGCGACGACGACGTTGATTTACACAAGGTGCCATCACAATTAGCAGCCAAATACTGTTCAAGTTGCGCTGCCTGCACCCATCGATCCTTCAAAAATAAACAGTTAATTATCAAGATGGGATGATGATTTGAATGATAAAACTAAGATTTGGAGGATTTTAACCATCTGATTATTTATTGAAAGTTGAAATAATTGCAGATGCCACTATAAACAAGCAATTAACCCTTGGGTCAGTGTCTTTAATATTTCATGTTACTAGTTGACCAAGTTTGTGTATATATATTTTTGGAGGAGTTCTATTTTTTCTCATTAGCCTGAGATGATAGATAAATTTTTCAGACCCGGTTCATGTTTTTTCCTCTTCTTTTTCATGAAGAACCCTTCGTGATCATCCGAGGAGGAAGAGTTAACGATAACAGTTTATATATATATATATATAATTTGTTCCTCTTTTTTCTTTTACTCAATATATAAAGGAAAATCCCACAAAATACACAACTCTGCTCTTTGGTGATTTCCCAATGCTAAGGATTAGAATTACTAATGTTTAATTAGTGGTTTGAACTCGACATTATAATATTGAGTTTTGTTGAGAGTTGGCATTAATTTTAATTATAATTAATTAAGGTACAAGTTTTAACAATGAAAGTTTTATGAGCTTGTGAATGGTTATGACTGAGATTTTGGAAAAGTTGTAAAATTATGATTGTGACTAACCACTACTCGGTAGGGCTAAGAAGTATTCCTTATAATTACGTGTGTTAGGGTTTGGTGCATGTGCTTGGCATTTGGGTTAAGAATTTTCTAGGACTGTATTTGTTCAACTATAATAAAAATATTTATCATTTTTGTTAATTATGGTTGAACCATGTAAAATCATCCTGTTGTGTATTTTTTTTTTGTATTTACTATGATATTTTTAATATCTATTTACGCCACCTTAATAAATTATAAATATGTAAATAGGATTCTATGTCTTAAAAAAAAAAGTGATATATATATATATATATAAAAGACACACACACTTAAAAGAAGTTCTAAGTATGTTTGGTTAAAATTAACTTTTAACTTAAATAAAAAAATTGTTGCAAAATCGAGTTAAAATTTTATTTTAGTAAAAATTAAAGTTAAAATTCTAACTTATATTATATTCATTTTTAAAAAGGTTGCTTTGAGTTATTTTTACCAAATATATTTCTAACTCGACGTTTTTTCAACATATTTTTATAATATATTATTTATGAAAACCAACTTTTGAATTATGATTCAAAGTCAAAAGTTATGCAAACAAACAAACTTTTACCTCACTTAAAATGAAAATTGCCATCTGCTGCAGCCAGCAATGCATAATTTTATGGATGTATTTATTTATTTATTGTTTTTGAAGGCTGAGATAATATTTAGGCGTTGTCAGTACAAACAAAAGCAATCCTTTCTCTGTTAATCACTTCCATATATACTTGACTCGGTTCTGGGCTGACCTGCAAGTCCAGACGGGGTTTCAAAACTATGAATTGAATACCTAGGAGGAGGATCTTCACAACAACGGTTTTATGGCGAATTTTGATATCAGATGTGGATTTCAGTACAATAATGTAAATCTAATTTTATTTTTAATTAAGATGCAAGTGTGAGTCCCAATTAAGTGCTGAGTTCCAACCTTTTCTTTTCTTTTTTCCTTTTCAATTGTTTTGTTTATATGTTTTTCACATGAATTTTTCATTAAATCCTAGTTTTTTTTCACGTAAATGTGTGGTGGTGCCTGGTTTCATCGTGCGTGGTAGCAGTTAAACATGTCTTGTAAAAGACATTTCAAAGCCAAAACCTTGTCGATTTCATAATAATAATGAACTTATTTACTTATGTCCTTGGTGTTGTATTTTCACTTGGACGACAATTTTAAAAATTGTTTGTTTGTTTGTTTGTCTGCCGATGCTATTATAAGGTTTTGAACTTTGATACTTGAAGATGTGGACGGCGTTACCAAAGGACATTTGTTTATGCTTTTTGAAAAAAAAGTCAGGCAAAGCACAGATCATTTTATTTGGAGTATTCGGAAATTTTGATTATAATTATTTTTAAAAATATTTTTTATTTAAATAATATATTTTTTTATTTTAAAAAAATTATTTTTAATATTAATACATTAAATTAAATTCTAAAAACATAAAAAACACATGTCTTACAAAAGTGATTGATTGGAAAGGTGTACAGAAAATAAGACCAAGTTGTGTTTATATACCAAAAACATAATTTCTCATGCTGGGAACTTTTGTTACATTGGATGTGACGTTGGGCTCTTTTTTTAGCTTTTCGTAGAACATTTTCTCGCAAGGAAGGCAATAAAGAATGACTATGGAGGGAAGGGACGCCTTCTCTTGTACGAAAATAAATTTCAAAAGAAAAATAGTGTGATTTGAATTTTAAAAGGGTAGTGTAACAGTGTTAAATGTGGAAGATGCGCACATTTTGATAGGCTATCCAAAACAAGACCTAAAGGTGTTGGCAGCTATGCCAACAAAAGTATAAATTGGCAGCACAGATTTATGCGGCTGTAGATTCGTTAAAAGAAAAATCGGCAATGCAGATTGTTGACGAACATGGGCTGGACGCTAGAATGTCTAGGCCAGGCAGGAAAACTCGTCAAGGGTATAGGCTGACGAGAACAGGGGCTGTCGAGAAATTCAACAGCGCAAACATTAGTAGCCCGCATGCAGATGCGAATTCGGCAGCGCAGGAATTGACAGCCTGCACGCAAATGCGAATTCAACAGCGCACAACGACTTGTGCAAGTCATGGGTTTGACTTGGCACGATCTAAAACTTGGACAAAGGACTGTCCAAGGCATACAAGTAACTTAACAGCTGACGCAGCAAGAGCTGTCAGATGAGGCTGCCAGGTGGGCACGCAGAACGTGGGTTAGTGGCAATATAAAAATAATTTTGTGTTTTCAAATCATTTTTATGTACTGATATTAAAAATAAATTTTTAAAAAATATAAAAATAATTTTTTAATATATATTTTTAAAAAATACACTTTTAAAAACAACCACTACCATACTCTTAAACACTTTTAAATATATTGCTTTTATAAGTCATATTTGAGGTTGACAAATGCAAGCTCTAATTATTCATGCGTCATTTATCTCCTCCTCCTCCTCCTCCTCCTCCTCCTCCTCCCAGAAAAATCCTTATTTCATTTTATAAACTGTATTATAATTCCATTTCCATGTATGAAGGACTTGCTTCCTTAAAAATAATTTGCTCAAGAAGCCATATTAACGCAGACCACACATATCATGTCCTTGGACGTGAATCGCGTGTAACACAGTCTACGTTATGATTCTAAATTCTAGAAGGGTAAAGGGTGTAAAAAAGAAGTTAATTTCATTTGATCTTTTAACTACCTTTGATTTTATCAATTTCTTTTCAAAAAAAAATATTTTCTCGCAATTACTCATCTCAGTTGGTTAGTTTTATTTTATCTCCTTGAAAAGAAAAACAATAAAGATAACAATAATAATAATAACAACAATGATGATATTACATAGTAGTAATAATAATTTTTGATAATCATTCTTTGAATTAATATTTTTTTCAATTTTTTTATATGATTTTTTTTAATTTTATCATTTAATATTTTATTTATTAAAAATTTAACTTTATAACATTTTTACATTAGATGTTTCAGGTCCAATAACTCGGGTCACGAGTTTAACAAGTTAACATATTTTTTTTTAAAAAAAGCTTTGTGAATCTCTTTATTTTTTTATTGGGTTGTTCCAGTCATATAATCTAGACCATGAATTTGATAAAATATCCTATGTTGGCTTAATTTTAATTAGCATTGTTACATATTTTATCATAATTGGTTTTTTTATGTTTTTTTAACTCTATTTCAATACATAAATATTATTTCTTCTACAAAAAAATAATTTGACCTCGAGACGAATAGCGAGCAACAAAACTAGTTGTTTGCTAGGAGGTTTCTTCCACAATTTTAAAGTTTTTTTTAATTCATGAATTTTAACCTATTACATAAAAATAAATAGTAAACTAATTTAGTGGTGTCGCACCTGACATCACGGCAGCCCACAAATAATTCTCTTAAATTATGGAAAAAGAACAGATATCTGACATCTTGTTCTTTTAAGGAAAAATATCTTGTTTAAGGAGTCGTCACCTAGTATTATGGTCACTAGGAACCCTAATTGGTCAACAGAGATTCTATGGTTCGGGACTGGTTACGTAAAAGGAAAGATATTATCACCCCTTAAACGTTCTGCCTGAGTCCCCAAGGGGCGTAGCGTGATGGCAAAGGGTTTGGGATCTGCACAGCAGGTCTCGAGTTCGAGTCAGGGCGTGCACCTCTTATAAGAGCTTGGGACAGCCGGGGTTTTACTCCCTCACCTGGGCCCACAAAGTGCGCTTTCCGGAGGGGTGAGGTTTCCTCGAATCCAAAAAAAAAAAAAGTTCTGCCTGAGGCAGACTACATTGCTGATTTTGTTTTAAATTGCTAAACATTTATTCGCTTATGCTATGATGATTTGTTTATAATATTCATGACTTTGGCGCCAGTGAATATTCGATCGCGAATAATTGCAACTCTGGCGTTGGTAAAAATTCATAGCTGCCAAAAAATTAGTATATTTTTTTTTCTTTTCCTTTTTTTATTCATGATCCTGATATCAGTGAATAAATTAACAAAAAAATATTTTTTCTAAGACATGCAAAATTTTTATTTCTATACTTTGTATTTTTTTATTTTTTATTTGTTTGTTTTGGGGGCTGGGCCCAGCGCACCTCACATGGGCTGGGCTGGACCCAGCCGACTCGGTTGGGTCACTGGTCTAGACCAGTGACCCGGCTGGGCCAATGAATTATAATTCACTTGCTACAGTAGCAAGTGAATTATAATTCACTGCTACTGTAGCAGTGAATTAAATTGCAAATGGGAGAGACGAGGGACGACTTACCTGGTGCAGCAAGGCGTAGCCGGAGATGATGGCGCACTGTGTTGGACGAACGACGCTGCCTGCTCTTGTTCTTCCTCTCTTCTTCCTCCTTTTCTTCCCCGGTTCGTCCTTGTATTTCTCTCCTGGAGTGCCCTGTTTCTTTTTTTTTGCTTTCTCTGTATAGTCTCTTTTGCTCTGTTTTATGTCGTGTTTCCCTTTTTTTTTTTGTTATCTGTGTCTTTATACTTTAGTTTTCCCGCAGCTCCTGAGATGATGAAGGTGCCGGCTTTCTGTGATGTTTTTGGGTGTTTTCTTTTTCTGCAGGGATGTCTGCAAAGATGAAGGCAATGGCCTTAGGCTGAGTTTTTTTTAGCTATGGTTTTCGGTTCGTGCTCCTCCAGTCTCCCCTCCTGCTAGCCTCTTTGTTTCTTGGAATTTCCTCTGTTTGCTCCCCTGTTTTCCCTGCTTTTCTTCGGTTTCTGGTTACTGGCCTCTCCCCCTCCTGGGTTTTTTACCTCTGGTGCTTTTTTGTTTTTTTTTTTCTAGAGCCCTCTCTCTGGCTTTTATAAAACCAGAGAAGGTCTTGGGTTCCTGCCTCCAGCCATGGCGGGTATCGTGGAGGCGAGTGATCGTGGGTATCGTGGCCGTGATTTACTGCAGATTTCCTTGTTGAACCGGCTTCATCCGCGCAAGCGTAGGAGACGATGAACAATGCTTTCAAAACGGCGCCGTTGTGTTCTTGGGCATGACTGTTTTTGAATTTGGTCCCTAAACAGTTTGAAATGTATCAATTGGGTCCCTCAATCAATAAATTTTAATTTTACCCTTGGATTAATTCCAATTAAGTCCTGAATTTATTTAATTAATTAAATTAAATTTTAATTAAGTCCACAAACTTATTAATTATTCTAATTTCATTAATTAAACTAATCCAAGTTTTAACTAAATTTCCAAACTTATTAATTTTTCAATTTCTAATCAATTTACTCTCAAATCTAATAATTTCATCCATGAACTTTGAATTTGTGTTGTTTTAATCTCATTCTCAAATATATTTTTAATAATTGATTTTGTATTATCTATTCAAAAATTAAGTTATGACAAGTGGTTTTCACGATGTGGTCTATTTCAATTTGATTCGGGTTAAAAATTCTAACCGATCCGGTTAGACTAAATTTTTCCTTTGCTTCATTTTCTTAATAGTTAAACATACATATGAACATATTTGTTTTGTAAATTAAAAAAAGCTGTTTTTAGAATCTGCACAAATTAAAACATTCAATCGGTTGCTTTTTAAAATATTTTTCACTCGAAAATACATCAAAATAATATTTTATTTTATTTTTTAAAAATTATTTTTAGCATCAAAATCATCTAAAAATATCAAAAAAATATTAATAATTATATAAAAAAATTAAAAAAAAATTAATTTTTTAAAAAATTGCTTTTGAAATACAAAAACAAACTTACCTATTCCACACCCTAAAAAAAAAAAACCAGAACAAATGAATATAAGCTTGCTCTCTTCCAGGTTTTCTACTCTATGCAACTTCTTTAACTCCTCCATTTGAATTAAGGAAACACCACCAAAAGATTCAAGAGAAAATACTTTTGTTAGGTTCTGTTTAAATTATAAACTAACATGAATGACCTTGAAGTCTGTTTCAAGATATTGAAGCTTTGATTTTTTAAAAACCGCTGTACCTGAAGCATCCATTACTAATGATTTCATCATGTGTCCTTTATCCCGTTCCATCATTTATTCCTTCAACTCTGGTGGGCGACAGAGAGGAGAGAGGGTGGTGGTGTAGTGCTAAGTAAGTGCTATGGAGGAGGGTTATGGCGTGTTGTTGTAAGCAAGTATCCAAGTATGAAACTAACTCCAACTGAACCTTCTGAAGAATAGGATTTAAGCTAGTGATAAGATTTGTATATAATAAAACTCTAATTATTATGTTTGATTAAAACTCTACAACATTATCTCTACTGTATATATATATAACCTCTGATTCAATGAATAAAGGTGAGTTTTTACGTTCCATAATCAGATTTCATCTCCACATGGTTTCAGAGCAGTTGCACTAAATTGCATTGTTTTTTTTTCTTCTCTTCACTCCCTTCTTCCCTTCTTCTGTTCTATCTAAATCACCATAAGTGATTCCTCAAACACAAACCTTGTTACCATTAATGTTACAGCTCAGGCTCCAGTGAAACTCAACAGTGCCAACTATCTGTCATGGCGACTTCAGTTTCAGACTCTCTTCATTGGTTATGATCTGCAAGGCTACATAGACGGCACAAAACCATGCCCATCACAATATCTTACCACCAATACAGACAACCCCACCACTCAAACCTTAAATCCAGAATATCATACCTGGATACATCAAGACCAACTGATTTTGAATGCCATCATAGGATCCATGATGGAATATCCTTGCAGCCACATATGCCACTCCATCTCGGGGTCGCATCAAACAGGTAAAAGCCAACCTCAAATCGCTAACCAAAGGCAATCTCAGCATCACAGACTTCCTACAATCAGTCAAGGCTAGAGCTGATGAACTTGCAGTCCTAGGGCCCCTATAGAAAATGAAGACCTGACAAACAAAATCCTAGAAGAACTAGGTGATGACTACAAAGAATTGGTGAGAGCAGTGCAAGCCAGAGACCATGCCATTGGCTTTGATGAACTTCATGAAAAATTATTAATGTTCGAAGCATCACTCCAGGCAGCCAGTAAAGGTGTTAATTTCTCCCCCACAGCACATCTCTCCAGTCAAAACTAAAGCAGGTATCCCTTCAACAACGTTGGCCGATATACATCCAACAACTCAGGTGGAAATTGGCGCCACTCTACCAACCAACACCACCGGTACACAGGACAAGTTTTAACCACTCACGGCACCTCCAATAGCAGTCGATCTTAGCCAAGGCCATATCTGGGTTATTGCCAAATCTGTGGCATTCAAGGACACACAGCGAAAAAATGTTCCTCATTTCGTCTTATTCCCTCCACAGCAACCAAAATTCCAGTCTTACTCTGTGGCAACCGCAGGCCAACCTTGCAGATACTAGTTCCCAGACTCAGTCTCCATGGCTTCTGGATAGTGGGGCATCCCACCACATCACGGCAAATCTCTAAAATTTAGCTCACCACTTGCCTTACACCGGCACAGATGATGTTATGATAGGGGATGGTAAAAGTCTGCGTATTACACACTTGGGTTCCTCTACTCTTCATTCATCCGCTCACTCTTTTAAACTTAACAATATATTATGTGTGCTTGATATTAAACACAATTTACTTTCTATATATCAATTTTGTGTTGATAATAATGTATCTGTTAAGTTCTTACCCTGGTGTTTTCTTGTAAAGGACTTATTGATGGGGAAAATTCTCGCAAAGGGTAAAACCAAAAAAGGTGTGTACGAATGGTCGTGCGCTGTCACCCCTCATGCCTTTTCCAGTCTCAAAACAACTCCCATAAATTGACATCTTCGATTAGGTCATCCAGCTGTTTCTGTTTTAAAAACAATTTTAAGTAAGCATAATTTGAATTCGTTTTCAGTATTCAAAGACTTTGTCTGCAATGCATGCACTGTAATAAGAGTCACAAACTACCATTTTCTGTCTCCACTTTGACTTCTCATAAACCGCTTGAAATAATATTTTCTAATGTATGGACATCACCTATTTTGTCTGTTGATGGTTTTAAGTACTATGTTATTTTTGTGGATCACTTCACTAAATATGTATGGTTTTATCCGCTACAAAAAAAAAATCTGATGTCAAAACCATCTTTATTCGCTTTAAAGCAGTAGTGGAAAATTATTTCAAGACAAAAATTGTGACTTTATATTCTGACAATGGGGGTGAATATATTGCGCTAAAAGAATTCCTTGTTATGCATGGAATATCTCATCTGACATCACCCCCACATATCCCTGAACACAATGGCTTTGCTGAACGCCGTCATCGGCATATTGTAGAAACAGGCCTCTCACTTTTAACTCATACATCTTTGCCACGTATTTTTTGGTCTTATGCTTTTGCTACCGCGGCCTATCTCATCAATCGCATGCTAACTACCAAGTTACAAAATCTTTCTCCTTATGCAGTTATTTTTCAACATTCCCTAAATTATGAAAAACTTCGTAGTTTTGGATGTTTATGTTATCCTTGGCTACGCCCGTACACTGCTCATAAATTAGATCCTCATTCCAAACCATGTATTTTTCTAGGATATTCTCTATCACAAAGTGCTTATTTATGCTTTGAACCCGAGTCCTCAAAAATCATTTTGTCCAGGCATGTGTCCTTCATCAAGCATATTTTTCCATACCATGATTTACATAAACAGGAGCCACTATGTATATCCACTTCAGTTGACATATGGATTCCACAAGTTATCAACATTCCATCATCCACTTCTACACACTCTTCTGCGGCAGCACATGAAGCAAGAACTCCCCCATCGGTGATCCCTCATCCCTCACCAGGGCTGGCTAACCCATCAGAAACCCCTTCCCTCCCATCTTCCACCATTCCTATATCTGCCCCGGCCGTCCTCAACCCAACAGCAACTACACCCACACCGACAACACCTCTTCCTTGTCACCCTATGATAACCCAGTCCAAAAACAATATTCATAAACCCATTCAAAAACTCACATATACTACCAACCTTACCACTCAGCCTCAAGAACCCACCACCCTTGCCTAGGCCACAAAAGACCCATACTGGCAGTCTGCCATGAATGAAGAGTATAGTGCTCTGTTATGCAATGGAACTTGGACTTTAGTCCCATCTGTTTGTGCTTCTAACGTGGTTGGATGTAAGTGGATTTTCATGATCAAACAAAATACAGATGGAATCGTGGCTCGTTATAAAGCCAGACTTGTAGCCAAAGGTTTTCATCAGCATCCTGGACTGGACTATCATGACACATTCAGTCCAGTTGTGAAACCTACGACAGTCCGTCTGGTTTTCAGCATTGCTGTCAGCAATGGATGGACACTTCGCCAACTTGACATTAACAATGCATTTTTACAAGGCACTCTTACTGAGGATGTTTACATGGCCCAACCTCCAGGCTTTCATGATCTGGACAAACCTGAGTTTGTCTGTAAACTTAGAAAAGCAATTTATGGCCTGAAGCAGGCACCTCATTCGTGGTATCATGAACTATGCAATTTTCTGCATGCATCGGGTTTTTCTAACTCCTAGGCCAATACTTCACTTTTCATCTTCCATCAACAATCTCACCTCATTTATCTGCTGGTTTATGTGGATGATATTATTATTACAGGGGATAATGAACATAATGTCAATCAATTCATTCAGTGTTTAGCAGCTCGGTTCTCCTTAAAAGATTTGGGCTCTCTGTAGTATTTTCTGGGCGTTGAAATTCAATCTCATCGCACTGGTGGCAAGCTTCTCTCACAACACATGTACATTATGGACCTCCTACATCGCACCAACACGGCTCATGCAAAACCCATGTCAACTCCGCTGCCTCCTGGTTGTAAACTAAGCTTAGACATGGGTGCTCCTCTGACTGATCCTACACACTATCGTGCAACTTTAAGAAGCCTTCAATATCTATCTCTAACTCGGCCTGATGTTTGTTTCACTGTAAACAAGCTCTCCCAATTGATGCACAAGCCCACATATGTCCACTGGAAACTGGTGAAACGTCTCCTTCGATATTTACTTGGCACTGTCAACCACTGTCTGCTACTTCATCATCACTCTCCATGTTCAGTTCATGCCTTTTCTGATGCAGACTGGGGGGGAAACATGGAAGATTTATCCTCCACCAGCGCCTATGTAATCTATCTTGGTCGGAATCCTATCTCCTGGTCTTCCAAGAAGCAACACACCACAGCATGCTTATCCATTGAAGCTGAATACAAAATAGTTGCAGACACAGCAGCTGAAATCAGTTGGGTGTGCTCTTTATTGTTTGAACTACATTTTCCAGTGAGTCATACTCCAGTCATCTACTGTGACAATATTGGTGCTACCCAGTTGAGCTTTAATCCCGTGTTTCACTCAAGAATGAAACATGTTGCTATTGATTTTCACTTCATTTGACAAAGGGTGTCATAACCCAATTTTTGAACAAATAATACAAAAAACTAAATATAGTTGACAATGGGGTTAAGACAGCGAAATTTGAAGTTTGGGGATGTAATTTGAGAGTTAATTGATCAATTGTGAAAGAATTA
>Ga0325414_1007009_pt1 | contig 11977 bp, 8 predicted proteins | sample PopdelMetagenome_8_FD_206183 | JGI IMG/M metagenome (GOLD analysis project Ga0325414, IMG submission 206183) | Populus deltoides microbial communities from Bellville, Georgia, United States - Leaf-PdKOR-R3 | ecosystem: Host-associated > Plants > Phyllosphere > Phylloplane/Leaf | place: USA... | reverse complement strand
CCAGACATGAATCGAGTTAAAAAACTTGGTTGCCAGGAAATCTAATTTCCAAATTGCCGTTGTTAAATGTAATGACTTACGGTGGGTTTTCATTTTTTTCTCCAAACCAAAGAAAAACTTTTTTTTTTTACGTTTGCAATTTCTTACTTGCATCCTTGATTTTGTACTCACGTGTCATCTAAAGAAGAGTCTATAGCACAGCAGCGATGTGCTGTAGGGCTGAATTATTTTTTTGTGTAAAAAATTATATTTAAATGCAGCAAATATGTTTTTTTTTATATGAGGTAAAATTTAAATTTTAATGTAATTTTTTATCATTTAATTTTTATTTATCAAACTATTAGATTGAGTTAAAACTTTACAAAAAGATTTTATATATATTTTTCTATGTACAATTTGTACGACTTTTGTTTTATATATATATATATATATATATTACTTATGAACTTTTTATTTGGTAAAGATTTTTTTTCTATAAAGACATGGTAGCTTGTTCTGGGAATTTTCTAATTTTACAAGGATCTTTAATGAACTGCAACATAATTTTCAGGTGTGACAAGAATTCATTAATGTTCTAAAATTCTTTTCTTACAAGGATTTTTTATTCATCCAAGCTACACAAGGAAAGAAGAGCTGATGATATTTAATGAAAGATTGGTTTCTAAGATCATTAGGCAACATTGTAGGTTATTAATAGGCCTTATATCAAACTTTTATTATTTTGTTTTCTTCTTCTCTTCTCCTAGCAAAACAAGACTTAGACTTATAGGTTTTATTTTTATTTTATTAGCTACAATCTAATGCTTGTTTAGGTTTAATTAATACTTTATTTTCAGTTAGTATCTAAGACTTGTTTTGATTAGGATTTGGACTTATTGATAAAGGTTTTTGGTTAATTTTTATAAGTGGGTCAATTCATCCCACAAGGGTAGATCAATTAGGATTAATTTCTCAGAACTATTTAAACACATGTAAGCCTAAATTTCAAAACTTTTAATCAATAATACTTCTAAATTTTTCAGTTTAACATGTGAGAGAGATTTTTGCATTCTTTGGTCTTTGAACGAACTGAATCTGACTTATAGAAGATTATCTGGTTTCGTGGCGTCATTCGACTACATTCCAATAGTGTTGGTATCTTAGGACGGGTTTTCCTTGTGTCACACTCCTAATCAGTCGACTTCATTCCAATAGTGTTGGTATCTTAGGACGGGTTTTCATTGTGTCACACTCCAATCAAACTTATTTCAGCTTTCTAGGATCAGATTTCAATCTTGATTGTGGGTTGCATAATCACAAGGTTCACATTATGTTTTTTTTTTTAAAAAAAAAACCCTGACTTGGATTATAGATTTGATTAGATCAAATAAGTTGGTTTTATTTTAATTAGATGATAAGGAAAAAAAAGAGCAACAACAACAAATGGACTAAATAAAAAAAAAACAAATGTTCATAATATCATGGGAGAACAAAGCCTTTTTCTAAAAAATAAATGATATAGCTCAATTCCTAACTAATTAAATATAAAATGATGAAATTAGGTTAAAAAATGGTCCAAATCAATCCGAGTTAGCATGATAAATTTATAACTCAAGTAATAAGGGTCGAGCCAACTCGATTAATCCTCCAAACCCACAACTAAGGTTATGAGATTATAATAACCCAATAAAAAAAAAGAAAATCACGAAATCTCTTTTTTTGAAAAAAAAAAAACAATTTCGAATGATGAAAGCTAAAGTGAAAATAAGCAAAAACAAAAATAAAATCAACTCATGTTAACTTTTAAAACTTATGACTCATATCATTAAACTAAAAACAACCTATCTAGAAAAGTTACGAAACTCAATTCTCAACCAATCAAATATTAAGGATGAAATTGAAAAAATAATTCAATTATACAAAAGGATCCAAAACAAAAAATACCAATTAAAAGAATAAGGATCAAAATTAAAATTAAAAATAAATTAGAGGACAACTACATTTTTTTTATTGAAAGGTGAAATTAAAAGGAGAAATAAATTTAACAAAAGGACAAAAAAAAATTAAAAGAATGAGGACTACATTAAAAAAATAACATATCACAAATTAAGATTGAATGATAAAATTAAAAACAAATCTCATTTACAAAAGGACCAAGAACAAAAATTAAAATAAATAAAAATGAAGATCAAATTAAAATATTTATAAATAAGAGGATAACTCTGAAATTTTAAATAGCTAGCATGAATTTCGAGGGGATGGGAGAGAAAAACGAAAGAAAACACCATCAACGACAAATCATCCCGCCAAAATCACTAGTGTTGATCCAATAGGAAGAGGACATCACACTAATTCCAACAACAAAAAGAGAGAGGGGTTTTTGGCCTCTAGGAGACATTGCAGCGTTACCAGAAGACCGTGAGCACCTCCCACACATTGACGCGTGCATTGCATGTGTTAGCTACTTTTGATTTTTTCTTATATTTTATATTTATTAAAATACCAAATTGTCTTTCAATCAATATAATAACAAAATAATAGCATGAAAATAAGGAGAAAAAAACCTTGGATATCAATTTAAAATTTTTTATTTAAAGAATAATTTAGTTATTTCACTATCTTTAGAAATGGAAAAAGATCGAGTTGTTTTTGATCAATCTAATAATAACCAATTAGCCTTGAGAAAAGATCGTATTATCCCAATAGCAAGTTTAATTATTATTATTTTTAATAGAAAGAGTAAAACTGTCATTACACTATTTCAATTCAAGGAATATTATTTTTCCAAAGAAAAAACACTTTTATCAATGAAAAAAAATGGCAATATACATATAGTGTTTTCAAATATATGAAATAATAAGATAAAGTTGACGTTATAATAAATATAAGTATTTATAAGCTTATACTCACTTGGAAACGGTTTATTTAAGATTTAAATAATATATATTTATTTAAGATAACATTGTGTTTTTTTAATTGAGATAATCTTTAATTATTTGTAATTATAAACCAATTCATTAAATTATAAAAAATTTAAAATAATTTTTAGTTCATTAAATTATTTTATAAAGGTTTGTAGTCATTTATTTAAAATAAAATGAATAATGTGGTTGTTGTTTAGGATGTTAGTAGCTAGTTGGTTGAGGCTATGCTACATACTTGATTAAAATTATTTTTAAAAGCAAAAATAATATATGAAGGCATTGTCAACATGTTCTTTAGCATGGAGAAAAAAATTAGTTGTAAACAAAAAATTTGATGCATATATTCAATTAAAAAAATAAACAATCATATACAATAATAAATGTTAAGAAAAGTTGTTAAAGTTAAGAGATTGATTCATATCAAAATATTCAAAATCATGTTATGGAGAGCTCTTAAATTATATTTTTTAAATTATAAAAAAATATTTTTTTAAGCAAAGGAATAATATAAATTTCATTGAAATATAATAGTTTGCTAATATGATTCCACCTTTTTTATTATTTTCTTTTTCAATAGAAAATATATATTTTTTGTTGTATATTCTTTATTTAACAAAAACCAAAAGAAATAAGAAAATACATATATATAAAAATTGGATGATTTGAAATAAGGATTGAAAATGTATTTCTCTAATTAAAACCACTTTATATCATTAATTAGCTCTATTTGTTTTTGCTTTTTTTACTACAATATTTGCTTTTCAAACAATATAATATATTAATCATATAGGCAAGTTTTAATTGATAAAAAAAATAATATTATGATTATTTGGATACAAATGTATTAAAAAAATATAAGAACAATACACTACTCAAACATTATCGTAGGAAATGTTTTGACAATGTTATTAAACCTGGATTGGCATGACGTGTCAACTTGAAACCTCAACTAGGTCAACTCATCAAACCTACGATGTAGATTATATACCTAATTGAGTTTAATAACTTTTGTTAGAATCTATTTTTCATTAAATTATACGATAATAAAATAGACATGAGCGAGAAAGGCTTCAAATAAAATTTTAAAAACAAAAAATCACCATGAAGAGCTATAAAAAAATTGCGTTAATGTTAAAAAAAATGCAATAATATTATTCAAAAACAAAGTACAAATCCAACGGTGTTTGAAAAAAAAAACCATTTAAAATTTTTAATTTATTTATTTTAATAAATTATAATTAAAATTAAAGGAAAAAATATAAATGACAAAAAAGAGGTTAAACAATTAGGCATGCGAGGCTAGACCCACATGTCTGACTATTTTTTTCTTGTTTTAAATGAGCGTACAACATATTATCCATGCCTATTTATTAAAAAAACAAAAGCATACAACACAATGAGAATTAATAATTAACATCATATAATCCATTGCATATGTCAATTAGACCAATTATAAAAGCAAGAGTTCAAATAATCAAAGAGAAACTAAATGAGCTCATTCAAGACTTTTAGGTTAAGCAAGCTTCAAGAATTACTTATAAGGTGACATTAAACATGAAGTCAAGTTCAAATAAGGATCAAACCTTGATCAATGTGATCTAAACAAGAGATGTAGCTGTTTAACACGTGCTAGAGGTTGACTTATAGTTTTAAATTAATTATTATAACTTTCAATTCGATAATTGGATCAAACTGAGATATTTCCAGAAGATTTTAAAGCTTATGTTTTCTATAAGTTTAAAATTTTATAGCACAAAACATTGGGAAAAGCTTTCAGATAAGGTCGAGAAGTTACTATGCAAATTAGATTTTATTTATTAAAACTTGATATTTGTTATTTTATTGTAAAGTAATTTTAAACTAGTTTATATTTGAGTTTTAATTCCAGCCCAATATTCTAATAGTATTTATTTTGCTCAACTATAAATATTTTTTTTGGTTTATAAGAATAACAATTCATTGATTCCATAAATAATATTGGAGATGATTTCTTTTGTTATTAGTTCTTCATTGAACTATTTAAAATTTATCAAAGATTCATTCTTAATGGTGTTCAACTTTTATAACTTTAATTCAAGTAATTATTGGGTCGAGTTTATCAAATCTAATTTTGGTTTTTTTATGTGAGGATTCAATCTTATTTGAGGGTTATGAGGTTTTTATTATCCAAGTTCTTATTAATTGATATCAAATCTTGATTCTAAAATCAAATTTCATCTATTTATCTTTAAATTTATTTTATGTTAGTGTTTTAATTCTTGTTTTTCATTGTTAGGTTGAATTTTCTCTAAAAATTATTGAACCCAAGTTTTTTTGAGTTCTTGATTTTGGCTTTAAATGTTTTTTGAGTGCTTGATATTAGCTTTATAGTTTTTTTTTTTAGTTTTTGATTTCAGCTTTATCTTAAATTTATTTTTGTGGTTTCTTTGATAAAAAAAAAGTATCCGTCAAACTTAAATTTTGCCAAAATATATATAAAAAAAGGGAGAAAAGTCCAATGTCATTTTGTTTATGCCGGAAAAAAAAAAGAGGAAAGAAATTGCAAATCATAATTGTGAAATCGAGAGTGCCTGTTGATTGAATCTATATTAATTTCAGGTTCTTGAGTTCTTTTAAATTGGAAATCACTTAAATTGAATTAGATTTGTATTATTCAAGTTTGTTTTTTAAATTCTTCTAGCTCCTAGTTTTTTTATGACGCATTCCTTTAAAAAAATTTATTTTTTTTGTTAAAAATTATTGTTTTTTTATATTTTTAAATTGTTTTAATGTGCTAATATAAAAAAAATTTAAAAAATAAAATAAAATCATTTTAAAACATTTCTAAACAAAAAAAACATTTTAAACCACAACTATTACTATAATCCCAAACAATCACTTGGAATTTTTCTTGGCTGTTGTTTCTTTTTGAATCCATTGGTTACGTTATAATCTGAGATTTTTTATTGCATTGTACAAATGGAGGATCTTCCAAAATATGTTTTGAAGGGTGAAATCCCCTTTCTTAAAACCATAGAGGTGAAAGTGTTGCTATCATAAATATGATACAGCAAAAACGCTGACTCTGTGTCAGATAAACCCTAGCCACATTATCGGGAATGGAGCCTCAGTAACCCAAACCATTTAGCTGGAGAGAGAGGATCACAGATCCATCCACCAGCCTGAAGCTCCTTGCATATAAGGCTAAAGGTAACAGAGTCAAAAAGAGCAAATTTTAGAACGAGAAATCAAAGGCACATGAACTCAAAACCGACTGCCTCTCCTTCCACAAACAAAAGCGCAAAACATTGGTCCTAGATCGCTCCAAGTGAAATGCCAAAACAACCAGTTGCCATCCTTTAGAGAGAAAAATTAAATTGTTTAAACTTTCATGAGCTACATGTACCTGTTCTCAAAATAAATTATTTCAGCAAACATGATCACGCATAATGTAAAACTCGACCAAAACCCTCAGTAAACTCTGCCAGAAAACAACCTTCATATCTTTTCCTGCAGTTATCTCTGGTCAGCTCCTCTAGCAAAACTTCATTTTTGGCTTGATTTCAAAAATAATTGATCATTATTCCAACGTCTATGAAGAGTTGAAAGTGTAAATTTAAAGTTTATGCCCACCATTTCATTTCGTTGACTCCATATCTAGAAACCGCAGATGATGTTGATTTAGTTACTAATTGGAGAAAACATACTTTTCATGCCAGCAGTTCTGATGCCCGACCATGAGTGCAGAACCAATCAATCTGTCTTACACAGAGGTGAAAAGTAGAGATGCATTTGTTCCTCCGAAGCCAAAAGAATTCGACAAAGCTGCTCTTACCGGCATCTCTTTTGATGCAGTCAATGGCATAAAATTGTCTTTGAAGAGGGGATCTGGTTTATTGAGGTTAAGAGTCAATGGTGCAATTCCCTGAAACACCCACAGAAAACATTCTGTTGTGATTGCAAAACCTCTCAACTATAAAGTTAAAGAATACAAGGAAGCCAAGTGAATTTGTAGCTGCTGTACAAGAAGAGCAGGCAATGGACAGGAAAGCCATATATGCAAACCTCCATAGTCAGCCATATAGGTTTAGCTTTTTTCCTTTTAAGTTTGCGAGACATGTTGTCAGTTTGCTGGATCATTCAAAATAAAATCACATAGGAGAAGGCATGTACAAATAGGCACAGCTCTTTATTGCCATTTTCAAAAGCCTAGATATTATGAATCTGACTCTCTTATGGTAGGGGTGTTTCAGCTGGTTCTCATTAAAGGAGCAAGCAGGCCATATGAAATGCTTACATGATGCACAGCTAAAATTGCAAATATGGCTTCAACAGCACCAGCAGCTCCTAGTAGATGGCCAATGGCACCCTGAAGTTAATATAAATCACACAAACAAAACCATCATGAGAACTGGCTGTTGACAAGAAACAAGGACGAATTTTGTTCTCTAAAGATAAAAGGCATCAGAAAAAAATCTGCAACTAGCATGCATGCTTCAATCAAGGATGAGATACAATTCCCTTTCTTCAAGATAGCAGGGTATAATTCCTCATTCATAACCCACGTTATTCCAGTATCAGCCCTATTCAAGACCACGCCTCTTCAAGCTCATCTCTAAAGCAAGTGGATGTTACTTCTCAGCACGCAGTGATGCAAGAATGAAATAAGGGTTTTGAGCACAAGTGAGAACTATTCACATAAGATTTACAAATATGCATAAGTTAAGAAGTTCAATTACAAGCACCATCTTCAGTAGTGCATGCTTCATCGAGTATTAGCTTTGACAATGGAACTCTATTCTAAATACTTAGGTCCTAATACAGTGTGAGTGACAGTGTCTGGATCAATTAGCTAATGCCAACTCACACTGTTCTTGTCCTTCTCAAAATGTAAATCTGATTTGAAACTTAATGTTTACCTTTGTGGAAGAGAATGCCAAAGCACCTGATGTTGCATGTTCAGAGAACACAGTTTTGATGGCAATGGCTTCTACAGCATCACCTGAATCAGATATTTGAGCATGGACCACAGATACACAAGTCATAACACAAATTGACATTCTAGAGATACAAATTGATAAATTGAAAGGGAAGCAATGTGAGAAGGTCTGTCCATAAGACTTACCCAAAGGTGTAGATGTAGCATGGGCATTTATGTAATCCACTTGATTGGGATGAAGACCAGACTGTCATTGACAAAAATCAGGGAAGTAAAAGCAAACAACGTTTTCCATCAGAATGGTGGTATTAAAAAAATTAACAGTATTAGAAAGAATTTGCTAAGCAAGGAACCAAGTAATTAGCAGAGTATAAAAGTTGATCTAACAATTTAAACACTAGGCATTGGACATTTTGCACCTTGATGTAGTCTGCATCTCAGGTAATGATACCTTTTCAACAAGATTGCAAACATTTTGACAACTAATGTACAGTGGACAAACAAGTCAAAGCCCACATATCTTAATTACCTGTTTCAAGGCACGTGTCATTGCCAGAACAGCTCCCCTTCCATCATTATGTGGTTGAGTAATGTGATATGCATCACCTAGACAATATCAACATCACCATAAATGAAATATCTACTAAAAACGACTACAGAAAAATTTACGACTTTTTTCCCCCAAACCTGACATCCCGTAGCCGCGAATCTCTGCATAAATTTTTGCTCCTCGTTCTTTTGCATGCTCAAGTTCCTTTGCAATGTAAAAGGAGAAAAGATCATGAATGTCATAGTCATGACTCAACTCATCAAATTGGCAAAATTCATATGTTGAAAAGTTAATAGAAAAACAAGTCAACTTACTTCTAATACCAAGACTCCAGAACCTTCACCTATGCTGAGCTCAAAGCATAAGATGGGAGTGAGAACAAGAAAGAACATGAGTGAAAAAATGAAAATCAAAAGTTATGAAAATGTGCTTACACAAATCCATCCCGATCACAATCAAAAGGTCGAGAAGCTTCTAGAGGCATGGAATTGTGCTTTGTGGTTAATGCCCTTGATCTGGAATTAAACATGACAAAGTTAACAGCTAAGAAACTTGGTAAATGTGATGAATGACACAAGAAAGGAAGCTCAGCATAACTCCATCAAGAAGACTTTATCTGGTGACAGATGTACTCTAAGAATTGATTATCTAACTGCATTTTCAAGGTGAGGTATAGAGAAGTAGCATAAGCCCATAACCATCAAGATGATGCCAAACCCATCCCTTTGATGATTGGATGCCATAACAGGTATATAGTGCTCATTTCCAAAGCTTACCTTGCTTGCAGTTGGTTTCTACTTTCAGTATGGTAAGCAACGTCATAAAGGATCTAGTTATGATCCTAGGAGAGGAAATCCAAAGCAGTCTGGTATTTTTGCATGAAGTAACTGCTCTCAAGCCTCAAACTTGCAATCAAGTTTCATGGGAGCTTACGATCAAGATTTGTGAACCTTAACCACAAAAAAATAATAAACTACAGTAAACCTGTTAGGAAATTGCAGGCATCACCTAAGCATTTGAAGGTTTAATAGAAACCTCCATTTTTAGGAAAATACTGCAGTTTTACTCCCTAAAGTCCTTTGTAATTTACAAAAATTATGGGCATTTTCAGCATAAAAAGGGATTCAGTAATATTTTCTGGAACATGGAGGAGGTTTCTGGTCAAACATTCACTCTTTTAACAGTGCCTGTAATTTCACCATGTCTCAAGGGGGTACTTTACCCTACCAAAAAGGAAATTATTAATAATGCTCTGAGTAACATGCATTCAGAGAAGGCATAAAATTTCTTCCAATAAATTTATCTGCAAAATAGAAATTTGATTCAATAAATTGCATTATTCTTTATATATATATATATATATATATATATAAGATTTCAGTACCAAACAAGAAATCGCACTATTATAAAGCCCTAAGTGATAGCCTGCATTCAGAGAAGGCATAAAACTTGGTAGAGCAAATTACCTACAAAATCCTGCTATAGATAAAGCATCTATGCTGGACTCTGTCCCTCCAGCCAACATAACGTTTGAATCCCCAAATTGAATCATCCTTGCAGCATCGCCAATAGAATGTGCTCCAGTAGCACAAGCTGTCACAGCAGCATGGTTTGGTCCCTGTATCCAGGAAAAAAAAACTGACTTTAGCCAACATGTTACTTTACTCATAATTGAGGACTTCATTCTATTCAAATCTCCAAAAACAATATTGATTGGGACATTGAGCTGAAAAATAAACAAGCAGAAAACTTATAAGGAGAATTGACCATCACTACGCACATGCTCGAATTGATTCGCCATTCTTCCTTATCTATTGAATCCAACCTCTCATATTCATAACCCTAAAGAATGCCCCACCATTGTCTAATTACCTTCAAATACAACTTGCAAAATTTTAGGTCTATCTTGAACCTAAACCCTAAGTACGATTCTCCCACGTAATCTGCCAAAGAACCTACTAGATCTAAGAGGCGAAGCACCAACTAACAAGTTTTCATTGGTCCACCAACAAACAGCAAGACATGTTCTCATAAGGAAGTCAGGTTTCATTTATCAATAATATTAGACATGGAAGTTAAATACACACCTGGAATCCATATTTCATGCTCACATGACCAGATGCCATGTTGATCAATATCCGTGGGATGAAAAATGGACTAAGCCGACGAAGTCGCTGCATTGAGAAAGCCTCGGTATCAGGTTAATTGTTTCAAGAGGCATAGATCACTTACAAGGATAAATGATGTTACAAAGAGAAGTTGCCATAACATGACCACAATTATACAGAAAACATAAGGCTAAATGCTTTTTCTTCATTTCTGACTACGTAGGCAGGAACATAAATTACCTTCTCACAAATCAGTTGCGAGGCTTCCAGCACATCAGTTATGCTTCCAATCCCCCCACCAATAGAGACACCCTGGTATTCTTCACGTTAAAGAAAATATGTATCATCAAAGAATCAGGAAATAAGAAAACATTTTTATCCTATCCACAGAATTATCAAACAGTATATACTCCAACAATAAACAACAAGTACCGTTCTTTCCTTCTGTTCCTGCTCAGTGGGCGCCCATTTTGCATCTTTAAGAGCTTCATCAGCAGCACACAGCGCATAGCCTATAAACCTTGAAACTGATCGATGCTCCTGAAAACCATAAAATCAAATCAAAACAGAAGAGAGAGTGCAAAATTGAGGGGAAAAGAAAAGAAGGAAACTTGACGGGCACCTTAGAATTAAGCCATAAATCCGCATTGAATTCGCCAGTTTTGGTGCCGCAAGGAACGACAGCAGCAACTTTAGAGGTAAGCTGATCAAAAGTGTACAGCTGAGTCTCTCTATCGAAAGAAGAATTCATTTTGAGATCCTCTGGTGTTATTGCCCGAACACCACATTCTCCCTCTATCAAGCGCTTCCACGTCGTTTGCACTCCGCAACCAAGAGGGGTCACCATGCCTATACCGGTGACGACTACTCGGCGAGGAGTGACTGGTGGAGGAGGGCCAAAGGAGGAAAGATGACGACGAGTCAGTTGGTGGCGAAAGGGAGATGATGATAATAATCGACGCCAACGAGAAGAGCTGGCCATGGACTTTGCTTTCTTTTAGCTTTGGTTTCAGTACCAGAGCTGGAGATGCGCTGCTCTGCTCTGCTTGGCTTTGACAAGAATGATTGACAGTGAAATCAGTGGCGTCTCAATTTTATTTTTTCTGGGTAATCTTGAAATGCTCTCAAATCTAAAATCATTATTTGCATCAAAATTTGTAGGACAAAATGACTCGACAAAATGAATTAAGTTAGAAGTATATTTAATAAAATTATATTTTTATAAAGATAAGTAGTATAATTTAGAAGTTAAAAATTCAGTTTTTTGTTTCCTTTTTTCATTAAAGTCGAAATTTATTTCCAACCATATATATATATATTTATTTATTTTCTTAACTCAGAAGTTTTAAAAAATAATTATTTTGCAAAATTCATATCAAATAAAATCTATATTATTAACGAGTATTTGCATTTAATGTTGAATGGAAAAGTATTAGTACGTTTTTTAAGATTATTTGTGAAAGTAATTAAGTATTAAATATTAAGAAAATTATTAGAT